>Ga0182011_10001641_pt1 | contig 19554 bp, 9 predicted proteins | sample 711E1DmetaG_FD_120481 | JGI IMG/M metagenome (GOLD analysis project Ga0182011, IMG submission 120481) | Permafrost microbial communities from Stordalen Mire, Sweden - 711E1D metaG | ecosystem: Environmental > Terrestrial > Soil > Wetlands > Permafrost | place: Sweden: Stordalen | collected... | reverse complement strand
TCGCCGCCCGGGCCGCGCTCCCATGTCCGGTCCAGAACCTTCTCGGGATTCTGCCGCCGGAATGTCTCCGCGATGTAGCAGTTCCAGCACACCGGCAGGTACGACTCGAAAACCTCCGGCAATTTTTCCGGCGGCACTTCATTCCACTGCACGCAAGTGTGATCCGGTGCCATCAACGCGGGGTGCCGCTCATGCCAGTGGATTTCGGTGAAGGGCTTCTGGCAGTACGCGCACGCCTTGCCCTTGTACCACTGGTCCACGATGTTCCAGACCAGGCACTGTGCCGGGTCCGCGTTCACCTGGGAGAGGCACTCCTGCCCGCAATTCTGGCGCACCGGCCAACGCGAGCATTGGTCCAGCCGGATGTGCGAGTTGGAATGAAATTCGGCAGGATTATGGGCCATTTCTCGTTCCTCCTTCCGAAGAAAATATCAATGATACCCACTAAAGTGAACAGTATTGCTGCTAACTTTCTGACCCGGTGACTTTGGCCAGTTTGCTGCCTGCCCGATAAACGCAAAAATCCCACAACCCTGGGTGAAAATGTGAGCGGCCAAGTCCTATATTCGGAACGGTCCTTAAACCGGGTCGATTTGCATCAGCCGCTAACGGGCTTTGGCTTCGGACATGATGAGCCTTGCGTTGTATCCTCTCTTCCAGCAGGTTACTTCACAAAAATGAGTGGCCTCCAGGTTGGCGTGCGTATTGGGAAAAACGACTGAGAATCCTTGTGGACCATCGGAAGATCGATGCGGAAGACCACACGCCGAGCGCTGGGAAGGCCCTCTTATGCCACCAGCCAGGGGGATATAGCCCTGAAAATGCTCCGAAGGTGATAGCTTGACAGCAGGTTGTGTGGAATCGTTTATGATGGTGGCAGCGCGAAGTTCATACTGGAAATGTCGGGTCAATCCACGCACTCGTCTGCGCCGTGGTCTGACCCCCACCCCTCGCTCCATCTGGGTACCGCGGGAGGATGAGCCGCGCGGCATTTTCTCCGGGATCTGCCAAGTCGATGCGGCCCCACCAGGAGGAACACCATGACGATCCGTCTTGACGGCAGCAGCCTGACCATCGAAGCTGTGGTGCGTGTGGCGCGCCATGCGGAAAAAGTGGAGCTGACGCCCGAAGCGCTCGAGCGCATCAAAACCTGCCGCGGGATGTTGGAGGAAAAGATCCAGGCCCACGAAACGATGTACGGCGTGAACACGGGCATCGGCGAGTTCTCCGAAGTGGTCCTGAACGATGAGCAGGTAAAGGAGTTCCAGAAATACCTCATCTACAATCACGCGGCGGGCATTGGAGTGCCGGCGCCTGTGGAACACGTGCGCGCGGCCATGCTCAGCCGCGTGAATGTGCACGCCAAGGGCTTCTCCGGGTGCCGGCCGGAGATACCGCTCACCTACATCGCCATGCTCAACGCGGGCGTCACGCCCGTCGTGTGCGAGAAGGGGAGTGTGGGCGCTTGCGGCGACCTGGCACCCATGGCTCAGTGCGCTCTGTCGCTGATGGGCGAGGGCGAGTCCTTCTACCAAGGCCAGCGAATGGCCACCCAGGAGGCTTTGGACAAGGCAGGCATCCCGGTGCCCGGCCTCAAGGCCCGCGACGGCCTGGCGGCCATTAACGGGAGCAACCTCATCACCGGAATGGCGTGCCTGGAACTCTACGACGCGGAGCGCTGGGTGGCCCAGGCGGAGATTGCCGCAGCCATGACGTTGGAGGCGCTCCTGGCCAACATGCGCCCGTACGAGGCCAAGCTTCACGAGCTACGCGGCTTCCGCGGCGCGCAGACCGTAGCGGCGAACCTTCGAACCGTCATCGCGGGCTCAGACCTGGTCACGGGCAAGCTCAAGGTGAAGGTGCAGGACGCCTACTCCATGCGCTCCACGCCCCAGGTCATCGGCGCTCTGCGCGACCTGCTCGCCTACGCCCGCAAGCAGGTGGAGACGGAACTGAACGGCGTGGCGGACAACCCCATTTTCGTGGCGGAGGAGAACAAGGTCTACACGGGCGCCAATTTTCAGGGCACGCCCGTGAGCCTGCCCCTGGACGTGGTCGGCGCGGGCGTGACCATGGTCAGTGTCCTCAGCGAGCGGCGCCTCAACCGCCTCCTCAACCCCGCCCTCTCCGTGGGCCTGCCGGCCTTCCTCACCAAGGGCGCCGGAATGTTCTCGGGCCACATGCTTAGCCAGTACACCGCCGACATGCTCATCGTCGAACAGCGCATCCTCTCCGCCCCCAGCTACGTCCAGTCCATCCCCGCGGCGGCGGACCAGGAGGATTTCGTCTCCATGGGCATGAACGGGGCACTCAAAACGAGACAGATCCTGGAGAACGCCAACGGCGTCCTGGCCATCGAGTTCATCGCCGCCGCCCAAGGATTGGACTTCCGCGAGTTCACGCCGGGCAAAGGGACGCTGGCCGCCAAGGCCGCCGTGCGCAAGGTCGTGGAGCACCTGGACGCGGACCGGCCGCTCTTCACAGACCACAACGCCATGACAGACGCGGTCAAGGCCTGCGCCGTCCTCGACGCCGTCACCGCCGAGGTCGGCGAGCTGAAAAATTCCTGGTAGCGAGGAGACTCGCCAGCAAAGCACCAAGGGGATATTTAAGCCGTTGTCTTGATCAGAATGTTCCTGTTGATTTTCCTTGCTGTCTTGGTGGTGGTATTTTTTCTATGCTGGTGCGGCATGCCGGAATTGTCGTGGGCGATCCTGGAAAATATCGAGGCGCTGGAGCGGAAACGATGGGCACTTCAGTCAAGAATAAGTCGAGCCGTGAGCGGCTCGTCACCGCCCTGGATCACAAGGAACCGGACCGCATCCCGATTGATTTCGGAGGAACCGCCGTCAGCGGCGTGCACGCCAGTTGCGTGGCCGCATTGCGAGACCACTACGGCCTCGAGAAGCGGCCCGTACGCATTCACGAACCATTTCAAATGCTGGGGCTGGTGGAAGATGATCTGCGGGATGCGATGGGTCTTGATGTCGTCGGCGTTTTTCCCCGAAAGACCATGTTCGGCTTTCCGGCAGAGAACTGGAAGTGCTGGCAGTTGAATGGACTCGAAGTGCTGGTTCCGGAGGGCTTCAACACAACGGTTGACGCGCATGGCGACACTCTTATCTATCCCGAAGGGGACATCACGGCTCCTGCCAGCGGACGCATGCCGCGAGGCGGCTACTTCTTCGACGCCATCGTACGACAGCCGCCGATCGAGGAAGAAAAGCTGAATCCCGAGGACAACCTGGAGGAGTTTGCACCGATCTCGCGGGAAGATCTCGATCACTTTGTGGGCTCGGTGCGGCAAGCAGCGGCTACGGGCGGTGCTGTGATTGCCTCTTTCGGGGGGACAGCGTTCGGTGATATCGCCCTGGTTCCAGCGCCATCTCTCAAGTACCCCAAAGGGATACGCGACATCGCGGAATGGTATGTCTCCACCAGCAGCCGTCAAAACTACATCCACAAGATCTTTGAACGCCAGTGTGAGATCGCCCTCAAGAACCTCGAGCGCATTCACGCTGCTGTCGGCGAAAACGTGGATGCGGTGTTCCTCTGCGGCACAGATTTCGGCACGCAGACCTCTGCATTCTGTTCCGTGAAAACCTTCCGCGCGCTGTACTTCCCGTACTACAAACAAGTCAACGACTGGATCCATTCCCACACACTCTGGAAAACGTTCAAACACTCCTGCGGCTCGGTCGCGAGGTTCATACCGTCTTTTATCGAGGCCGGCTTCGATATTCTCAACCCTGTGCAGTGCTCGGCGGCTGGCATGGAACCGCAACAGTTGAAAGCGAACTTTGGAGACAGCCTGGTCTTCTGGGGCGGGGGCGTGGACACACAAAAGGTTTTGCCATTCGGCGCAGCTTCTGAAGTTCGGGAGCAGGTTCTGCGGCGATGCGAAATCTTTGCTCCAGGTGGGGGTTTCGTCTTCAACACCATTCACAACATACAGGCGGCGACCCCAGTCGAAAACATCGTTGCCATGATCGATGCGGTAAAGGAATTTGGAAGTTAGAGATAAGAAATTGCGGAGTCTTCCTGGTGCCAGAGATTAAGTTCGCGTTGCCCGCCATAGCAATCAATCGGCGTGGCCAGGGATGCGACGGCTGTTCCACGAGATCATCGAACGGGTAAGCGGGAAGGAGCAGATATGGCAGACTTGCAGCAACTTCATGATGCAATCGTGAACGGTGACTCAAAGAAAGCGGTCGCCATTACGCAACAGGCAATCGCCGAAAAGATGGACCCTGGGGAATTGATTGCCAACACGATGATCCCGGCAATGGCCGAGGTGGGGCGTCTTTTTGAGTGTGAAGAGTATTTCGTTCCGGAATTGCTCCTTTCGGGCCGTGCGATGAAGGGAGCGTTGGATCTGTTGCGCCCTTTACTTTCCGCTTCCGGCGCGAAACCGGTGGGACGCGTGGTCATCGGAACGGTGAAGGGCGACCTTCACGACATCGGCAAGAATCTGGTCGTGTCCATGCTCGAAGGTGGCGGGTTTGAAGTGATCGACGTTGGTGCGGACGTGCCGCCGGAGAAGTTCATTGCGGCGTTGAAGGATACCAACGCCAGCATCCTGGCCCTCTCCGCTCTGCTGACGGTGACGATGCCCTCCATGAAGACCACGATCGAGGCATTGAAGGCAGCGGGCATCCGCGAGAAAATCAAAGTGATGATTGGTGGCGCACCGGTGACCCAGGAATTTGCCAACGAGATCGGCGCTGACGGCTACAGCGAGAATGCGAACTCGGCAGTAGCTTTGGCCCGCCGGTTGATAGCCTCAGTGTAAAGCTGTGGTTCGGCCGGGCGATTGAGTTCCCGTAGTAACGACATTGGTTACCCGGCGGGCTTTGTCACGCGGCTGGATGCGGTGGCAAACGCGGCAGGATATCGCCCCGTGGCGCATCAGCCAATTCATACGTCTTGCAGCGGCGATAAGAGGGATAGATGGCTCTGTTGTTACGCGTCATGGTAACCAGACCTTGAGGAACCATGCTGCTCTATCTTTTTGTCCGCTCTTGTCCGCAATGGGCTCCATGATGCTTTCCCGCAAAAGGTGAAAATACGGATAAAGCGTTTGTTTTGCTATTGATGCGAACTGGTGTGCAGGGAGTGAGTTTGTCGGGGGAGTCTGGAGCGCGGGCGGGATGGTGGCGAGTATTCATAAGACATGGTAGCACGTTATTTACCACATGTCAATATGTAATAAGTGGGTACTAGTTTCGAAACTGGCACGAGGAGCCCTTCGCGAAGAGCGCTCCCCTCGAAGCTCGGGGCAAGCAGGGTAAAGGGGAGGAAGGAAGAGAGCAGGGCGAAGAGCGGGCTCACCCTTTACGAACGCCGTAAATGATAGGCTACCCGAGATTGCCTCAGCGCTTTGAGCGTGCGCCAGCCGCCGGCCTGTACTTCTTGCATTTGCAGCCGGGGTAATAGCAGATTACGCGAGGTCGATTCGCTCTTCCGGGCTCCGGCCTGTGGATTGTGGAACCGTGCCCGCAGCGGCAGGGCTGTTTTCGGTGAGTGCTCATCATACTCCCGATGCTATCACAGCGCAGAGCGTGGTGGACGTGCGTGGCGCGATCCGAATAGGCCACCCATGATTGCCTCACCGCTTTAAGGGTCTGCCACCCGCCCACGTCTTGCCTGCCTACAAAGGGGTGCGCCACCCGCCGATAGCGTGGCTTCGGGGTTTGCAAGCGTTGCAGAGGGGTGGCTAGCAAATTGCCCGGTAGAAAGAAAATCCGTGGTTGTATCCTCATAAACATTAGTGCACATTATCTTCAAGGTATGTCCGCTAGCGTGTGGAGCTTTCCCCAGAAAACGGCGGACGCATGAGGCGCGCCCAGGAATGGAGTCTCCATGCGGGGACCAGGGAGTCGTAACGAAGCAAAGAACTAAGAAGCATGTGAAAAACGATGTAAATCGCCCAAATCAACACGTAAGCCAGTGCTATTTTTCGTGGTTTTCGCAGGACATACCAGAGCAGCAACACATCCAAAGGAAGTGGCGCGGCAACCACGGCCCAGACCGGCGCACCCAGGCTCGCGACGCTGTACCCGAACAGGCACACAAAACAACCAATCGCCAGCGAGGCAAAGAGGTACACCCGTTTGTCCACCAGGTAAAGCCCGAGCCCCCAAGCGAGCGCGGTGAAGAGTATCGCGATGTCCAGCAGAATAGGTGCGGGCAGGGAGTTGAGCATGGGGTTTGTCGGCGCGGGCGATATTGTGACGGACGGCTCCGGTGAATACAAGAGAAGGGCAGGTTGAGAATTTTTTGGATTATTGGTCGTTGGGCGCTGGCGGGTGGGGGATGTGCCGCGTCCTCCGGCGCTTGCGATTGTGTTTGTTGCGTACCCAGGGCTTACGCCCTGAGCTAACGTGTTTCGCGCCCTCCAGAAAACGGCGGGCGCAAAATGCGCGCCTCCGGCGCTGGGAATCGTTATTCACGCGGACTACTTGCTGGCCGCCGGGATATCGTGCGGATTGATTCTGGCTTTCTGCCAGTGCAGCATCAGAGGCGTCCGGTCGTAACCGGAGAGGGTGCCCGTAAAGCGCACCAGGCTGCCCACTTGAAGCGTCGCCGCCTCCGGCTGCCCGGCAACGCTGACATCCATGTTCGCCCTCCGCGCCGCCCGGAATTCCAGTTCGGTGGTCACCAGGGCCACTTTCAAAACAACGGGATCGCCCTGCACCACGCTGATTACTTTGCTGGGTAAGTTCAGAAATTCCATTCCGCAAGCCGCCAGCCAAGTCGCCTTGGCTTTGTCGGCGGGGCCCTTTATGTCCGCCACGACGCTGGTAATCGTCATGACGTTTCTCGCGGCGTCCAGGTCGGCCTTGCTCGGCAGGCTGTAACTTTCCGGGCGCTCCGAAGAGCTACCCGCAACTTGCATCAATTCGCTGAGCTGGGCGTCAACCAGGCTCGGGCATCCCGTTTGCTCGTAGCTCGCCATCAGTTTTTTCAGGTACGCCTTGATCTCTTGCGGTTGCGGCCCACCCCTGTTTTTCGCGCTAGCCGCGCGCGCCAAGGCCCAGAAGCCGTCCAGTTGGCGCGGCGGGCTCGCTCCCAAATACGCCAGCCCAAGCTGGTAAGTGGCGTTGCCATCTTCCGGATCCAACGCCAGCGCGGCCCGGTAGGCCCCGATTGCGCCCGCATAGTCCTTCAACGTCATGGAGGCCGTTCCCGAGGTCTCATCCAGGTACACCATGATTGGCTTTCTCTCCGCGGCAAACGCTGCTTCCGTGACGTTTTCGGGCTTCTTGATCTCGTTCAGGGTGCTCAACCCCAGCGCGGCTGCTTCCTTCGCTTGTTTCGCTTGCGCCGGATCATTTGGCGGCAGCGCGTCGTAGGCAATCGCGCGGGCGTAGAGCGCCTGGAATCGCGCGTTGGCATCGGCTTTGTCTCCCAGCGCCACAAGTTTGTCGGAGTACTCGATCACCTTCGGGAAATTCTTGAGTTCACGATAGTCCCGGTAGTACAGCGCATAAGCATCCACAAGCAGCTCGGAATTCGGGAACCGCGACACGAAGTCGTTCAGGCGCTGGATCTGGTGCGCCTCGTCTTTTTCGGCTTGCACCGCCTTGAATTCGTTGTGCTCGGCCGCCGTACCAACCGCATTCGAGACTTTGCGTCCCGCAGCGTCGGTGTAGTATTTGGTCTTCGCCGGGTCCGGCGGCAGCACCGGTTTCGTGGAAGGCGATGCTGGAGGAGCGGCTCCGTTCTCCGCGGCAAGATTCTCCGAGGCGGCTGCCGGTGCAACGGGCTTTTCCGTTGGAATCCCGGGCAAAGTGTCCGCCTGATGCGCCGGGCTGGGCGTCTCCGTCTTTGGCTGGGACGCACTCGAAGAAGCCGCGGAATTCGCGCGCCGAGCTACGGCCCGGAGCAACACGCCGCGGTACCGCCACCCGCCGGCAATGCCAAGTGCCGCCACGACAAACAACGCGGCCCAGGGAATCCAACTACGCGCCGAACGCGATGAAACTTGCTGGCCTGCGGGCGCAACCCCAATTGTTCCCGCCGGATTCACGGATGCGGAACCCTTCGCCACCTGCACCGTCGAACGCGCCGCCGTTTCCCGGCGCGGCGTGGCACCCCCGGGCGCAACCAAAAGCGTCTCTCCTTCTTCTTTTTCACGCCTTTCCAATTCCCACCGGTCCAGCGCCTCAATGATTGCCTGCCCGTTCGCGGGCCGCTCTTCGCGATTTTTTGCCAGGCACTTCATCACCAGATCAGCGAGGGGCTGGGGAATTTTTACTCCGGCTTGCGCGCATTGAATGGGAATGGGAGGAGTCTGGATGTGCGCCATCACGATTTGCAGCGAAGTGTCGCCTTGAATCGGGAGTTCGTTCGTCAGCATTTGATACATCACGACGCCGAGCGAATAAATGTCCGACCGGCCGTCGAGGTCCTTGCCGGGCGAAGCCATGGCCTGTTCCGGGGACATGTACAGCGGCGTGCCCACCACCATTCCTGTGCCGGTCATGGAAGTCGCGGAGGAACCGCTGAGGCCTTCCTTGAGCTTGGCGATGCCGAAATCCAGCACCTTGGCCACAACTTCCTTTTGCGATTGGATGAGAACGATGTTCTCCGGCTTGATGTCGCGGTGAATGATTCCCAAGTGGTGCGCCGCGTCCAGCGCCGAGGCCACTTGCCGGATGATCGAGGCCACCCGCGTCGGCGTCATCGGGCCTTCTTCGGCGATGACATCCCTCAGGTTCTTGCCCTCGATGTACTCCATGACAATGAACGGTTGGCCGTCTTCCGTTTCGTCAATGTCGTCCACGCGCACCGCATTGGGGTGCTGGAGCTTCCGCGCCAGGATGGCCTCTTGCTCGAAACGCTTGACGAACTTCTTATCGCTCGCCAGGGCCGCCGCAATCACCTTCAGCGCGCGCAGCTCCTGGAAGTGCATGTGCAACGCTTTGTACACCGCGCCCATGGCCCCTTGGCCGATCTTCTGAATGATTTGGTATTTTCCACGGACCAGCTCCCCCTCGGCCCATTCTTCCGACTGGATGAGGGGCGTCCCGTCCTGGGGACAGTTGGCGAAATGAGTGGAGTAGCTCCGCTGACAGACGCGGCAGGTTTTCATGGCGATTCCAGCAGCGATTTCGTGGCCCGTAGTCTACCACGAAGCTCGCTGCGGTAAACACGCATTCAACGGCACTCATCCCCTGCCAACCTTGTTTCCTATCAACACGATGAGCGACAACTGTTGCTCCATCGGGGACAATCGTTTCCCTTGACCGCTGCGCCCAGCGCGACATCGAGTCACGCGGCCATCGCGGGACGCCGTAAGCGATGCCCCCGACCCTTTTCGCCGTATCCCTCTCCGGTAATCGAATGAAACTTGCCGCCCCTCCCGCACGTCGAAAAGATAGTGAAGACGATGATAGGATGTACTGGAAGTGTGGGGAGAGGACTGTACCTGTGGTTGGCTCTTTCCGCGGAATGTGCGTCTTATCCACACGATAGAAGGTGCGCAGCTTCATTTTTCACGAGAGGACTGTCCCTCATCGATTTGAGGAGTGCAAGTGACGGAACAACAAGCAAACTCAACGGACTCCGGGAAGCCCGGGCATTACGCAACTGAAAACGCATCCACACACAAGAGCCGCTGGTGGATCTGGCTGATCCTCGGAGCCCTTGTCCTTGGCGGCGTGGCGTGGTGGCAACTTCGCGGGGCCACTCCCGCGGCGAAAACCGGCGGTGACCCTGCCTCCCGGCCAGTTTTGGTCTCGACGGCGACAGCGCACCAGGGCGACATCGGAATTTACCTGAACGCATTGGGCACGGTGACTCCTGTCTACACCGTAACGGTGACAAGCCGGGTGCAGGGCGAGATTACCCAGGTCTACTATCACGAAGGGCAAATGGTCCAGAAGGGCGACCCGCTGGTCGAAATCGATCCCCGCCCTTATCAGGCGTCGCTAACGCAAGTCGAAGGACAACTGGCGCATGATCAGGCCGTCTTGAACGAAGCCAAGATCGATTTGGAACGCTACCAGCAAGCCTTCACTCGCAACGCCATCGCCAAGCAGCAATTGGATGATCAACAGCAGGTCGTGTTGCAGGATGAAGGCACCGTCAAAAACGACGAGGGCCAGCTCGCCAATGCCAAGGTCAATCTCGTCTACACCCATATCACCGCACCCATTGCCGGGCGCGTTGGACTCCGCCTCATTGACCCCGGGAATATCGTCCAGGCCAACAGCACCACGGCCTTGGTCGTGATCACGCAACTTCAGCCCATCACGGTGATTTTCAGCATCGCCGAAGATCAGCTCTCCCAGATTCAACAGCAATTGCGCAAAGGGAAAAAGCTGCCTGTCGATGCGTTTGACCGTGCAGAGAGCACGAAACTTGCGTCCGGCACGCTGCTCACCCTCGATAATGTCATTGACACCACCACCGGCACGTTGAAACTCAAAGCCATCTTTGAAAACGCGGACAACGCTCTCTTCGCCAACCAGTTCGTGAACGTCAAACTGCTCGTCGACACGCAACGCAATATGACTTTGATTCCCACTCCGGCGATTCAGCGTAGCGCCCAAGGGGCTTTTGTCTACGTGATCAAAAGTGACCAGACCGCCTCCATGCGGACAATAACCCCCGGCACCACGGATGGTTCCGTGACCGCTGTCGAGGGAGTCGCACCTCAGGAAGTCGTGGCTGTCAATGGATTCGACAAGCTTCAGGATGGCTCGAAAGTTACCGTTCGCAAGCCCACCAGCGGCGGTGCCGGAGCCTCCGGCCAGCAGCCTCAAACGGGCCAGGATACCCAATCTGGTCCGCCCACAACCCGTGGGGCAGGCGCCCCGGCAGGCAAAAAGGGAGGCTCGTCGCAGTGAGTCCCTCTCGTCCGTTCATTTTACGGCCGGTAGCGACGTCGCTATTGATGGCGGCCATCTTGCTTGCTGGCTTCGTCGCCTATCTCCAGTTGCCCGTCTCGGCGCTGCCGGAGGTCGACTACCCCACCATTCAGGTCGTTACGTTTTATCCCGGCGCCAATCCGGATGTGATGGCTTCGGCCGTAACCGCGCCACTCGAGCGCCAGTTCGGCCAGGTTCCCGGCCTCAATCAGATGACTTCCACGAGCTCCGACGGGAGTTCCATCATTGTTTTGCAGTTTTCACTTGAATTGAACATCGACGTCGCCGAACAGGAAGTACAAGCCGCCATCAACGCCGCCCAAACCTATCTGCCCTCCGATCTGCCGATCCCCCCGATCTATAGCAAAACGAATCCGGCGGACACGCCGATTCTTACGCTGGCGCTTTCCTCCAAGTCAATTCCGCTGTCGCAAGTCGAAGACCTCGCGGATACGCGCTTCGCCCAAAAAATTTCTCAGCTTCCGGGCGTGGGACTCGTCAGCATCAGCGGCGGGCAAAAGCCGGCCGTTCGCGTGCGCGTGAATCCCACGGCGCTCTCCTCGTACGGCATAAATCTCGAGGATGTCCGCACGGCCCTCCAGCAAACCAGCCTCGACCAGGCGAAAGGGAACTTCGACGGCCCGCAACAGGACTACCAGATTCAATCGAACGACCAACTGCTCAACGCTTCCGATTTCGAGCAGGTCATCATTGCTTACCACAACGGGTCGCCCGTAAAACTCTCCGATGTGGCTACGGTCGAAAATGACGTGGAAAACAACCGCCAGGCCGCCTGGATGAACGAAACTCCCGCGGTCATCGTCAACATTCAGCGCCAGCCCGGGGCCAACATCATTCAGGTAGTCGATCGCATTAAAAAGTTGCTTCCTGTCCTGAAAAGCAATCTCCCCGCCGCCGTGCAAGTGGATGTACTGACGGACCGCACCACCACGATCAGGGCTTCCGTCCAGGATGTGGAATTTGAACTCATGCTCACCGTGGCGCTGGTCGTCATGGTCATTTTTCTGTTCTTGCGCAATGTTTCCGCCACCATCATCCCCAGCGTCGCCGTCCCTCTCTCCATCGTCGGCACGTTCGGCGTGATGTATCTCGCGGGCTTCAGCTTAAACAACCTCACGCTGATGGCCCTCACGATTTCCACGGGGTTCGTCGTCGATGACGCCATCGTGATGATCGAGAACATTATCCGATTTATCGAAGAGGGCGACCCGCCGCTGCAAGCCGCGCTGAAAGGCTCCGAGCAGATCGGTTTCACCATCGTATCGCTCACGATTTCCTTGATTGCCGTATTGATTCCCCTGCTCTTCATGGGCGACATCGTCGGGCGGCTTTTCCGCGAGTTTGCCATCACCCTGAGCGTTACCATCCTCGTCTCCGCGGTGGTTTCTCTGACTCTCACACCCATGATGTGTTCGCGTCTTTTGAAAAGCACGCACGGGCGAAAGCAGACCCGTTTTTATATGGCTTCGGAGAGAGCCTTTGACCGCATCATCGCTTTCTATGGACGAACTCTAACGTGGGTGTTAAAGCGCCAAACCGCAACTCTGCTTGTGGCCGCCGCCACGCTGGTGCTCACTGTTATCCTCTACATCTTCATCCCCAAGGGCTTCTTCCCGGTGCAAGATACGGGCATCATTCAAGGCATTTCGGAAGCCGCCCAGTCCGTATCGTTTCCGGCCATGGCGGATAAGCAGCAGCAACTCACCCACTTGATCTTGCAGGATCCTGCCGTGGAGAGTCTTTCTTCCTTCATCGGTATCGACGGCACCAACACGACATTGAACAGCGGGCGTATCCAAATCAATTTGAAGCCCCTGGAAGTGCGCAAAATCAACGCCTCGGATGTCATCCGGCGGCTCCAGCCAAATCTGGAAAAGATCGATGGCATCACTCTGTACATGCAGCCGGTGCAGGACCTTACGGTCGAAGACCGCGTGAGCCGCACGCAATATCAGTACACCCTCGAAGATCCCGATCAGCGCGAACTGAATTACTGGACGGCCAAGCTGATGGCCAAACTGCAAGCCATTCCGGAGCTTCGCGATCTGGCCACGGACCAGCAGACTTCCGGCTTGGCCGCCTCCCTCACCATCGACCGCGTCACCGCTTCCCGCATGGGCATCACGCCGCAAGCGATCGACCAGATGCTTTACGATGCTTTTGGACAGCGCCAAGTTTCGACGCTCTACACCCAGGTGAACCAGTACCACATCGTTCTTGAAACGCAACCCGAGTTTCAGAAGAACCCCTCGAAATTACAGGACATCTACGTGCGTTCTGCTCTGGCTCCAACTGCACTCACCACTGGCTCTTCAGGTACGCAGACTGTCACGGCGACGACGTCTTCCGGCAATTCGGCTTCCTCTGCTGCGCCCAGCCCTTCCGCTGTCCCCAATACGGCTGTCAGCTCCGGTTCTGCCAATCCTAGCCCCGTAGCAACCGTAAATGGTGGCGCGGTTCCCCTCAGCGCCTTTACCCGCTTCGAAATGAAGAGCAGCCCCTTGTCCGTCAATCACCAGGGGCAATTTCCCGTCGTCACCATCTCGTTCAATCTGGCACCCGGTGCGTCGCTTGGCGAAGCCACCAAGGCCATCGACAAAGCCCAGCAGGAAATTGGCATGCCTCTCAGCGTGCAGGGCGCCTTTCAGGGCACCGCCGCGTCGTTTCAAGCCTCCTTGTCGAACGAGCCGCTATTGATCCTCGCGGCGCTGGTCACGGTTTATATCGTCCTTGGCGTGCTCTATGAAAGTTACATCCACCCCCTCACAATTCTGTCCACGCTGCCCTCCGCCGGGGTGGGTGCCATTCTGGCCTTGTTGCTTTTCGGCCAGGAACTCAGCGTCGTCGCCCTCATCGGTATCATCCTTCTGATCGGTATCGTCAAGAAAAACGGAATCATGATGATCGACTTCGCTCTCGAGGCGGAGCGCAAAGAAGGCAAGAAGCCGGAAGTCGCCATTTATGAAGCCTGCCTCCTGCGATTCCGTCCGATCATGATGACCACCATGGCTGCATTGCTGGCCGGCTTGCCACTGGCCCTTGGTACCGGAATAGGCTCGGAGCTGCGTCGCCCCTTGGGCATCTCCATGGTTGGCGGCTTGCTCTTGAGTCAGGTTCTGACGCTCTACACGACTCCGGTCATTTACATCTTCTTCGACCGGCTCGCGCAACGCTTCTCTTCGCGTCGCGCGCCCGAAGCCGGACTTGAGGTTGTCCCAGCGGATTGATGCTATGAGCCTCTCTTCTCCATTCATTCGACGGCCGGTGGCCACCACTCTTCTGACGGCGGCCATCGCGCTGGCTGGGGCCGTGGCTTTTCGCGAGTTGCCGGTCTCGCCGCTTCCCCAGATCGATTTCCCCACGATTTCGGTTGGCGCCGGTTTGCCGGGAGCCAGTCCGGAGATCATGGCCTCCTCCGTCGCGACGCCCTTGGAGCGCCAGTTCGGAAGGATTGCCGGCGTGACGGAAATGACGTCCTCCAGTTATCTGGGCACGACCGGCGTCACCCTGCAATTTGATCTGAACCGTAACATTGATGGAGCCGCGCGCGACGTCCAAGCCTCGATCAATGCCGCGCGGAGTTACTTGCCCTCGAATCTCCCTGGCAATCCCACCTATCGCAAGGTCAACCCGGCCGATGCTCCGATCATGATTCTGGCGCTGACGTCAAATGTGTACGACAAAGGCACGCTTTACGACGCCGCCTCCACCATCATGCAGCAGCGTCTTTCTCAGATTCAGGGAGTCGGACAAGTGAGCGTTGGTGGCAGTTCGCTACCGGGTGTGCGGGTGGACGTGAATCCTACCCAACTCAACAGCTATGGTCTGGGCTTACAGGACGTTGCCGCGATGCTCAGCCGGCAGAATGCCAATAGTCCCAAGGGCCAAATCACGGATGACGCGACGTCAGCGGACATCACAACGAACGACCAGCTCCTGAAGGCGGCGGACTACATGCCTCTTGTGGTGGGCTACCACAATGGCGCCGCCGTCAAATTGTCCGATGTCGCCAACGTCCAGGACTCCACGGAAAACGTGCGCGCTGCCGGGTACGCGAACGGCAAACCCTGTGTCCTCATCATCATTTTCCGCCAGCCGGGCGCGAACATCATTGACACCGTGGATCGCATCCGTGCCGTGCTTCCGGCACTCAAAGCTTCCATCCCTGCCGCCATTGACTCGGAAATTGTGATGGACCGTACGCTCACCATTCGCGCTTCCGTTCGCGACGTCGAGCGTAATCTAATGATCTCGATTTCCCTGGTCATCTTGGTGGTGTTCGTCTTCCTGCGCAGCGTCCGTGCCACCTTCATTCCCAGCGTCGCCGTCCCCGTCTCCCTCATCGGCACGTTTGGCGTGATGTACCTGTTTCACTACAGCATTGACAACCTCTCGCTCATGGCGCTCACCATTTCCACGGGCTTTGTGGTTGACGATGCCATTGTGGTCATCGAGAACATCACTCGCTATCTCGAGCAGGGCATGTCGCCCATGCAAGCGGCCTTCAAGGGCGCCAGCGAAATTGGCTTTACGGTCCTGACCATCAGCATCTCTCTGATTGCAGTGTTCATCCCCATTCTGTTGATGGGAGGTATCGTCGGCCGGCTCTTCCGGGAATTCGCCGTGGTCCTCTCGGTCGCCATCTTGGTTTCCCTGGGCATTTCACTGACGGCTACGCCGATGATGTGCTCTCGGCTGCTCAGGAATCTTCGCGATGAGAGGCACGGCATGGCGTACCGCGCCAGCGAGCGCGCTTTCGCTGCGATCCTGGGGGCCTACGAGCGGAGCCTCGGGTGGGTCCTGGAACACTCCCGCCTGACGCTCCTCGTTCTGGGCCTCACCATCGCTCTCAACTTCTACCTTTTTTGGATCGTCCCCAAAGGATTCTTCCCCCAGCAGGATAACGGCGTCGTCTTCGGCGGCATACAGGGTTCGCAGGACACTTCATTCCAGGCTATGCAAAAGGCTACGGCGCGCATCGTCAGCGTCATCAAAACGGATCCGGCCGTGCAGAACGTCATGGCGTTCACCGGCGGCGGGGGCCCCACCAACGGCGGCTTCGTGTACGTCGGTCTGAAACCCCTCGGCCAGCGCGACGCCAGCGCCAACCAGGTGATTGACCGTCTGCGTCCTAAACTCCTTTCGGTCTCCGGTGCAAACACCTTTATGCAAGCCGGACAGGACCTGCGCATCGGCGGACGGATGAGCAGTGCACAATATCAGTACACCATTCAGAGCGACAGCATTCAGGAGCTCGTTAAGTGGGGCCCCGTCCTGCTCCAACAGATGCGCAAATTGCCGATGCTCACCGACGTCAATACCGACCAGCAGAACAGCGGTCTTCAGGCCATGCTTACTTATGACCGTGCCACCGCGTCGCGCCTCGGCATTACCCCGCAGATGCTCGATAATTCCCTCTACGAAGCCTTCGGCCAGGCCCAGGTTTCCACCATGTATACCAACATCAACCAGTACCACGTTGTGCTGGAAGTCGCTCCCAAGTTCTGGCAATCACCCGTGAACTTGAACGATGTTTATATCCGGGCCGCGCAAGGGAAAGTCGTTCCTCTCAGCGCCATCGCGCATTACGAGCCCTCCACTGCTCCGCTGGCCGTGAATCACCAGGGTCAATATCCCTCGGTCACCATTTCCTTCAACCTGGCCCCCGGTGTTGCCCTCAGCGACGCTTCCATAGCCATCCTTGCCATGGAACAGAAAATCGGCATCCCCAACACCATTCACGGCATGTTTTCCGGCACTCTTCAGGCCTTTCAATCTTCCCTGGCGACGGAACCTTTTCTCATTATCACCGCTCTCATGGCCGTCTATATCGTCCTGGGAATTCTCTACGAGAGTTACATCCACCCGCTCACGATTATTTCCACCCTGCCCTCCGCGGGAGTCGGCGCCGTGCTTGCGCTCATGATCTTTCACAAGGACCTCAGCATCATTGCGTTGATCGGCGTTATTCTGTTAATCGGCATCGTCAAGAAGAACGCCATCCTGATGATCGACTTTGCGCTGGCTGCGGAACGCATCGACGGCAAAAGCCCTCGTGAAGCCATTTTCCAGGCTTGCATCCTGCGATTCCGCCCCATCCTGATGACCACCATGGCGGCCCTCTTTGGCGCCACGCCGTTGGCCTTCGGCAGAGGGACGGGTTCGGAGCTACGTAATCCTCTCGGCATCGCCATTATTGGCGGGCTGATTCTGAGCCAAATGCTCACCCTTTACACCACGCCCGTCGTTTACCTTTCCCTGGACCGCTTGAGAGTCAAGTGGCTTCGCGCCCACGGAAAGCTCGAACAGCAGAGACAACTCGAGTCCTTCGGATGACAGGTTCTTATGCGCCACGCGAACTCGCTATCAGAAAGGGCCATCCAAGTAAGAAGTCTGAGGCACCGATGAAAGCAACCAACAAAATGCGTGTTGCGGCCGCGCTTCTTTGCGGCTCAGTACTTTTCCAGGGCTGCGATGTCGGCCCGAAATACAATCGCCCCGCGGCCAAGGTGCCGGCGACGTTCAAAGAGGTCACTCCCGACGATCTCCAGAAAATGGACGGCTGGAAAGTCGCGCAACCCCAGGACACCGCTCTCCATGGCAACTGGTGGGAGATTTTTGGCGATTCCCAGTTGAACGCACTCGAAGAGCAAGTCAACATTTCCAACCAAAACGTCGCCGCTGCCTTTGCCAGCTTCATGGCGGCGCGTGCCCTGGTGCGCCAAGCTCGCTCGCAATACTTCCCAACCGTCTCCGTCGGTGCAAGCATCGTTCCCCAGCACCAGCCCGCTTCTTCAGGCGGAACGACCTTCACCGAATACTCTCTGCCCTTCGACGCCTCCTGGACGCCCGACTTGTGGGGCCGCGTGCGCAACACTGTTCGCGCCAGCGTCGCCAACGCGCAAGCCAGCGCGGCCGACCTCGAGAATACCCGCCTGACGGCTCAAGCGGAACTCGCCGTCGATTATTTCCAACTGCGCGGGCAGGACGCTCTCAAGCAACTGCTTGATTCGACCGTGGTGGCGTACGAGCAATCCCTGGAACTGACCAAGGCGCTGTATGAAACGGGCATCGACTCCGACGAAGCCGTCGCGCAAGCCGAAACTCAACTGGAAGCCACCCGCGCGCAAGACACCAATCTTGGCATTCTGCGGTCGCAATACGAGCATGCCATTGCACTCTTGGTTGGCCAGCCTGCTTCTTCTTTCTCGATCGCCGTCGAGCCCTTGAAAACTCCGCCGCCCGCCATTCCGTTTGGCGTTCCCTCGCAACTTTTGGAGCGCCGTCCGGACATCGCCGCAACCGAGCGCCTGATGGCCCAGGCCAATGCGCAAATCGGCGTCGCCAGAGCCGCGTTTTATCCAACGCTGACACTGAGTGCTTCCGCCGGATTTCAATCCACAAAGGCCTCCAGTTGGTTTACCTGGCCAAGCCGGCTCTGGTCCGTCGGCCCGGCCATTTCCGAGACGATTTACGATGGCGGTCTGCGTCGCGCCACTGTCGAGCAGTACCGCGCGCAATATGATCAGACGGTCGCGAACTATCGCGGCATCGTTCTGACCGCCTTTCAACAAGTTGAGGACAATCTTTCAACCCTGCGCGTTCTTTCCAAGGAAATTCAGGAGCAAGATACCGCCATCCAGTCGGCGCAGCGCAGCCTTAATCTGGCCACGGATCGCTACCGCCTCGGCATCGACCCCTACCTCAACGTCATTACCGCCCAGACAACTCTCTTCGGCAATCAGCAGACCGCCGTGGACCTGCGTATCCAGCAAATCGTGGCCAGCGTGCAGTTGATTGAGGCGGTCGGCGGGGGTTGGGATTCCTCCACGCTTCCCACTTCGCAGCAGATCATTTCGCGGGAGGCCCAGGTCCCGGCGGCTGCTCCGGCGCAACCCTCCAAGAGCCAGCTGCCGGCCTCGCCTACGCCCTAACCCGGATTTCTCACAAGATGCAGCAAGGATGGACGGGGCACCCTCCGCCTTTCTGTGCTTCCGGGAAAAGTGTTGAGGCGGAATCGAGGGGCAGTAGGGAAAAACAAAGGGGCAAAACAGGGACAGGGGACTAGAACTGGCCTGGGGATTCAGTACTGGAGAGAAGGTGGAGAGGGGAGAGAAGAAGATGATGAGCGGACCCACCCAGAATGTTCTAAGTATTCAGTTCTAAGTTGTAAGTTCAATATGGAGAGAAACCCATGCCCCACCCTCGCACCACGAGGGTGGGGCACCCGGCTAACTTGTTTGGCACCTCCGGTGCTGGGGAGAGGGATGTGACGCGTCCTCCAGAAAACGGCGGGCACAGGTGCCGCGCGTACGGCGCTAGGAATCGTTATACGCCATGTACCCAGGGCTGACGCCCTGGGCTAACTTGTTTCGCACTTCCGGTGCTGGTGAGAGGGATGTTGCGCGCCTCCGGCGCTGGGTCGAGATGCATTTCGCGCATGATCAGCGCTGGAAGCGCGGCAGAGGTTAGCCCAGCCCGTGAGGGCTGGGAACCGTGGCAGGGGAAAGCAGGAGCGCCGTAGGTGCGGTACCTAGCCTAACTTCCGCGCTCGTCGGAACGAACTGTTTTGTTTGCAAGGAGTTGCCATTTCATTCCGTCACTATGTCGCGGGTTCATGCCAAGTCTTGACCGGCTTCATGACCTCCGCCGGTAT
>Ga0182011_10001639_pt1 | contig 19565 bp, 20 predicted proteins | sample 711E1DmetaG_FD_120481 | JGI IMG/M metagenome (GOLD analysis project Ga0182011, IMG submission 120481) | Permafrost microbial communities from Stordalen Mire, Sweden - 711E1D metaG | ecosystem: Environmental > Terrestrial > Soil > Wetlands > Permafrost | place: Sweden: Stordalen | collected... | reverse complement strand
GGCGTTTATCGTTAACAGAAATATGCAAAAAGAAAACGACCAAAACAAAAACCCGGTCTCCCCGTTATGGAAAGTACCGGGCAGCTGACAAATATGTTTAATGAGAAAAATATGAGAAAAGGTCAGATCTTCTTGTACAGGTTGCCGTACACGACCACGCCTTTCTTCTTTTTGTGGCGTTCCCCCATATCACCGATGAAGTGGGCGAACTTTGCCTTGGTGCCATCGACTTCGAGTTCGACTTCACCGTTTGGTTTGAAGCCGGGCATCATGACCTCGATAGAGCCGAAGACGAAGATGGTGCCCTCGACCATCTGGCCGCCGAGCTTGCTTGCTGCATTGCCCTTGATAATCGTCTTACCCCCTTCTGCGTGGGTCATAACGTGGACATCAGCATTGCCGTTGACGATAATCTCGCCACCGAGCATATACATACCGATATCCGAACCGGCATTGCCCTTGACGAGGATCTTGCCGCCGGACATGCCTCTCCAGTCGCCGCGGTAGGCAGCGCCAAGGTAGTTGCCGGCATTGCCCTCGACAGTCAGCTCGCCCCCTTTCATAGCGGTTGCCGCGAAGGCACCGATATCACCTTTTGCGAGGATCTTGCCGCCCTTCATCCATGCACCGACGTACTGGTCGGCAGTGCCTTCGATGACAAGTTCTCCGGCAGTCATCTTGAAACCAAGGTACTTGACCTTCTTCACATCGCCCCTGACAACGACTTTCGTGTCTGCTGCGGTTGCACCTGCATCGCCGCTCACGTCAAAGTACTTGCCGAGCGTCGAAGTAGTATTGCCCTCGTGGACAGAGAGTTCTGCGATCTGTGCAGCCTTCTTGCCTGCGAATGCATCGGGGGATACATTGTCCGCCTCAAGGTACAGTGCAGGTGCGTTTTTCATGGTAATGGTTACGGTTTCCATCTTTTTCCACCTCACTTATGTTGCATCCACCTCAAGGGCGTATGGGTTCGGGACAAAGTGGTGCCCGAGTGCTTCGTAATTGTTCTGCGTCATGCTGTAGTATTTGATGAACTTCTCACTGATATCACGCATGACCTGCGGGTTGTCTTTGACCTTCGCATTGACCCAGAGCGTGCGCTTGTTGCCGTTGCTGACAATATCGCCATTGCTGACAACCTGCACACCGCTCTTGAAGACGGCGGCGCAGCGGCTGAACGCCTTCTCGATATCTTCGGGGTCTGCTACCGGCTTGTCCGGGTTGAAGTTATATACGGCAACATCCGCATCCATGCCGGGCGCGAGACCACCGCACATGGCACCGAGACCAAGGCACTTGGCCGGGCCGGCGCGGGTCATCTGGGCGAGCTCGTAGAGCGAGATCTCGCGGTCGAGCGTGCCGATGCTGGTCTGGGAGAGGACCTTATCCTTGTGCTTGAAAGCATTGATCTGCGTCTCACGCGCCTTTGCGCTCATGAGCCACTTGAAGACGCGGGGGTACCGGGTGAACGGTCCTGCATTCGGGTGGTCGGTCGTGATGTAGCAGCGCATCGGATCCTTCATCATCAGGGGGATCTCAAGACCGATCGCCCACTGGATAGCACAGACCGAGATGTTCGGGCTGTAGATGTAAGGCACGACACCAGCGGCAGTCTCGAGTTCGACATCGACGTTGGCCCACTTGAGGTGGTTGAGGCCGGTGAGGTGGTGCTCGAACGGGCCGTCAGCGGTCATGGTGGTGGTCTCGTCAAGGGTGACGTTCCCGGTATCGATGGTGATGTTCTTGTTCTTGTTGACGTAGTCCGTGACTTCCTTTGCCTTGGACTCGAAGTCGCCCCAGTTGGTTCCGCCATAGGAGTGGAACTGGCTATGGGTCAGGTGCATCACGGATTCACGGCCGAATTTGTTCTTCGCCTTCTTGCCTTCGGCAAGCTTCAGCGTATCGAGAGTGGTCTCGTAGCACCCGGGGTTCCCGAGATTGTTCGGGTGGATGTGCATCGAGTGCGGGAGGCCTAAGTACTCGTTGGCGTCGATAAGCCCGCTGACGATCTCGGCGGGGGTGATGTCGAAGTACGGGACCGGGTCGTTGACCGAGAGACAGTTCAGTCCCCATCCCCATGCTTCGGTGCCACCGGGGTTGACGACTTTTACTGCATAACCCTTAGTCACACGGAGGAGCCATGCGATGTAGGCAGCGGTGTTTTCGATCTCCTGGTTCTTCAGGTACTCGAGGACGAACCAGTTGTTTCCGAAGACCGGGAATGCGGCTTCATCGATGATGGGGGTATCGCGGATCTCCTCGTGCACATGGCGGGCGAAGAGCGGGGGCATGGCAGCTTCCATCGCGGTGGTATAGCCCATCTTGGCATACTCGTAACCGGTCTTGAAGGTGGTCGGGATCGATGCCCCCCCGCCCATCCGCTCCATGCCCTTTGTAGGCGTGCAGCTGAAGAGCTTGTCCTCGGGCCGGTAGATACGGCCGAGGTTGACCTTGGGCCCGGCAATGTGGGCGTGGATCTCCACGGCGCCTGCCATGACTGTCTTGTCCTTGGCGTCAATGACCTTGGCACCGGAGCCAACTTTATCTACAATCTTCCCGTCCTTGATTGCAATATCCTTCTTGTCGCCCTTGATACCCTGGACCGGATCAAAGACATGGCCGTTCTTGATGATATATTCTGACATGGCTATGCCACCCCCTTGAGTTGTTTTAAACGGTCGCGGACTTTGATAAGGAACTGCTCATCGGTGAGCATGCCCTCCGGCGGTTCAACAACCTTGCGGCAGTCGATCGGCACGTTGTCCATACGATAGCAGTTGCCACCGACCTCAACACCATTGAAGGCGACCGGCACATGGAGCTTCGAGACACCGGTCGTGGGTGTCAGGTGCGGGTCGACACAGACCGAAGGCATGTTGGCGATCGGTTTGACGGCGCTGATCGGGAAATGTGCACCGGGGTCGCTGCCGATGGTGAACATGGCATCGAGTTCACCGCGGACGAGAAGGTCGATGGTACTTGTGTCGCCCGGGTTGTAGCGGGCAAATCCGCGGGTGAGGTCGACCGAGAAAGGAAACCCGAACTGCCAGGCAAAGACTTCTCCGGAGCCGGTCACATTATAGTGGCCCCGCATCGGCATGATCGAGAATTTTGTATATTCATTCAGGTCTTTTGTTACTGCAATTGCCTCGTCGATGTTGTGGTTCTTGGAGAGGGACTGGGTGACACCCATACCGAAGAAGATGATCCCGAACCGGCCGCTCTTCATCATGTCTGCGGCCTCGCGGATCTTCTCAGCAGGGATACCGGCTACCACATCGGGGAGCCATTCGCCCTTGAACGCAACCCTGAGTGCGTCCAGGAGCTCGTAGTCCCTGCCCTGCTCGACCTGCAGGTGGACATCGGCCATCTTGGCAGTGTCGGTGACACGGGGGTCGACAACGATCAGCTTGCGGCTCATTTGTCCCTTGCCGGTGAAGAAACCACGCGGGAAGATGGAGTACCGGGACATGTGCCGGGGGTGGGCGTGGGCCGGGTTGCATCCCCAGAAGATGATCCGGTCGGCCCGGTTCTTGACTTCCCCGAGAGTACAGGTTGGAAGACCAATATCCTGCACGGCAATCAGCGTTGTACCATGGCAGGTTGCTGCGGTGTTGTCACAGCATGCCCTGCTCAGTTCGGCAATCTCGTTGCCCACGCTCTGGGCTTCGCAATTGGTGGATGACCAGCCGAACAGCATGGGCTTTTTTGCCTTTGCCAGCATCTGGGCGGAATATTCGACTGCATCATCGTAGGAGATCTCCTTCCACGATCCGTCGTCCTGGCGGAGCCGTGGCCGGGTGACCCGGTCTTTTGCCTGCGAGTGGAGGAACTTCTCGGTCCCGATAACACAGGCATTGTAGACTTCCAGGAGCTGCTTGCCGTCATCAGAAACCACCACTTCTACATCGTCGCAAAGGGTTCCGCAGAACGGACAGATTACATCGGTGATCTTCTTTGTCATCCTACTTTCACCCCGCATTGTCTCTGGACAAGTTCAATGCCCAGGAGGATCGGCTCGTTCATCGCAACCTCGATCGTGACCGGGACACCCTTGAAAGTCGGCATGCCGGTCGAGTAGGTGTTGTCGCTGATAACCGAGTTTGCCCACGGGCCCATCGGGATAAACCCGAGGCCCGGGTGAGGTCCCTGGGACGTCTCGACAGCCTTGACAATGACACTGCCATACTCGCTCGTAACCCGGACATTGGTGCTCTTCCATGCGCCGAGTTTCTTAAAGTCGGACTCGTCCATTTCAATGATGCCCGCGGCAGTTCGGTACAGGGGCTTCTCCTTGCCGCCCTCAATCGCAACGCCCTGCTGGATGGTCCTGCCTGAGATCAGGTTTAAGGTAATTTTGTTTGCCATAATTACTCCTCGTTTCAAGCCTCATTCGGGACCATCTCTCCCTTGCCGGAGAGGCGGATCACATCATACGGGCAGGCATTTACGCAAACGCCGCAGCCGGCACAGAGTTCGGCCTTGACATCCAGATGAACTGATTTGCCATTCCTGACTGCATAGATCTTCTCCTTCGTAGCCGGTTCAAAGGTATGCAGTTCGAGTGCATCAACCGGACATGCAATGACGCAGTTGCCACAACCGGTGCATTGCTCCATGTTAATATGTACAGAAAACGCCATGCGTATCACACACTTGTCGTCGTAATTTCTATGGTTTCTCCGCAAGGAAGTTAAATGTTTCCAAATGTGCAAATAAACAATTTCATTAAATCATGTTAACAAAAATTTATTTTGAGTGATAGATTATTTACTTATAACGGGGGATAAACCCCATTATTGGCCAGTTTTCCAGAGGAAATTGTGGTAGTGCCGGTTAACCAATGCATAACAGTAATAAAAATGTTAATTAGTTTTAAAAAAATGGATGAAAATGCAATCCGCACACTTCAGAAATGAAAACTGTTAAGAAGGATTTTTTGTCCGATATTATGAACCGGTAATCTGGTATCAAAAGTTACCCTGCCGGATGTAGCCAGTCTCTTTTGTATCGTAACCACCCAGATTAATCAGGATTTTTTTAAACCCGGGCGAGCGGATAGCCGCTATCAGGGCAGCGAGCCGTGGATCCTCTGCATACTTCTTCCGGAACGCGAGCTCATATCGCTCCTGTGCGACAGGAACAAACGGGAGGCCCAGCGCTTTTGCCGCACTGTATACGCACATCCCGGTATCCGCCTCTCCGCTCTTCACCGCAAGGGCTACCGCGATATGGGTGGACACTTCCCGTTCATAACCAGGAATAGCGGAGGGATCGATCCCGACTCTTTTCAGCTCGTAATCGAGGAGCATCCGGGTTCCGGAGCCTTTCTGCCGGTTGATAAACAACCGGCCGGGAAGGTCGGAGAAACCGATACCGTCACGCGAGACGATTCCCTGCTGCCGTCCGGCTACACAGAGAAGGTCGACTTCGACTCCCGGCAGATATTTCCTGAGGTAGGTGGAGTTATAACTCCCGTCTTCGGCAAGAAGGTGGGTCGGTGCTGCGTGGCACTCATCCTTTTTCAAGGTAAGGATACCACCCATGCTGCCAACATGCGTAGAGAGAAGTGTAACCCCCTGCGAGCGGATGAGATCAGCGAGATAATCGATGACCGGGTCGTGACTGCCGGTGATGAGGAGGGCGTTCTCTGCCTCCTGCACCGGCACCATCAGCCGGGCATCGACCGTGTCTCCGGTATTGAACCCCTCCGATTCCCGGGGGACTCTCAGATAAGCATTCGCCCGCACAGCGCTCATCTGGACCCCGGCACCCTTGGACTGGGGGGAGACCGTCCAGCGTTTCCCGACCTTCCCGAGCGTGCAGAGAACGAACTCGTCCGAGCCGATCTCCTTGGGGATGGCGGACGTGATGCCCGCCCGAACGACCTGCGGCTCCGGGACAAAAAGGCCATAGTTCCGGAGGAATGGCAGGATGATCTCGCGGATAACTGTCAGGGCCGAGAGGGGGTAGCCGGGCAGTCCGAAGACCGGTTTTTTGTCCACCTTCCCGATGATCGCCGGCTTACCGGGCTTAGTCGCAATCCCGTGGACCAGCACTTCACCGAGCCCCGCGATCACATCAGCGGTGTAGTCCTTCGTCCCCGCGGAAGAGCCTGCCGAGACGATGACGATATCGTTGTCTTTGCAGGCTTTTATTATCGCGTCCCGGATCTTCTCCGGCTTATCCTCGACAAAGGGGTAACGGGTGCACCGGGCGCCAACGGATTCCAGCATTGCCTTTGCCATCATCGTGTTACTCTCCACTACCTGGCCAGGGGCGGGACGGGTACCGGGCGCGACGAGTTCGCTTCCCGTAGGAATGAGCCCGATCCGTACTGTGATCCCCTCAATCTGCGTGATGCCATACGTGGCAAGGGCTCCTGTTTCATGGGGACGGATGAGGTGGCGGGAGGGCATCACCATCTCGGACTCGGCAAGGTCCTCTCCTGCCGGGCGGACGTGCTGCCACGGGCCTGCGGATTTCCGTATCGTGTAATTTCCGTCTGCTTCCCAGACATCCTCAATCATGATCACCGCATCGTAACCGGGCGGGACTACATTGCCGGTGTTCACCCGGGCTGCCCGGCCGAGCGTGACCGGGTGCTGCTCATATGCACTGTTCGTATCAGCACTCACTATCGCGATGCCATCCATTGCTGCAAGATGGATCTCCGGCACAGAATAGGTACCAAAGATGGGACGAGCAGTGATCCGGCCGGACGCTGCTTCGAGCAGAACTGTCTCGGTAGAGGGGATACACGTGAACTCGTGCGAGAGGAGGGCGAGTACCTCATCAAGCGGCAACACTTTCAGGTATCGCATTACCACAGGATCACCTCGACTTCGCGGCCCTTCTCGAGCCCCTCGTACCCTGCCGGGATGCAGACGAGCCCGTCGCTCGAAACAAGCGTGTTGAGGAGCCCGGATTTGCCAAATTGCGGGATGGCCTTCCCATTCTCCACCCGGACGCGGACATATTCTTCCCTCCCCCGCTGGGATGGGATGTTCTCTTCAAGATTTGCCTTCACTGTCCTGATCAGGGGCTTCTCAAGGCCGAGCATCCTGTCGAGAAGCGGGCGGACGATCGCGATGAGGACGACAAATGCCGAAGCCGGGTGACCGGGCAGGCCGAAGACAGGTTTCCCCTCAATCCTCCCGATGATCGTGGGCTTGCCGGGCGCGATCGCGATCCCATGGACGAGAACTTCGCCCCTGCCCGCGATCACCCCTGCGGTTATGTCCCTGTCATCCTTGGAACTGCCACCTGAGAGGAGCACCACGTCACACTCGGGAAGCGCTTTGAAGATAATCGCTTCGAAGGCTTCGCGTTCATCCTTTACGATCCCATAGAGCCTTGGTATACACCCATACTCCGACAACCACGCTGCGAGCATCGATGCATTGGCATCCCGGACCTGCCCCGGTCCGGGTATCGCAGTGACCGGCACCAGCTCGTTGCCGGTCGAGATGATCCCGACAACGGGTTTTTTCGCAACGGTAACCATCGCACAGCCGCATGCCGCAAGCACCCCGGCGTCCTGCGGGGTGAGCCGCCGGCCCGGCCGCAAAACAATCCCGCCTTTCTTGAAATCCTCGTCCCGCAGTAGGACGTTTTCGCCATGGGAAACGGGTTTTTTAATAAGGATAATATCTCCGGCCTCATCGGTGTATTCGACCATCACGACCGCATCGGCACCTTCCGGGAGGACCCCCCCGGTGGGTATGTACACACACTCGTTGTCCTGAACGACCAACTTCCTGTCGCTCGTTCCCATCGCCACCCGTCCGACGCATGGGAGCAGGGCGGGAAGAGCATCTCCTGCCCCGGTCGTATCCGCAGAGCGGACTGCGTACCCGTCCACCACCGAACGGTCAAACCCGGGGATATCGGTGTCCGCCTCAATACCGGCAGCCAGCGCCCGGCCTGCAGACTGTTCAACCGGAACCGTTTCTGTTTCTGTGGCCGGGGCTATTTTTACCGATTCCCTGACCGCATCCGCCACTCCAACGACATTTAAGAACCGGTTCATCTGAAACAGCCCGGCTGGCACCCGTAGATCCTGATCGTATGCGAAACGCAGTACTGGCCGGGCTCCGTCGGGAATACCGGTACCTTTTTTATCACAACGAATGCCTGCGGGCACGTGATCTCACTTACGATCCCGGTGCTCTGAGACGTCTGCGCAATCTTCCCGTTGCTCATTGTTATCCATACTCTGTTTACTTCCTTATCGGGTATACCTCTTATGGATCATGAAGGTAAGATAGCGGTATGAAAACATCTTTTTGGTGCCTGCATACAATTCAGTAAAGGCTTTAATCCTATCCGGTGAATTTATCACTACCTCAAAAAACCCTGCACCGAAAACCACCTTGTGCAGGAAATGGTTCCCTGTGCCAGATGTTTTTAAAAACGCCGACCGGGGATGGAAAAAATCCATTACTACGGGTACCGGGCTGCCATGACTGCAAATATCTTTCTCCTCTCAACTCCCGTTACGCTGGAGCGCCTCTCGTGGATCGAAGAGTGCCTCAAGTTTTTCTTCGTCCAGCTCTATCCCGAGACCCTGATGCACCAGCAAAAAGGGGATAAACCGGTCTTTACCTTCCTCCTCACCGGCGATGCCCTCTATAGTCTTGACAATCCGGAGACACAGCAGGTCTGGACCATTATCCTCTCCCTGTCCACCGTCAGGCTCATCTGCGACCGGCAGGAGCTGGACCTCCGTGGGATCTTGGCCGTGCATCTGAAGATGAAGTTCCCGGACCAGGTGATCACGACCAACAGCCTCGGTCCTGACGGCAGGCCCTCCTTCTGGAACGATGTGGTCGCGCTGGCACGGCAAACAAAACCACCCCTGCCGGGAACGGTCGGCTGGCTCCAGTGCGAGTCCCCCTATATGCACCAATCGGCATGGTATGGCCTCCAGTTCCTCTCGGCCGCGCTCGCAGACCGGCTGGCAATCGACTTGTATGCCTATCTCGACGGGGTCCATATGGGCCACACCGGGCAGGCACCCACGGAAGCGGAGAATATCGGGGCGGGGATCGAGGAACTGGGGGAGCGGGCTGCGCGGAACGGCCTCTTGTGCCAGGTAATCGCCTGCAACCGCAATGCCACAGCCCGCGGATACAGCACATGGGACGACGGCCAAGGTGTCGTGATCTCGACCTGTGCGATAAAACCCGTGAAGATCCGTGACCTGAATGTCATGATCGACCATTACCGGCAGAACCATGTCATCCTCTCGGCAACCGCCGGCTCTCTCCAGTTCAGGAAGGGGGGATCTCTCTCATTTGACCGGGCGGAGAAAAACAGCACGGCCCCTCCTGTGACGATCCTGATCACGAAAAGCCCGTACACCACCGAGACCGTTTTTGGCGCCGTCTCGTTTGCAGTTGCCTGTGCCCACGCAGGGATCCTGACCCGGGTGATTTTCATAGAGGACGGGATCTACGCCCTCACCGGTACACACCGGGCACCGGCAGATTTCTCACCTTATAACCTCCAAGACGTGATCAATGCGGTTGCAGGCAGCGATAACCTCCATTTCTTTGCTTTCACCCCCTCGTTCCAGAGGCGGGGGATCTCAAAGGATAAGTCGCTCAATGCGGTCCTCGAACTCGGATACCCGGGCCTCGGGAAGATCTTCTTCTATCCGCCGGGCAATGTGCAGGCAGAGCACCAGCGGGTGCTGGTATTCTGAACACGCTCATTATTTCATCTCATGTTCAGGTTCGGTTAGCTGCTGCAATGTAAATTACGATGACGAAAAACTTTTGGCAGTCTGCTATTCTCATTGAAAAAAAAACCGTTTGTGAAGGGAGCCTTCACTTTATAACAGGGTTGAACACGTTCTCATAGATCATGTCGCTGCCGGTGTTGCGGAGCCGTCCACGCTCCTCTTTCTCCTCGACATACGCCATGAGCGGAAGTTCCATGTCGACACCCGGGACATGGCCGAACATCTTCTCGAGTTCGACCTGCTGGGCATGCATGAAGAGTGCATTCGGGATCTCTGCCGGGCAGAGTTCCTCGCACTGGCCGCAGTTCACGCAGGAGTCCGCGATGTGAGCGTAACGGATGAGGTGGAACATGAAATTGGGCGGGAGCTGTCCGGGTGTGACGTATGCCGGGTTCTTGGTGGTACATTCCACGCAGTAGCAGATCGGGCATGCACTGATGCAGGAGAAGCACTTGATGCAGCGTGAGGTCTCGGACATGATCTTCTTGAGCCGGTCCTTACCCTCGCCGAGCGACTCGAAGTCGTGCTTGCGCCACTTCTCGCCCAGCTTCATCATGGCACCCTCGACCTTTCCGCGAATTTCAAGACCTTTGGGGTTTGCTGCCTCGGTTGCGAGGACACCTTTCTTAACCGCACCCTCCACAAGGTTTGCACCCTTCTCGCTGCAGACTTCAATGAATGTTGCCTTTCCGGCACGGGGCCCGATAACGCCCCAGTTACCGCAGGCAAGGTCTGCCTGGCGGGGGACTTTCATCTTGCAGCGGCGGCAGTTGGACCTGCGCCCATATCCAGCTTCCTCAAGTTCATCGATAGAGATGCCCTTGTGTCCGCCTTCGTACTCGATGATGAACTGGCCCTTGTCGATCTCTTCCTTATGGACATTATTTGGATCAACACCGAACTTGTCCGCAATCATCTTCCGGGCGGGTACTGCACTGACGGACCCCCCGCAGTTGACACCGATCATAATGATATTGTCAAGATTGATCTGCTTGCGTTTGGCCAGTTCGTAGAAAGCCATTGCGTCGCAGCCCTTGACCGTGACACCGATCTTCATGTTCGCGGCGCCATCAAAGTATTTCTTGATGAGCTTAGGGAGCAGGAGTGTCCCGCAGTGGAGTGAACCGGCTGTCTTTGCAAGTTCCTTGGGATCGGAGATCAGTACCGGCTGTGCATCGTAGAGATCGGTTCCCTTGGTGATGACAAGGACTGCATCCACCATTTTGGATTCCAGTGCCTGTTTCCAGAGGGCAGTAACCGCACCACCAAGTTCGGCTCTCTTTGCGATCTCGGCATCGTTGGTCCACGCGTAGAGCATATCGCCTTTCTTTGTCATGTTCAGGCCTCCTTGATCTTCTCAATTCTTACAGCACAGGCCTTATATTCCGGAATGGACGCAACAGGATCGAGGGCGTTGTTGGTGAGGATGTTTGCAGCACATTCCGCATAGTGGAACGGCATGAAGACGACACCCTTCTTGATGTCCTTCGTCACGCGGGCGCCAATCGTGATATCTCCCCTGCGGGAGACCGCCTTGACCATCTCCTTATCCTTGATACCGAGTGCCTTTGCGTCTTCGGGATTGATCTCAACCCATCCCGTGGGCTCCTCCCGCTCGAGGTCGGCGGAGCGGCGGGTCATGGTACCGGTGTGCCACTGCCAGATGCAGCGTCCGGTAGTCAGGATTAACGGGTATTCCTTGTCTGGGACTTCTGCCGGGGGTTTCCATTCGATCGGGGTGAATATTCCGAGACCGTCCGGGTGGGAGAACTTCTCCTTGTGCAGGATTGGGGTCCCCGGGTGTTCGGCTGTCGGGCAGGGCCAGTGGAGCGCCTCGGGTTTCTCGAGCCGGGCGTAGCTCATGCCAGCGTAGGACGGGGTGACCCTGGTGATCTCGTTAAAGACTTCCTCGGCGCTCTTGTAGGGAAACTGCTTCTCGAATCCCATGGCTTTTGCGAGTTCGCCGAAGATCTGCCAGTCCGCCTTTGCCTCGCCAGGCGGGTCCTGTGCCTTGCGCCACTTCTGGACGCGGCGCTCGGTCGAGGTCTGCGTTCCGTCCTTCTCTGCAAAGCAGGCAGCCGGAAGCACGACGTTTGCGAGCTGTGCGGTCTCGGTGAGGAAGATATCCTGCACGACCATGAATTCAACGTTCTTTAAGCCCTTCTCCACATGGTGGAGGTCCGGGTCGGAGATCATCGGATTCTCGCCCATAATATAAACGCACTTGACCTTGCCGGGCTCGTCAGCGAGCGTGTTGATCAGCTTGGTGACGGTCAGGCCGACTTTGCCCTCTGCAATGTCGCAGCCCCATGCGGTCTCCATCTTCTTCTTCATTTCGGGGACGATGACCGACTGGTACCCGGAGTATACGTTTGCGAGGGCCCCCATATCGCAGGCGCCCTGCACGTTGTTCTGGCCACGCAGTGCACAAATGCCCGTGCCGGGTCTTCCGAGGTTGCCGGTCAGCATCTGGAGGTTTGCAACCGACTTGACATTGTCGACACCGGTCGTATGCTGGGTGATTCCCATCGAATAGAGGACTGCCGATTGGCCGGACTTGCCAAACCACTCAGCCGCAGTGATGATGTCCTTTGCCGGAACGCCGGTGATCTTCGAAACGTTCTCAGGACTGTAGGCATCCTTCATCACGACCTCTTTGACCTTCTCGAAATCCTTGGTGCGGTTCTTGATGAAGTCCTTGTTCTCCCACCCGTTCTTGAGGATCAACTGCATGAAGCAGTTGAGGAGTGCTACATCGGTTCCCGAATTGAATTGCAGGAACAGGTCGGCCTGCTTTCCCGTTGGCGTGAGCCGCGGGTCGACGTAGATGATCTTTGCACCGTTCATCTTCGCCTGCATCACGCGGCGGCCGATCAACGGGTGCTGCTCGAACGTATTGCTACCGATAATAAGGAGGCACTTTGACTCGGCAATGTCCGCGATGGACTGGGTCATTGCACCGGAACCGAATGCACCGGCCAGGCCCACGACCGTAGAAGAATGGCAGAGCCGGGCGCAGTGATCGACATTAGGCGTCTTGAGGACAGCCCGTGCAAACTTCTGCATCAGGTAGTTCTCCTCGTTGGAGACACGGGCGGAAGCAAGGCACGCGATCTCGTCTCCCTTGTACGACTTGAACTTCTGGGCGATCAGCTTTAAGGCCTCGTCCCAGCTTGCCTCGACAAACTTCCCATCCTTCTTGATAAGTGGCTTGGTCAGCCGGTCAGGACTGTTGATGAATTCCCAGGCATAATTACCCTTGGGGCAGAGCTTGCCTTCGTTGACCGGGTTACGGTGCCAGGGCTGGACGCCGACAACCTTCTTGTCCACGACAACAAGGTTGAGGCCACACCCGGTCCCGCAATACGGACACGTAGTTGGTACATATTTGAATTCCATGTTCTCACACCTATAACAAGAATTAATAATTCCGGGTCTGACTGAACGCTATTTAAGAGTGCTGAATTTTTTGTAAAAATTGGTGATTAATGGTGGGTAGCGGGGTTTTTAGAGCCGGATTGGATCAAACTCAAAGAATTATTGATTTTTTAAAATTAAGTACAAACAGTTAATCATGTTCACATGATTCCAGCAACCACGCATTGAAGCGCGCAGGATACCGGCTGTCACACATCCCCGCAGCGACACATATGCGCGGGTGTATTCTCCGGCTTTCCTTCCCAATCCTTTTTTCCCTGGCAGATAACGCATACCCTGTCCCCCACATCCCTGCTGTCGCTCATCCGGTGGGTAACAATAAGGCAGGGTATTGCCATCTCCGTTACGAATGTCCGCGTCAGTTCTTTCACCAGCTGGATATTCTCCGCATCCAGTGCCGTGAACGGCTCATCCAGCATGAGAAGTGCCGGCTCGATGACGAGGGCCCGGGCCAGGGCAACCCGCTGCTTCTGCCCTCCCGACAGGTTTCCTGCCTTTACGTCACCAAGATCTTCGATATGCATCACCTTTAGCCAGCGCCCGACATGTTCTTTGATAAAAACCGGGGATTTATGCCGGGCGCGAAGACCGAATGCAATATTTTCCCGCACCGAGAGGTGGGGAAAGACCGCAGAGTTCTGGAGTACGTAGCCGATACGGCGGTTTTCAGTCGGGACATCCACATTCGTACCTGAATCAAAGAGCACCGTGCTGTTAAGCCGGATTGAGCCTTTATCCGGGGATGCCAGACCGGAAATGATATTGAGGACGCTCGATTTCCCGGCACCGTTCTCACCCATGAGAACAACGACCTCTCCCGGCCCGGCACGGATAGCGAGATCAAGGGAAAAATCCCTCAGTTTTTTCCGGATTGCCGCATCAAACATTGACTGCCTCCCAGCGGGCGAGGAGCCGAACGGCGATCATGATCGCAAACGAGATGATCACAAGCAGGATGGAAATCGTAAGCCCGACAGCAAGATTCCCTTCCAGACCTACATACACCGCAAGCGGCATGGTCTGGGTTACCCCCGGAAGGTTGCCGGCAAACATGATCGTTGCCCCGAACTCCCCGAGTGCCCTCCCGAACGTCATCATCGCACCGGAAATGAGACCGTTCGCGGTCAGTGGCAGGGTGATTTTGGCAAAGATCCGCAGCGGGGATGCCCCGAGGGTCCGTGCGGTCTGTTCAAAGCATGGGTCGAGCTGTTCGAACAGGGATTTTGCCTGGCGCAGGTAGAACGGGGAGGCAACGAAGATCTGAGCCATGATGACCGCGAGGGTCGTAAATGCGATGCTGATGCCGAAGAGGGAGAGGTAATGGCCCAGCAGACCTGCCCGGCCCCAGAGTACCAGGAGGGCGAGACCGGCAACCGCCGGGGGTAGCACCAGCGGCAGGTCAATGAGGGTATCGATGATCACTTTTCCCGGGTAATCATTACGACAATGGACATACACAAACGGGGTGCCGACAAGAATCACGATCCCGAGTGAAACCACTGAGGTGGACAGGCTCAGGAACAGGGCGCTCATCACTTCAGGTGTTGAAAGGGTGGAGAAGAATAAATCAGGAGTGGTCCGCAGGAACAACGCCACGACCGGCAGGGCGAGATAGAGGGTCACAGAAACAATCAGGATCGCTGCACCTGTGCAGGTGATGATCCTTTTAATTTTCTCTGAAAGGACAGGTGCAGGATTCATAGAGCGGGTATTCCGGATGTAATTTTCGGCTGATGCACATTATGGTTCCGGAATTTTAAAAAGATAAGGGGTTATGAGGTCGAGATTGGCCGGAACCCGTAGTCCGTTAAGATCTGCTGGCCGGATGCCGAGAGCATGAAGTTTTCGAAATCCGATGCCGCTCCCTGACCCGTGGACTGTTTCATGACACCGATGGTGTAGGTCTGGAGGTAATTGTCCTTCTTCGGGATGGTAATTGCGAGGTAGGTATCTTTGGGTGCGGCCGTGAAGGTGGATTCATATACGAATCCTGCATCCACTTCACCGAGCGATACCTTGGTTGCAACACCCGGTTCGGATGTCTCATAGGTTACCACATTCTTGAAGACCGAGGAGTTCCAGTCCTGGCTGTAGGTGGATTTCGCAAGGTTGGCGAGGCACGCGATCGTGGCGGTACCGGCAGGTACTGTTTTATCTTCCATTGCTATCTTCACGCCGGGGTTTGCAAGATCCCTGAGTGATGCGATCTTCCCGGGGTTGGTTGCCGGCAGGATGACAATGACGTAATTTGACGTGAGTGGCTTGACAGTCCCGTCAACAAAGTATCCGCCCTTGGTGAGTTCTGTTGTGTAACTGTTGCTTGCGGAGATGAATACATCGGCATATGCACCGTTCTGTACCTGAGTCTTGAGTGCCTGCGTGCCATCAAGGTTGAAGACAACGTGGTGGCCGGGGTACATCTGCTCAAAACCGGCAGCGAGGGCCGGGGATGCGCCCTTGAGCGATGCCGCGGTGAACGCAACAACATTGCCTTCCGAATAGGTATAAACCGGCGCGGGTGTGCTGTTTGTTGCTACAGCGGCTGGTGCTGTTGTGGTCGTGCTGGTTGCATGAGGTGTTTCTTGCGGAGCAGGTGCAGTAGTTTCAGGGGCTGAGGTTACTATAGCCGCTGGTGTTGCAACCGGTGTAGCAACAGTGGTCGCCGGCTGTGCCGGTGTTGAGGAAGTGCACCCGGCAAAGAATGCCGTGAGCAACAGCAGCCCGCAAACGATACCAATGATGATGGTCTGTCTGGTGTTTAAGAGTTGTTTCATGGTCAATCGTTCCATTGCATAATACTTTTCGGGAGAGATGTAAAATAACTTCCGTTATTTTCTCATTAAATTAAGTATTTTATATTTACTATGATCAGGGAATTCCTTTTCTGATGCTCCATATCATTGTTTTCAAGCAAGAATGAATTCGGGTTGTTTCTGTATATGCAGATATTCAGGTCGCTGATACCAGCCAAAAACATTTTCCGGACAGGAATTCTTTTTGTCACCACCTCGCTTTTATTAATTAAATTATGTTAACAAAACAAAAAAGTTAAAAGAAAACTATTATAATAAGTAAAGTACAATCTATTCATTGTCCACGTTTCACACCGGTGGACACATGCACACACAACATATACAATGAAAACATGGGGATCATACCAGAATCCCCGGGAAATTTTCCGGAGAACAACGTCATGATCACATGACACCATTTTGCGCTCTCCATTTTATGTACTCTGATACTCTGCAGTGTACTGGTGCCTTCTGATCTGGTCGTCGGATGTAAGCATCTCCCGTGAATATACCGGAGAGTAGGTAAAAAGAATACCTGTCCCGGTCATGTAGGATCCTTTCCTCGTTCAGGGGAAAGCTGATCATCCGACTGCCGGACTCCAGATGGATGTATACTATATTAATAATATAGTCGATGAAAACTGAATATACGGTAGTAATCTGGTAATCCGGTTTTGATCTCTTCCGGATACCTGTTGTAAGGTGATGTGCAATGATCCCAGAAACCGTACCTGTTTATTGCTATGCTCCCATCGGAACCATCCACTCATCGTTCATTGAACCTGACGGCATGCCGATTCAGCCTGCGGGTGCAGTTGGGGTGCGGGGTACTGTTCTGGTCGATGAACAATTTCGGGGAGGGCTGCGTGACCTGTCCGGTTTTTCCCGGATCATCCTGATTTATGCCTTCCACCGTTCGCAGGGCTACGATCTTGAAGTTATCCCGTTCCTTGATACGGTACCGCACGGTGTCTTTGCAACAAGGGCCCCCCGCCGCCCGAATGCGATCGGCCTCTCAATCGTACAGCTCATCTCAGTGAATGATAACGAACTGGTCATTGATGGGGTTGATATCCTCGACGGGACACCCCTACTCGATATCAAGCCATACGTACCGGAGTTCGATTGCCATCCTGATGAGAGGTCCGGGTGGTTTGCGGGCTGCGGGGACAGGATTGCCAGCGTGAGAGCGGACGGGCGGTTCTGCGGGAAGAGAAAGTAAAAGTAGAGACCGGTGTAGTGTTTATCATTCACCAGCCCGGTATTCGTGGGACAGATACGGTGTACAACACAGCAGACTATGATAGAATCATGATTTCCCTCTCGAAATCTCGTCCGGGTGATGAAATACATAAATACAGCCAGCCCCTATTACGCGTGGTGAAAACCATGAAGATAAGTGCACGAAACCAGATCCCGGGAACCGTGAAGATGATCAAGAAGGGCCCGGTAAGCACCGAAGTCGTGATTTCCGTTGGCGGGGGTTATGAGATGGTCTCCTCCATCACTACCCATTCAGCAGAATCGCTGAAACTGAAGGAAGGATCGAAGGTCTACGCAATCGTCAAGGCCTCTGAAGTGATGATCGGGATCGATTAATCTTCTTTTTTTCAAAAACCGCGGGATCTGGTTAAAACCGGGTCGATAGCAGGGCATCGAGATATTCCGAGGGATATGCTCCGTTGTCCGGGTTGACCCAGATTTCAATCTCCGGTTCTCCGATTATGCAATGGAGTTCGATAAGCCCATATTTGTGAATAATGTTTACCCGGCCAACTGGTGTTTCCCGCACATAAAGCTCCTCGTTTCCAAGAAAAACCGTAATGTCATCTAGCGTTACCTGGCGGGAAAGCCGGTATTTGCGACGTTCCCAGCAGGGGAAAGGAGGGACCGGGACGGGAAATGGAGATGGCATGATCTTATTTGTATCTTCAGGTTCGGGTATAATTATTCTCAGCTACCGATTTTGTAGGAGATGACTTTGCTTGTACTGACCTCATAGGGAGTTTATTGACGTAATGATCATTCATATTCTGCATTATTTAACCATTTTTGTTTAATTTTTCTAAAAAGTAAAGTAAATTACCAAAACTTATATTTTCGGACGTTCCACAAAATCATGATATCTATGGGCTCATCAAAAGATGTCATGGAATTATTTGCAGAGAGGGATATCCGTCAGATATTTTCCGAATATGACGGATGGAAAATCGCACCGGTAACCGGGTCACCTCAACCCGGGCGTTTTTTCCAGGTTTCCCGGAGCAAATGGATAGGAGATGAAGTTGCATTTATCGCCGTCTCCTTTGATAGGGTTCCAAAAGAAGAGGTTGTCAGTACACTAAATACACTTCCCGGGTGTCAGGGATCCCCGACAAAAAAATACCTGCTCACGCCACAGGCAGCCGATACATCCGGGGTTCCGCACCACATCCGGATCCTTCGGATGAATGCATTTGCGTTTGCTGAAGGTAGACTTGTCTGGCTGACAAAGAAGAAGAATGCCAAAAGTATTTACCTATCGGAAATTGCGGCTTGAATAATTGATTCTCCATCCATGCTCACACGCCATCACGTGGTACTCGGGCTGCTTTGCAGCTTCATCCCCGGCAGCGCCATTGCGGAGTCTGAGCCGTTTCTGGCTATCCTCTTCATTATAGGAAGCGGAATAGGCCTTATCCTTCCGGATATCCACATGAAACGGCCCAGAACCAGCATGCTCCGCACGGTTGCCTGGTGGATTGTACGGACCGGCAAGTGGATTTGTTTGCCGGTCATGTGCCGGGGGTACCGCCGGTTGTTAAAAACCGCTTGTGAACCGGATGACAAGCGGCTGACCCATTCGATCCCGGGAATTTTCTTCTATTTTTCAATGCTTACAGGAATTGCGTATGTCCTGTGGCTCCTTTTTAAAAATTATATTCCCGTACTGCTGTCCGTGGGATTTCTCGGGGGGCTCTTGACAGGAATGTTCCTCCACCTTGCAGAAGACCTGTGTACCCGTAAAGGGATTACACCCCTCTTTCCTTTTGATGATACGAAAATTGTCGGATCAATCCGCCCCTGCGATGTCCTCGACAACCGCATACTCCACTTTCACATCTACCATGGCACGATCCTCTTTTTTTTCCTTGTATACCTCTGTGCCAAACACTGGCCGGTATTTGAACTTGCTGCGGTCAGCACTCTGGGTATTGGGATATGCATTATTTCCATGGTGTATAAATCGGAGGTCCGGATCGAACTTTTAGAAAACCGGTTCCCGTATTTGGCGGAGGGAATCTCCGCATGAATGCCGGTTGCAGGGTGAACGATATCCCGGACCAAAAAAAGCAGAATATTTTAATGGTATTGCCCGGACCATTTTTTTCCCGATCCTGAAGAGGGCGGATCGTTACACCGGCCTGTGCCTTGAAGCCATGCATTCGATTTCATCATCATCGAACCGTGCCGGACGTGTTTGTGAGGTAAAACGATCGCAGACATTGTTCACATACCCGCTGGAAATCCTGCACCAGTACCAGCGCGAGGTGGCCAGCCTTCACCCAGTTCTCCTGACACCGGTAACCGCCCGGGCACCAAACCTG
>Ga0182011_10001638_pt1 | contig 19565 bp, 23 predicted proteins | sample 711E1DmetaG_FD_120481 | JGI IMG/M metagenome (GOLD analysis project Ga0182011, IMG submission 120481) | Permafrost microbial communities from Stordalen Mire, Sweden - 711E1D metaG | ecosystem: Environmental > Terrestrial > Soil > Wetlands > Permafrost | place: Sweden: Stordalen | collected... | reverse complement strand
CAAATCAGCCGGTAGAAACTGGCATAGATACTTCCAATCGTTCCCGATTAAGTTTTTGTCCATGCCAGAAGCATACATAAGTCGCAACAAATGTCAATTCCTTATTCTAGCGCCTATGGGGGATCGGGGTGAGGGAGGGCTCGCGGACCCACGGCTTACGCCGTGGGCTACATTCTTTCGCCCCGACAAGTCGGGGCTGACTTCTTCAACGAACTTTTGACTCAGGGCACTAGTTTAGGGTTCGTCATGAAAGGCGGTGGGTCATTGGTGGGCTGAAACCCGCCGGAGGGCGGCGGAAGCCGCCTTAAGGGCTCCCTTGCAGGCTCTCGTCAGGAGTGAATTTGTCATTCTCATTCATCGGCGATGCTCACGTGCACGAGACGTGCGCACCGCCAGATCCGGGCAGGGACTCGAGGGGCCTAACGTCGGCATTCAGCCGCGAGCGGCCACAGGCCGCTCGTCGCGCTGCAACGCTTGGTTGGGCTCTTTCGTTTCTTGTTCTGGATTCAAAAGGGCATCCGCCAGATCAAAGCAATGATACCGATTGTACACACAAGCACCCTTCTTCATGAGCCGAAGGTTGAAGAGGCGTATTGCACTTATGACGGCGGAATCCTGAAGCACTTTCAAAGTTGTATCTGGCCCCTGTACCTCGATATTGACCTGGTCAGAACCACCTGGGTCATACTTGTGATCCTCGACCGTGAGCCCTGCATACCGCTGCTCAAGTTCGGCCAGCGAGTCACCCAAGGCGTTCTTAAGTGGCGACAGTGCCATGTGAGCGGAGAAGAAGAGGGTTCCGTCATGTGCATACGCGGTGAAAACCTCTTGCCAGTATAAGTTGATGCGCGAGTAGATGATGACATTGCGGTTGTGGTACGCAGGCAAACACGAACAACTCCAGAAAGAACATTCTCCACGCCGGATGGTCGGAATGCTGACGGAAACGTACCGTCGCAGTACACGGATGACGTCTGATGAGAAGTCCCGACGTGAGAAGACTTCGAACTTCTTCCGATACTTCCGGCGCAGTTCCGGATCAGAAAGCCTTGGCCCTTCCGCATCGACAAGGTCAATGTCCTTGAGCCATCTGTCTTGTTCTTGAACGGACATGAGAAGGTCGAAATCTGATTCGCCTTTGGGGATACTTGTCAACGAGATGTTTCTGAGACTGATGCCGCTTTTCTCAAGTGCCCATATTACTTCCCGTTCGGCTTCGTTCAGACGATTCAGTCTCACCCGTTTGAAACTGACCCATTCGATATCGTCATGAGTCTTTGCATGTTGGGCATACCGGCGGACCATGTCAACGGCTTGGCCAGCGTAAAACTCGCCAGGAGCAAAGTGGAGGACATATATGCCGCATCGTCTCTTTGGTCTAAAGAGATCAGCGACGGATGCACGACCTTGAATGAAGCAGGGACGGGAAAATCCCAACTTACCCAGTATGTCATCGACTCCATCCATGTGCACGTTCCATCTTCTTTGCGCAAACGGTTCCGGCTCAGCCGCGCCGCTTTTTGCCGTCGGCTGCAAGCGGGTGGTTAGCATTTTATTTGCCGGACTGGATAAACTCCTCCACTGTAAGCCCGATATCTTTGGCGATTTGCCGCAGCAAAATGGGAGAAACATCTCTGCCGGCATGGAACGGGACCGTCGTACAACGTTCATCGGCGTGGCGATATTGTTTATCTGAGCGTCTTTGGCGAACTTCGACAAAACCGAGATTTTCTACCCTTACCACAACTTCTCTTGGCTTCAAGATCGCATGTTTCCCAATGGCTAGGCCACCATGATGGTCTGTGTCCCAACAAACTCACCTTCCAACTGTGGATCACCTTCTTCGAGCAGGAGTTGGAGGACCTCCTGAAGGTTCTTGCGCAGTTCATCTAAAGAGGCGGCTTGCGTATGGGCGCCTGGAAATCCAGGAACATATCCGACAAAGAGTTGTGTGTCCGGACACTTTTCGATAACAGCGGTAAAGGTTTTCATGATTTGCTCCCGGTTGCATAATACCATAGTCCATTAACAGCAATCGCGGGGCTTTCATGCTAACGTTCGAGCTCACCGGCGCGCGCCAACACGCGTCTGGTGGAGCGACGGGTTAGGCTGGAACCTCGGGTAACTGGTAAATGACTGGCTTAAAAGAAGGTGGAGGAACTGGCTTGCCTTCGGCTTTAGCAGCCTCCATCCAGACGGCTTTGGCTCTCAGAACTTCTGCGAGAGCCTCTTCCGGAATCTCGCCGAAGGCGGCGCAGTGGGGAAGATCAGGAATGTCCGCAATATAGCCGCCATCTTCTTCGCTGTAGAAAATGTTGATGTGGTAGTCTTTCATTCCTACGCCTAATGCTTCGTAGCGACAATCACTGCGCCTCGATTTCAAGTAGCTTGAGGGAGTTCCTGTTTAGCATCGCCTCGATCTTGGAATCGCTAAGGCGCGGCAAATGCGTTCCTTCCAGCATGCCATTGAGGTTCCTGATGCCGGCGATGCTGGCCGACACGGTGGTGAAGGGATAGTCGGTCCCAAACAACACCTTGTCCCACACCCCGTATTCCTGAACCAGCATCAGAGAGTGGTAGAGCTGAAACGGCCTGTAGTGAAGAGCGGAACAATCCGCGAACAGGTTCGGGTGCTTTCGGATCACGGCCACGCATTCGCCCTCGTACGGGTGCGAGAGGTGCGCCAAAATAATCTTGACGTCGGGGAACCGGGTCGCCACGTCATCCAGATGCCGAGGGAGGGTGCACTCGATCGGAGCCCGGTCAATAAATGTTGTTCCGGTGTGGAGAAGCACTGGCAGATTGTGTTGTCCGGCATACTCCCAAAGGTAATTCAGTTCAGGCTGGTTCGGCCTGAAACCTGCGTACATGGGCAAGAGCTTGACGCCTTTGAGTCTCAAGTCCTGGTGGCCACGCCGCAGTTCCTCCTGCCACCCGGGCTGCGTTGGGTCAAGGGAGAGAAACCCCAGGAGTTTATCCGGATGCTGACTCACATACTCCGCCACCGCGTCGTCAGGCACCCAGACGCCCGAGAGCCGGGCTTTTCCGCCGAAAACAATCGCTTTGGCAAAGTTCTCCACACTTGCGATGTAATCTTCCCAGCGCACCGTCAAATCAATATCACCATTCCGGGCTCGACGCGCTTGATTACGAAAGTCCTCGGAGAAATCGTCGGGCCGCCAAAAGTGGCTGTGAACATCCACTACCATCGGTAACCTCCCGCCATCAGCTCGGTTTGCTGTTCAAGGCTTTTTTGAAGAAGCGGATCCAATTTCCATGCATGACGGCTTCGACGTCGCTTTCCGCATAGCCCCGCTTGAGTAACAGTGTGGGGATCTTCTGCAGGTCCGCGATAGTATTGAGGTCGTGGGGGGTCTGCTCGGTCCCAAACCCTCCATCGAGATCGGTTCCTAGGGCGGAGTGTCGAACGTTGCCAGCCAGTTGACAAACGTGGTCTATGTGGTCAACCACGGCCTCGAGACTGACAACGGTGTTGGAAGTCTGATCGGAGATCCAGCCCGGGTACAACATCCAAGCGTCAAAGGCCGCTCCGATCACCGCGTCGCGCTCAATCAAGAAACGGATTTGCTCGTCGGTTAATTGGCGATCTCCGGGAACCAATGCCCGGCAGTTGTGGTGGCTCGCCATCACGGGGCCATGATAGAGGTCAAGAGCTTCCCAGAAGGCTTCGTCCGCCAGGTGCGTGACGTCCAGGATCATTCCTACGCTTTCCATGGCCTTCACCAGCTCCCGGCCTTTTGCGGTCAGTCCGCCGGGTGCACCCGTGCCGTGACCGTAGAAGCTCACACCGAAGTGCACTGGCTCGACGACGCGCAAACCGCGCTCCCACCAGAGGTCGACCTGACTGGGGTCTAGGATGGGATCCGCCCCTTCCATAGCCAGAATGAAACCGAGGGGCATTCCCTTGCCGGCGGTGCGCTTCCATTCTGCCAGATGCGCTTCCAGGGCCGCTGCGTCGCGGAGCATGCGCATATACCCCTTGGATTCCATGATGCGGTAGAACTCCACATGCCCGGCGCCCATCGCCGAGGCGACTTCGCGGCTGCGGTAGTCGAGCAAGGGGTCTTTCAGATTGCTGCAACGCGCCAGCACAGTCGCGAGGCAGACGGCAACCTCCGCTTTTCGCATCTCCGGAAACGACAACGTGTTGTGGGCTCGGTTCAACTCCTTCATGCCCTGCTCCACGCGGCGCAAATCCGCCACCTCGAGCGTAAGATCGCGGTTCCAGTTCAACGCGTTCCAGGCAAGGTCAAGGTGGCTGTCAACGACCATCATAGCTGTTTCTCCTTTTCGCGCCCCGGCTTGAACGGCTACGCCGATCACCGGCAAATGGCGCTTTCCTATTTTACTTGGTACCGGCGCAACGCCTCTTCATCGAGCTCCACTCCCAGGCCCGGTCCTTGCGGGACCTCCACGTAGCCATCCACAATGCTCTTCATAAATGGCTTCGCGAGCAGATCACTCTCACGAAGGAAGCATATCGTATCTGACGGGATGGTGCAGCTTCGCGTGGCGGCAGCAGCATGAATATACGCCATGTCACGTATTCCCAGCTCTGCCCCCGAGCCATGCCAGACGGGGATGCCGGCGACTTCGGCCAAGTAAGCTTGACGAACGAAAGAGTAGAATTGGGAGGGGCTAAGGTTAAAGCTGTCACACGCCCCCAACTTTACTGCTTGGATCATCTCGATGCCGCTCCCGTCAGGCTCGCCGTGAAACCACTTTTTTGCATAATACTGCTCTTCCACTTGCCCGCGCGGAATTGCCCATCCCGGGGTGAGCGCGAAATCGATGGCAATCCGCTGCCGCAGCTCGGCCCACCATTCCATGCGGGGTGGGAGCGGGTCCTCCACGCTCACAGGCAAACCCTCAAGCTGCTTACCGACAGGAAGGAAGCTGCCAGGATCCGAAAACGTTCGGTTGAAGTCGACTCCAAGCTTCAACTCCGGAGTGGCCTTGACAACAGCCCGCACAAGCTGGGGCACCTGGCTCCAGGGGCCGCGAGCCTTAAACTTGAGGTGCTTGAAGCCAAGCTCAGTTGCCTGCCTTGCAACTGCAACAAGATCGGCCTCATTGCGTTGGGCCGTCCAGTAGGTAACTGCAACCCTGTCCTGAAAACATCCCCCGAGCAAGAAGTGAATCGGAACCCCGAACGTCTTTCCGATCAAATCGTAAACAGCAATGTCGATTCCGGAGGAAGCCCCCGGCTCCGGCAAACCCAGCGCGGGAGCAATGAAGTCAAGGTCCAGAATATCGCGTCCGATCAAGAAACGTCCATTCCTGGAAACAGAGGCCTCTGGTACGCCACGCGACGTCTCACCGATTCCGATCAATCCGTTGTCCGCATAGAGCTTGATTATGATCTTGGGCGCCTCGGGGTTGCCCTTCTGGTGATCGCGCCAAAAGGGCTCAAGGTCCGCCGCATCCTCGCTGTAAACAGCTCCAGGTTTGTACGGAACAACCACCTTGAAGGTTTCCACACGTTCAACCCGAATGCTTTTTGGCGACGCTTGTGGAGGAGTAGCGACGGGCGCCGATGACCGGGCGCTCAGAAGCGCAGAACCCGGCAGATTGGAAAGTATTCCGGCGCCCACTGAACCCGTGACGACTTTCTGCAAAAAGGCTCGCCGGGGCGAAGATGAAGACGCCATCCGCTCACTTGCCGCAATGGAACTTCCTTCTTGTGTCCGATGAGGCCCAACGAATCTACGCAACATGCTATGCCTCCCTGATCATAGGTATCAGATTCAAAAAGACTGAAACAGAGTTCAAGCCCCACTCGCCTTACGCTTCATCCGGGTCCGCTGCAAACGTTGTTGATATTATAACCGACAAACGCGCTTGAGGTCGCTACGGCAAGTCGCGCCGACCCCGCAAGGGGGGGGCGGCAGTTTGGTGTTGTCGCGGCGAGTTTATCCGTCAATTGACGGACCAAATGGCGGCGTCCCGATCAGATCGGGACAGGTTCCGCCTCTACATCAAACTGACCCACTACCGAGGATTCCGGACCAAGGATTCCTGAAATTTGACAGAAAAGTGAACACACTTGTATAATGAACGCGATGTGACAGTCTCAGAAAGGAAGATGCATGTACGCGATCTTGCGAACAGGTGGAAAGCAATATAAGGTCTCCCCGGGAGATGTGATCCGGGTGGAGCTCATCAAGGGGGAACCGGGTTCGACAGTCGAGTTCAACCATGTTTTTGTGGTGCGGAAAGAGAATTTCGTCGTAGGATCGCCCTTGGTTGAGAACGTCAAGGTTCAGGGAACGATCCTCCGGAACGCGCGGGCCCCAAAGGTTCGAGTGCTCAAATACAAGCGCAAGAAGCAGTACCGGCGCACCATCGGTCACCGCCAAGGGTTCAGCGAAGTGCTGGTGAAGGACATCGTTACGAATTAAGCGCCCCAACCGGAAAAGGGAATCTCGATATGGCACACAAGAAGGGACAAGGAACTTCACGCAACGGGCGTGACTCGAATGCGCAGCGGCTAGGTGTCAAGCGGTTTGACGGCCAATTTGTTTCGGGCGGATCAATACTTGTTCGCCAACGTGGCACTCCGTTGAAGCCTGGGGACAATGTCGGCATCGGAAAGGACGACACCCTCTTTGCTAAGGTTTCAGGCATAGTCCGATTTGAGGATAAGGGCCATTCCGGCCGGTTTGTGAGTATTCTGGTTCCCTCAACGAATTGAGCCAAGAAGCGGTGAAGGTTGCGGCAGCGTTCGGGAACCTTATGCCGCTTTCGCTGTTTATTGCCAGACCTCCAGAGGTTTCTTGCGGAAGCTAACAAGCGCCCATTTCCCCACAAAACGGCCAAAGAGCTTTGGGATCGCGGTACCCTCTGTGGGTTGGCTGTTTGTCCTACCGATCGTGACTCAACGTGTTCATTGACGAAGCCAAGATTCATGTCGCCGGCGGCCAGGGCGGAAATGGTTGTGTCGCCTTCCGCCGTGAGAAGTTCGTCCCTCGTGGCGGGCCCAGCGGGGGGGACGGCGGCCGGGGCGGCGATGTCACCCTGGAAAGCTCCCACGGGATGAATACCTTGCTGAAGTTCCGGTACAACCGCCTTTTTCGCGCGGGGCGAGGAGGGCACGGGGAAGGGTCCAACCGGCACGGTCAGGACGGTGGAGATCTCACGGTGGTGGTGCCCGTCGGCACCATGGTGTACGACGCCGGCACTGGGGAAAAGCTCTGGGATTTCGATGCACCCGGCCAGCCCTTCCTGGTGGCAAAGGGAGGACGGGGCGGCCGGGGAAACGCCCAATTTGCCACTTCGACGCATCAGGCCCCCCGCAATGCAGAGCCCGGAAGATTGGGCGAGGAGCGGGATCTAAAGCTCGAGCTCAAGCTTCTGGCGGATGTTGGATTGGTGGGTTTCCCCAACGTGGGCAAATCCACCTTGATATCCAGGCTCAGCGCCGCCCGGCCGCGAATTGCTGATTATCCCTTCACCACCTTGGAGCCGTGCCTTGGGGTGGTGGCTATGGATGAAGAACGCTCCTTCGTCATGGCAGACATTCCCGGGCTGATCGCGGGGGCGCACCTGGGACGCGGGCTGGGTATAGGATTCCTCAAACACGTGGAACGGACCCGCTTGTTGCTTCACATGATTGACGCCGCCGAGCAGTCCGGCCGGGACCCCGTTGAAGACTACCGGGTGATCATGGAAGAGTTGAAGAGTTTCAGCCCGGTGGTTGCAGGCAAGCCGATGTTGCTCGTAGCATCGCGGATCGATGCCGCCGGCTCAGGTGAACGGCTCAACCCGCTGCGGGAGTTTTGCCGCGCCCAGGGCATGGCTCTTATTGAAATTTCCAGCGTAACTGGCGAAGGGTTAGAAGAACTGAAGCGACAAATCTGGGCGATGCTGGAGCAAATAGCGCGGCAAAGCCAGGCTCCGATCCCGGCCTCTGATCGGGCGACCGGGTGATCGGGCGACCAAAGGCGGTTCACAGTTGTTTTCTGTTCATCCGATCTTCAGATCTCCCGATCATCCGATCTACAGATCTCGACTTTTAGGGTTCTTAAAGCGTTGAATATCGCTCTTTTCGGCGGAACCTTCGATCCCATACATGCCGCGCACATGCAGGCGGCTCGCGCGGCGGTACGCAAGTTCAGGTTGGACAGGGTCCTTTTTATTCCCGCCGGAAACCCGCCTCACAAGTACCACGATCGCCTGACCTTGTTCCCGCAGCGCTATTGCATGGTGGCCCTGGCGTGCGCCGGGGATCGGCGGTTGGTCCCGTCTCTGCTTGAAGCGCCGGCAGAGGCAGGGAAATCCTGCTACACAATAGATACTGTCCGCAAGGTGCGCCGCTCACTTCATGAGAGTGACCGCCTTTTCTTCCTCATCGGGGTTGATGCTTTTCTGGAGTTGCCCTCTTGGAAAGAGTATCGCCGCCTGCTAGACTTGGTTGATTTCATCGTCGTCTCACGACCCGGGTTTGACGCCAATGAGATTCGGAAAGTGGTGCCGGAGGCGATGACTCCATCCGGTGGCGCGCCCGGCAAACCTGATACGATTCGATTGCGGCGCAGCACCCTTCACGTCCTGCGGGGTATCCACATGCCCGTCGCCTCGCACGATATAAGAAAGGCGATCGGCTCCGGACGGAGTGTGACTGGCCTTGTCCCCCCGCTTGTGGAAGAATACATTCTGAAGGAGGGTCTTTACCGTCCCCGTCGTGGCGGGAAGCAGCCAGGATGATGACACCGCAATTGCAGGAAGCCGTCCTCGCCGTTCAGGACCGGAAAGCCTTGGACCTGAGCGTCCTGGACCTTGAGAAGACTTGCTCGTTCACGAGTTATTTTCTGATTTGCAGCGGCACCTCCACGCGGCATGCACAGGCGATCTGCGACGCGATTGCAGAAAAGCTCAAGAGGGGAGGAATTACTCCGGCACACATCGAGGGTTATTCGCAGGCGGAGTGGATACTGATGGATTACTTCCACTTTGTTGTCCATATCTTCCTGGAGCGTGCTAGACGATTTTATGATCTTGAGCGCTTATGGAAGAACGCGCCACGGCTACCCCTTCCGGAAGGCTGACGTGGGCATGCGGATTCGCGTCCTCTGGGAAGGAAAGACGAAAGACGCACACTTGCGAGCTCTCCAGTCTGACATGGTCAGCCGCATCGAACACTTCACTGGACTGACGGTGGAGGAATTGCCGGCTGTTCGTAAGGCGGGCCGGCTAAACAAGTCCGGACTCTCCCCCAGCGAACGGAACCTGCTTGAAAAAACGCGCGGGTGCACCAAGGTTCTTTTGGACGAACGAGGCCGGGAGTGGACTTCCGCGGAATTCGCTGAATGGCTGGCGCAACAGGCCTTGCGAGGAACCCGGGAACTTGTCTTCCTGATTGGAGGGCCGGAAGGGTTTTCGGCAGCATTCCGAAAAGAAGCGGATGTCCTTCTAGCCCTTTCGCGAATGACGCTGACGCACGATTGGGCGCGGGCGCTTTTGCTGGAGCAAATCTACCGGGGATTCACTATCCTGCGCGGATACCCGTACCCGCGCTAGCTCTGGAGTGCGGCGAGCTTGCTCGCGGCTGTGCACGGCCAGTATGTTGGTCCCACCCAGCGGGAGAAGGCGGGGAGCGGGAGAGAGCGGCAGCGAGCTGCCGCACTCCAGAGATATAAATGAGGCGCGATTGCCGGACACTCGCAAGGGGTTAATAATCGTCAACACCGGACCCGGCAAGGGGAAGACGACCGCGGCCCTCGGGACTGCGTTGCGCTGCGTAGGGCAGGGACTGAAGGTATTGATGGTACAATTCATAAAGGGCTCCTGGCACTACGGGGAGCTCGAGGCGGCCCGGATGCTCGGCGAGGAGCGATTCAAGATACTGCCCATGGGTCGCGGCTTTGTGAAGGTGGGCGCGGAAAAGCCCGACCCCGAAGATATCCGATTGGCGCAAGAGGCTTGGCAATTTGCCCGCGAGAGCATCCTGGGTGGTCAATATGATTTAGTCATTCTTGACGAAATCAATTACGTCATCAGCTACAAGATGCTCGATCCGGGTGTGGTGGTGGAGGCGCTGAAGAAGAAACCTGAAATGATCCATGTCATCCTGACCGGGCGCAATGCGCATCCTTCGATTGTGGAAATGGCTGACTTGGTCACCGAGATGCGGGAAGTGAAGCATCCGTACCAGAAGGGAATCTTGGCCCAAAGGGGAATCGAGTACTAAAAATTTATTCATCGAGCCATTGATTCATTGAATCATTTCTACTCGGGCTGGTTCTTCGCCGTTTTTCAATGAATCGATGACCCAATGAACCAATGGATCAATCCGATCATGGTTTGGTTTCGTAAAGAAAAGCGACCGATGAAATCGCCCAAGGAGAAGCGCATCCAGACCGAAGGGCTCTGGGTGAAGTGCGACGACTGCAAGCAGATTCTCTGGAAGAAGGATTTGGAGGCCAGCCTGCTCTGCTGTCCCAAGTGCAACCACCATTTCAAAATGGGTTCACGCGCCCGCCTGGAAATGCTCTTCGACGAGGGGCGGTACGAGGAGCACGATGCCGGGCTTGCAAGCACGGACCCTCTTCAATTCAAGGACAGCAAAACGTACAGCGACCGGCTGAGGCAAGCGGAAAGAAACACGGGAATGAAGGATGCCCTCATCACCGGCGAGGGTCAACTGGAGGGCAAGCCGGTCATCATCTGTGCCATGGAGTTTCAGTTCATCGGCGGGAGCATGGGCGGGGTCGTGGGCGAGAAGGTGACAAGAGCCATAGACCGGTGCATCGCGAAGAAGCTGCCTCTGGTGGTGGTTTCCTGTTCCGGGGGCGCCCGCATGATGGAAGGGGTCATCAGTCTGATGCAGATGTCGAAGATCAGTGCGGCGCTGGCCCGGTTGGATGAAGTTCAAAAGCCCTACATCTCAGTTTTGACGGATCCAACTACCGGGGGTGTGACCGCCAGCTTCGCCATGCTGGGCGACCTGAATATTGCGGAACCAGGCGCCCTCATTGGGTTCGCAGGGCCCCGAGTCATCGAGCAGACGATCCGGCAGAAATTGCCGGAGGGATTCCAGCGCGCCGAGTTCCTGCTCGCCCACGGCATGTTGGACGATATCGTTCCTCGCAAGGAGTTGAAAGGCTTCTTGGCGCGAGCCTTCCGCTTGTTACGGGCGTGGGAGGGCTGAACGCCGGCGGAAAGAATTCAGAACTCAGGAGCCAGAACGAAGGGTAAAGGATAAAGTGCAAAGGATAAGGTGTAAAGGATAAAGGCAACATTCACCTTGTGACCTTTGCCCTTTAACCTTCACCCTTTTAACTTTATTCTTCACACTTCATTCTGGCTTCTGTCTCCTGACTTCTGACTCCTTAGATACATGAATTACGGCGACTGCTTAAAATATCTGGACAGCCTCGGCCAGGAATTGCATGGCCTGACGTGGGGGCTGGAAACGATAACGAAGGTTCTTGCCCGCCTGGGGAATCCCCACCTGAAGTATTCCACCGCCATTGTCGCGGGCACGAATGGGAAAGGGTCCACGGCGGCCATGCTGTCCAGCATCCTGCGGCAGGCTGGCTACCGCACCGGCCTTTACACTTCCCCGCATCTGGTCAAGGTCAACGAACGAATGCGGGTGGACGGAGCGGACGTCGCCGATGATGATTTCGCTCGGTCGTTCACTGAAGTCCGCCAAGTTGTAGAAGGCTTGCTGGAAGAGAAGACTCTGGGGAAGTTGCCCAGCTTCTTCGAGTTTCTGACGGCCACCGGTTTTCATTATTTTGCCCAGGCAGGAGTAGATTTCGTGGTGCTGGAGGTGGGCATGGGAGGCCGGCTGGACGCCACCAACGTTACCCAACCCCGCGTGGCAGTGATCACCAATATCGGGCTCGACCACGTCGAGTTCCTCGGGTCCACCCTCGCTGCGATTGGGCGCGAGAAAGCAGGGGTGATTAAGCCTGGCACCCCGGTGGTGTGCGGTTGTGAACGAGGGGAAGCGGCGGAGGTGATCCGGCAGCGGTGCGCGGAACTGGGCGCGGAATTACTCGAGACGGGCTATGTTGGCGGGCTTTCGGGGATGCAAAGCTTGCAGGGGCATTACCTGTTCAATCTCTCCCTGGATGCAGACTTCTTCGGCAGCCTTAGTTCTCCCTTGCTGGGAAAATTTCAAGTGGAGAATGCGGTGGCGGCGGTGACAGCGGCGTGGCGGCTGAGCCGGGATGGTTTCCGGATAACCCGTTCGGCTATCGTCAAGGGTTTGCAAAGCACATCGTGGCCGGGGCGGCTCGAGAAGGTCCTGGAACATCCGCTGGTTTTGCTCGACGGGGCGCATAATCCGGCGGCGGCTCGCGTGCTGGCGGAGTTCATCCAGGAGGATCTGAGGGGGCGGCGGTTGCGACTCGTCTATGGATCGATGCGGGACAAGGCGATGAGTGAAATCAGCGAAATCCTGTTTCCCCTGGCCGAGGAAGTATATTTGACGCGTCCCCACGTGGCGCGTGCGGCCACTCCGGAAGAGATACTAGCGGCGTCTCGACTTCGTCCTCCGCGGCTGGTGATCGAACCGGAGCCCTCAGTGGCGGTGGAGCGGGCCTGCCGGGCGAGCGCCAACGAAGATGCGGTGATGATTGTTGGTTCGCTATTCCTGGTGGGCGCCGTCAAGAAAGCGCTTCTCGAGGGTCAACTTCAGCTTGCGAACCCCGTCCGCCCCGCCACGGCCAAAGGACTCGTGTGATACGACCATGGGGACTGCTCAAAACACCCCAAGCCAAGAGGCCCGCAAACCGCATGGCATCTCGTATTACTTCAGCTATCTGCGCTCCCTCCTGTTCACCAATCTCCTGATCTACTTCTACACGGCGGTTTGTGGAACATTTTCACTTCTCGCCTCCCTGTATGATAGCTGCGGGCGATGGCAGCACGCCTTCGCGCGACTCTGGTCCTGGTTGATTTTGACCACAAGTGGCATCCGGACTCGGGTGGAGGGCGTTGAAAACCTGGCTCCCCTGAAGACCGCCATTTATTGCGCGAATCACCAAAGCGCCATGGACATCCCCATCCTCTTCGTGAATTTGCCTGTCCAGTTCCGCTTTGTTGCCAAGCGCTCTTTGTTTAAGATGCCATTCCTGGGCTGGCACTTGAAGCGGTCGGGGCACATCCCCGTGGACAGGGAACGCCCCAGGGAGGCGATGAGGAGCTTGGACGAGGCAGCAGAAAAGATCCGTGCTGGAAGCTCTGTCATACTGTTTCCTGAAGGTCACCGGAGCCGTAATGGAAAGATTGGGCAGTTCAAATCCGGCAGCTTTTACCTCGCTATCCAGTCCGGCGTCCCCGTCGTGCCTATAACTTTGAACGGGACAAGGGCCGTGCTGAAACCGGACACTTACCACGTCAGGGCCGGCCAAACGGAGATGATCGTTCATCCCCCAATTCCCACCAGTGGGCTGACGCTTCGGGATGTTGATGCGCTTTCCGGCAAGGTCCGAGCCCGGATAATTTCACGCTTTGTGCCGTCTAATAAATAAGCGTCAGGCAACGGACAGTGGTTTATAGAAACGCGCCCGGAAAGAGGGCTCGCGAAGCAGGACCGTTATCAGGAAGTAGTAAACATCAGCTAGATAGCCTTCGTAGCCACAGGGCTTGCCATCCCAGGTTGTCCAATCTATGCCCTTGTAGCTGGCATTCTGCACGCCGTTCTGAAAGCCGCCGCTCTGTTGCCGGCCCAGCATCGCCCGCAGAACTTTGTCCGCCTTCTCCCCCTCACCCACCAGGTAGCTCGCCACCAGGAAATGCAGGCTGTGTCCGGCTGAGATTCCTCCATTCTCGTACTGCTGGAATGTGTCTGTTCCGTCTTCGCGGCGCGGGCTGCCTAATCCATCGGGTTGGATGTAGTCCGCACGAAGAATCGGGTCCAAGGTGGGGGGAATCCCCAACTCGGGGCGATTGAAACCCACCGTCTGCATCTTGGCCCAGATTTCTTCCACAATCTTCTTGCCTTCCTTCAGGTCCACAAGGCCATACTCAATCGCAAGACCGTTGACGACGGGGCTTGCATAGTCGTGCAACTTTCCGTCCTGGCTTTTCCAGCCCCCGATCCAACCGGTCTCGGGGTTGTAAAGTGTGCGTGCGTAAGCCGCCTTCAACCGCTCCGCCAGTCTTGCGTAACGCGAACGCTGGTCCTCCCGGTGGAGCTTCGACTCAAGGTCCGCCAGACAACACCAAGACCGGTAGATCAATGCATTCGCGTAAGCGTCCTTATAGCCGTAATTCACCGCGTCAAACCAGTTGGACGACCGGTCCGGGTCGATTAGCGTGTTGGCATTGCCACTCTGGGTAGCTTCGACCAGGCCGTCCAGATCCTGGTCCCGATGGGCGTGAAAATTCGCCACGAATTCCAGGTGGCTGATCGTCTTCTCCAGCCAGGCGAGGTTACCGGTGGCTTCAACGTAATCCCATGCACAGATAGCCGGGGCCGCGTTCGCATCCAGGAAATTTACGTAGTCCCAATAACCCACTACCTCGCCGGTCATATGCGTGCGCTGCTCGAGCCAAAACTCGATGGAGTGCCGCACCAGTTCCGCCACCGAGATGCCTTCCGCCACTATAGGGGTCCAAAGCATGTGATCGGCTTGGAAGATCAGTGAGAAGCTGCACGGATCGCTGAGGACGTTATTTGCCAGGATGCCGGAGGGAGCGCTGAAAGCCTGGTTCTGCTCACCCCAGCGAGCGCTTGGCTGAAAGCAATTGAACCAGCCGCGCCGCGCCAGCCGCCACAGAGACTCGTCCTCAAGGCCCTGCGGAGGGGCAAGCGCGACCGGGGTGAAGCTGAAACTGTACTTATGAGTCGCGTCGAGCTGGGGCAATTCCAAGATAAGGTCCACGACGTGGTTATCCCGGCTGCCCTCCAGCCGGCCTCTTATTTCACCGGAGGGTGTTATACGCAATAGCATCTGACCAAAATCAGGGGCGCTGATTACCATCGGCGGTTCAAAGCTCCCGTCATCTCGCCATCGGCTGGGTAAGACAGTTGTGGGCGTGACCATGGGATCAAACGGAAAGACCAATTCGACGCTCTTCGGCGGTAGCGTGCCGGAGCCTTCCGCTGAAAGGGTCATCACGAAACTGTCCCCTGAGACTGATATATCCCACTGCAACTTGCTCTGGGATTTCACCTGGAATAGGTAGCGGGCGCCGTTGCCCAAGGGCTGGACGGTGGTGGGCAAATCAGTTCCGTCGCGCCACTGGCCGTCGGTGCGCAGTCGCAATCCAAGCCCTGTACCCTTTCGGAGTAAGTTGGAGTGGAAGCGTTCTCCTCCTTCTGTATCCCAGCTCAGCACCGGGACCAGGCCTCGTTTGGGATCCGCTTCAAGGCGCAGGATGGGTGTGGAGGACGACGCTGGCATTGAGGAGCCACCTTGCGAGGAGAAGGCAACATTCAATCCCGCTGCACTCAATCCCGTTGCGCAGGCCTGGAGGAAGGCGCGGCGCGTGGTTTCCTGCGTGACATTCATCTTCATGGAGCAACCTCTCGTTTGCAGTGGCCTTAAGAGTGTCTAAGCCGTTTTCATTCAGCCGGACAACACTATTGCTTCACTCAGCCCATGTCAACCTTAGCGACCTTTTGGTCGTGGTAGAATGGTGGGATGCAGCAAGTGTCAGACTTCCCTTTGCCCTCCGATCTACCTCGGCCAGTCGATGACGGCGCGGCAGACCACTTAAGGGACATGCCAATGCCCCAGATTTCTCTCCGCTCAACGGCGGGCAGGATGGTCGACCTTTCAGATCTGAGAGCGCCTAGCAGGCTGCGGAAAAACTCTCCAGGGTTGTCATCCTGAGCGGAGCGAAGGATCTCGCTCTGCGTATCTTCTTGAAAATGCACAGGGCCAGATTCTTCGCTTCGCTCAGAATGACAGTTTCGAAGAGTTTTTCCGCAGCCTGCTAGAACTGTAATCTACTGCTATCCAATGACTGGGGTGCCGGGAAAGCCGCTACCCGAAGGATGGGACATGATCCCCGGCGCACGTGGCTGCACTCCCCAGACGTGTAGCTTCCGGGATCACCATCAGGACCTGTTGCAGCTCAAGGCCGGCGTGTTCGGCCTAAGCACTCAAACGACTGAATATCAACTTGAGATGGCCGAGCGCCTCCACCTTCCATTCGAGATCCTGAGCGACGCTGATTTCAAATTATGCGAGGCGCTGCGGCTGCCCACATTCGAGGCGGGCGAAATGCGGCTTGTGAAGCGCCTGACACTGATCGTCCGAGGCGGGCGAATCGAGCACGTCTTTTATCCGGTGTTTCCGCCCAACGAGAGCGCCGATCAAGTTCTGCGCTGGCTCAGATTGTTGAGCAAGCCAGGGCCTGATCGAGGTCCTGGATCAGATCCTCCGCTGCTTCAATTCCCGCCGAGAGCCGCACCAACCCGTCAGTAATGCCGATGGCCAACCGCTGCTCGCGTGGAACCGCCCGGTGACTCGTGGAGGCGGCATGAACAATTAACGAGCGGGTGTCGCCGAGGCTGGCAGCGCGGGCAAAAATCTTTACGCCATCCATGACCTTCTTCCCGCCCTCATATCCTCCTTTCACTTCAAAACTCATCATGGCCCCGAAATCCTTCATCTGCTTCTTGGCCACATCGTGGCCGGGATGGTTGGGCAAGCCCGGGTAATTCACCCGCTCAACCTGGGGATGGCGAGCCAGAAACTCCGCGATCTTGCGGGCATTGGAGCATTGAGCAGGCATGCGGAGGTGGAGTGTGCGCATGCCTCGCAGAATCAGCCAGGCATTGAATGGACTGAGGCATCCGCCGAAGTCGCGAATGATATCTTGGTTGAGATGGTGAATGTAATCTTTGGGGCCGATCGCCGCCCCGCCCATGGCGTCGCCGTGACCGCACAGGTACTTCGTGGCCGCGTGAACGACGACCGTCACACCCATCTTCAGAGGTTGCTGGAGGGCCGGTGAAGCAAAGGTGTTGTCCATCATGGAGGGAATGCCGTGCGCGCGTGCGAGTTGCGCGAGAGCTGCGATATCGAGGATTTCAAGGATAGGATTGCTGGGAGTTTCGAAGTAAATTATCTTGCTATTGGGCCGAATGGCTTTTTCGAATTCTCCGGCACTCGTGGATTGAACAAAAGTAGTGGAGACGCCCAGGCTGGGGAGTTTCCTGGCGAGGAAATCGTAAGCGGCCCCGTAAAGCGAGCGCGCCGCCACTATGTGGTCGCCCGCTCGGACGTATCCCAGGATGGCCGACGAGATGGTGGCCATCCCCGAGGAAAACACCTGGGCGGCTTCGCCGCATTCCAGCGCGGTTAGTTTTTCTTCCAGCGCGTGGAGGGTGGGATTACCGTAGCGCGTGTACATATATCCGGGCTTCTCTCCACCGTATACGGCGGCCATCTCATCCGCATCGGCGGATACAAAAGTCGTGGATTGGTAGATAGGCGTATCGAGAGCTCCGGTCACAGGGCACGGGGATTCCCCGGCGTGCACCGCCAAGGTCTCAAACTTATAACCTTTATTCATGGGGCACCTCTCAATTGCACGAGCACCCTCCTAGGGTAGCCTTCGCGCCCCACAATGGAAAGAGCCAATTGGGCGATACTTCAAGAAGTCCATTTCGGGTGATTCTGCTTGAATTAGAATTGAATCTCCCCTCTCCCCTTTGGGGGAAAGGGACCTGGGGTGAGGGGATTCAACTGAATCGCTCTTGTAGTGAATTAAGTGTGACATGACACTGGAACCGGATTCTCTGTAGTGTCTCGGTTTGATGATGTAGCGGCGATCCCGCGAGGCGGGATCGCCAAAAGGCGGCGTCCCGATAAGATCGGGACAGGTTCCGCCGCCTCTACATCAAACTGAGACACTACCGGATTCGCGAAGCGCTGGACATCGTTTTGGGAAATGAACTAGACTTTCCTTTTGCTTGTGAAGGCTACGTTGTCAGGGGGTGAGGCATGGCCGTTTGTCCCGAATGCCGGACCGCAATTGACGTCGAAGATGATGTCGAAGAAGGGCAGACGCTGGACTGCCCCGAGTGCGGAGCTGAGCTGCAAGTCGTGAACACGGATCCCGTGGAGTTGGAAGTATCTTCGAGCGAGGAAGAAGAAGAGGAGGCTTGGTAATTTGAGCGCTCGAACCCCTCCGATTCCTGCCCTCCCGTTGTTGCGAGGTCCGTCGAGCCACTTCCCGCCACGGCGGTTTTGTTGCGGCGTTCGCATCTTATCCGGCGTGCTCGCTGCCACCTGGCTGCTCTGCGCACCTGGTCTGGCGGCGAAGCAGAAGGCCCCCCCCACCAAGACGGTGATTGGCGAGGTGATGGATAAAGCTGAGAACGGAATTAGCGGCGCTGAAGTAACACTCAAGAACCTCCAGACGGGAAAAACTCTGGCCATATATGCGAACGCCGATGGGCATTACAGTTTCTCAGATCTCGATCCGCATCTCGATTACGAGATCCAGGCAAGCTTCAAAGGTGTGTCTTCGGAAACCAGACAGGTCAGCTCCTTCGATACTCGCATGAAGGTGGTTATCGACCTGATCATCTCCCCGCCAGGCCCTTAAGGTCTTCCCAAAATGATAATACGCATGGGTGGGAGCGGAAAGGACGCAATAGACTGAAAGCTCTGTCAAGCGCCGCAGATGAAAGTCCGGAATACCCTGCCTCCTGGTTCAACGCGGCAAAGGGGTTGATAGTGAGAACAGACCTCCCAGCCAGCAAAGGCCGGATTCTGATTGGGGAGCAATCCTCGCTGGAGTTGTGAAGCAAGCTCCAAGTCCTGTTCCAGCGCCCGTCGCTGGCTCGGGGTGAGATGATCCAGGCAATATCGGATCAAGGGGTCTGTGATTAATCGGTCTTCTTCAATGGTATCGTGACAAGTTTCACAGATGCCATAGGTCCCAGCCTTCATACGTTCCAGCGCGGAATCGACCTCATCCAAAAGCTGCAGCAGGCTCTCACTCCCCCTGGAGCTCACTAAGGCGGTTTCGAGCCTTTGGCGCCGGTCTAGGAGTTGATCACGAAGGAAAGCTTCTTGAACGTCGGCCATTGTTGTCCCCCTGTAGCCGAATGATCGCGCCCGCGAACGCAGCTTCCCAAGGGTTGGGCATGTCCCTTGCTGAGCATGACGGTCCTACCGCTCACGTCAGTCGCTTTCTCAGGGAGAAAGGAAGACTATTGAGTTCTTGCCCTCTCCCCAAGGGCTGAGCATGTCCCACATCTTTTGCTGGACACCGGGCGCTCCGCGGGATGCACGCTTTCAGCCCCAAAGGGGCGACCTAGCAAAGCCCGGCCAACGGCCTGGGTCAGGAAGGTCACTCTACTTCCGGTTTTCAAGCCCTGAAAGGGCGTGACAAATCCATCGACCGGGCTTAGGCGGCCGTCCGCGTGTCCCCCCAAATGCTATTTCGCCCTTTCAGGGCTTACCGCCAAGAAAAAGGCGGATTCTCGGACCCAGGCCGTTAGCCCATAAGCGTTAACCTAAGGAGTTGCCCCTTCGATGGAATTGAGGTATGCTGGGGGCATGAGCACTGCGAACCAGGGTCTCGCGGAGTTGGAGAATTGGGAAATCCTGCGCAGTTTTTTG
>Ga0182011_10001636_pt1 | contig 19574 bp, 17 predicted proteins | sample 711E1DmetaG_FD_120481 | JGI IMG/M metagenome (GOLD analysis project Ga0182011, IMG submission 120481) | Permafrost microbial communities from Stordalen Mire, Sweden - 711E1D metaG | ecosystem: Environmental > Terrestrial > Soil > Wetlands > Permafrost | place: Sweden: Stordalen | collected... | reverse complement strand
CCTTCCATCCTGATGTGACAGAACTTGCGGTCCAGCAACCAGGGAACGTAATCACTTGGTCCAACGTGTATATTATCGGGACTCATCTCATAATCGAGCTGGGATGTGACGGAATTTGTCTTCGATATCTTTTTTGATTCCAGACGCTCACGCTCAAGCATGTTATAGAAATCAGTGTTTCCGCCGAAATTCAACTGGTAGGTACGTTCCAGCTTGACACCGCGATCTCGGAAAAGGCGGGTAAGTACTCTGTGAACAATAGTGGCGCCGACCTGGGATTTGATGTCATCGCCGATGACGGGCAACCCGGCTTCTACAAAGCGGTTATGCCAGTAAGGTTCCCTGCCGATGAAGACGGGGATGCAATTAACGAGTCCGACCCCGGCATTCAGTATTTGCTCGATGTACCACTTGGTGGCCTCTTCGCTGCCGACCGGCAGGTAATTAATGGCCACATCAGCTTTGACTTCTTTAAGTATGTTCACGATATTAGCGGTTGGTCCGGGCGCCTTCTCAATGACTTTACTTAGGTATTTGCCTAAGCCATCATGAGTCATGCCCCTGACGACCTTTACTCCTGTGGCTGGAACATCGCAAAACTTATACGTGTTGTTGGGTTTGGTAAAAATAGCCTCAGACAGGTCCTTGCCTACCTTGTTCTTATCAATGTCGATAGCTGCGACAAAATTGATATCCCTGATGTGATATCCTCCCAGATTGACATGCATCAAACCGGGCACGAATTCATCGTCTTTGGCTTTTTTGTAATAGTGGACTCCCTGTACGAAGGACGATGCGCAGTTGCCCACGCCTATAATTGCTACGTTAATTTTTCCCATTTTGGTCAACTCCTTTTAGATATACGTAAACCTAATTTACTTTATAGTTGCCGTTGCCAATCATTTCGTTAATTATGCGTTTTGGTCTGACCAGCCACATAGGTATCTTGGATTCGTGCAAAATCTTATCTGCTACGCTTCCCAGTACCCAGCGGGCAATGCCGCTTCTCCCGTGGGTCGACATTGCTATCAAGTCAGCTTTTTCATGCTTTGCCTGGTCGACTATCCTGGCTGCAGGGTCACCGGTCATTATTTTAACCGTGACATCTATACCCTTTTCAGTCAACCTGTGATTTACCTTATCGAGATATTTCTCCCCGGCATCATGCATGGCTTTAACAATATCTGTAAATTCGGGACCAAGCATGCGCGCCTCTATGAGGTGCGGTTCGGGTATCACATGCAGCAGTACCATCGATGCTCCCGTTTTGAGTGCCACGGCTTCCGCATCGTGTAATGCTGCTTCACCGGTGTCCGAGCCGTCAAGGGGAGCGAGGATACGCTTAAATGTCACGGCCTTGTCCTTATCGATTTCCTTCGCGTGTTTACTATGGATACCCAAGATAGGGACAACTGATTGCGATACAACTTTTTCGAATACACTGCCGAGCCACCATCGCCTTAATCCGCTATGACCGTGGGTTGCCATAATAACGACGTTTACATGATGCTTCCGTGTATACTCCAGGATGTTTTCCGCCGGCCCGCCGTACATAACATTAGCTTTTGCTTTAACTTCCTGTGTTCTGGCAGTGATCTCAGTATATGCAGCGCCATCTTCTACAGAATCGCTGTATAGAAGCACTGCCCTGCAGGTTATATTATGGCCGTGCAGATGCTCAACGGCGTGATGCACATAATCGTCCAGAAGCTGGTTTACACGGCGTCGCTTGCTGCCTAACCCAACGCTCAGGATTTCAACCTCTGAGCCAAAACGGGAGGCAAGGTCACGTACATATGGTAGAACGGTCTCCGCTTCGACTGACCCATCGAGCGGGACGAGTATTTTCTTAAACATTTCGACTGAAAATCCGCACTATTATACCAGATAATAAGAGTCTTCTTGTAAATCGTCGGAATTTTATGTTAATTTTATAGCGTGCTATATGACTTTCATTCACACACATTTCTCAGTGATGGCGTCTTGTCTCCTCTTGAATTAATAAGACGTGCAGCGGTCAGGCAATATGCTGCAATAGCGGTCACAGACCATACCGGGCCCGGTTCCCTGGCCAGGATAATTAAGGAAGTGAGCAAAGACTGTGAGCTGGCCAGGTCGCAATGGGGTATTATAGCCATACCCGGAGTCGAATTGACACATCTTCCTGCTGTCGCAATAGACGATGTTGCTCGAAAGGCAAAAGACCTCGGCGCCTGGTTGGTTGTTGTACACGGTGAGTCTCCTGTGGAACCGGTTGAAGAGGGGACAAACCTGGCCGCCGTCAAATCACGTTCTGTAGATATACTGGCACATCCAGGGCATATGACATTGAAAGTGGCTGAGCTTGCGGCAAAGAATAACGTGTTTATTGAGATTACAACCAGGCGGGGCCACTGTATTACAAATGCTCATGTGGCGAAGATGGCCGTTGAAGCCGGGGCACTAATGTTATTAAATTCCGATACCCATGACGAGGATGATCTACTCTCAGATCAGGTGACCAAAGACGTCCTGCGCCAGGCAGGAATTAACAGCCTCAAATTCAAACAAATACTAGAATCCAATCCCCTGAAATTGCTTCAGAGGATCAGGCGGTTGCCCTGATTACCAGATAAAAAACCGCTCTTTAGCTCTTGCCGATCCTGTATACCTTGGTGCCGCAAGACGGGCAGACACCTTTCACCGCAGGCCTTCCGTTCTTTAGGGTCACTTTTACGGGGTTCTTGATTTCAACCTTTTTCCTATCCTTGAAGCAATAAGCTTGAGTCATAGAACACCTCCTGAACCTAATTTATAGCTCCTTAAAGCTAATATAGCTAATAGGGATAGGTATGTCAAGCTTTTAAGATAAATTTGGGAAATCTTGCCCATTTCTAAAGGCTGAAGACCTTTTCGGGGTGCCAAAGGAGGGTTTCGGGCACTAATTTCATTATTGCCAGTAACTTTTTTTCAGGGCTATAAACGCGAATGTGATGATTTATGGTGGCGTCCACATTATCGAACCTCATGTCGTGCCCTTGAACGATCTCACGGGAGGCTTCATCTGTCGCAACCTGGCTGTTCCATTGCTGCAAAGGGTAATCCACAGGATAAAGGAGCCGGTCGAAGTTGCCTTCAGCAAGGGCGGTCCTAATATCATCAACCGATATAGAACTGTCAAGTGTAAACGGGCCGTATGCAGTCCGGACCAGGTCTTTTAAATATGCTCCGCATCCGAGCATTTCACCAAGGTCATTGGCCAGCGAACGTATATAAGTCCCCTTTGAGCAGCGTATTTTGATTTTTAAACAGGGGTTCTCAAATCCCAGTATTTCGATCAAGTCGATTTTTACCTTGCGCGGCTGATGAGATACCGGGATCCCTTCTCTTGCCAGTTCATAAGACTGTCTGCCTTTAACCTTAATTGCGCTGTAAGCGGGAGGGACCTGTTCAATAGTGCCCTGGAAAGATATAAGTGACTTTTCTATTAATTGAAATGTTACCGGTGCCGTATCTTTTCTACAGGTGACTTTGCCTTCCCTGTCAAAGGTATCTGTAGTTGTCCCGAACTCAATTAATGCAATGTATTCCTTGGTACAGTCGTGGAGATATTCAGTAATCCTGGTCGCCTGGCCGAGACAGATCGGCAGCACCCCGGTTGCCGCCGGATCAAGAGTCCCGGCATGCCCCACACGTTTTTCCCCGGCGAGCCGGCGGACCAATGCTACAATGCTGAAGGAGGTACACCCGGACGGTTTATTTACGTTTAGTATTCCGTTTGCGCCCATCGGCCCCTTCCGCTTTGTCCTCTACTGCGATCTTTTCTATGAGGTTGACAAGGTTTACGCCGCGCTCGATAGAATCATCGAACTCAAAACTCAATTCGGGAGTGACACGGATATTTAAGCGGTGGGCGAGTTCCCGCCTTAGAAAACCGGCCGCTGACGTAAAACCCTTAAGTATTTCTTTCTTGTCAGCGTTATCGCATAGTGCACTGATTAGTACCGTGGCATTTTTCAGGTCCTTGGATATGGAGACCCCGGTAACACTAATCAGCCCGTTTAAGCGGGGGTCGTTGATGTGTTTACGTAAAAGGTCACTGATCTCAATTTGAATAACTTGATTGAGACGTTCTGTACGCCTGGTCATGGCTTTCTCCGAAGATATATATTTGAAGTCCAAATTCAGGTCGGAAAAGCTAAACGGTGCTAGTCAATTCTCTCCTGGCGGACAAATTGCAGGATATCACCAACCTGGAAATCGTTAAAGCTATCAAGCTTGACGCCGCATTCCATTCCGGTCGTCACCTCCTTCACATCATCCTTGAACCGGCGTAAACCAGCAACACGTGATTCGGCGACAATTTTGCCGCCCCGGATGATCTTTACCTGTGAGTCACGGGTGGCCTTCCCCTCTTTGATTGCAGAGCCGGCAATTCTGCCCTTCTTGCCCGCATCAAAAACGGTCCTGACTTCAGCCTGTCCCACGATTACATCGGCATACTCAGGCTCGAGCATACCCTTGAGTGCCTTCTCGACGTCTTCGATAAGCTTATATATGACGTTGTACTGACGGATACTAATTTTCTCTTGCTCGGCCAGGCGGCTGGCGCCTGGTTCCGGCTTGCTGTTGAACCCTACTACCACCGCTTTAGAGGCCATTGCCAGGAGGATATCGTTCTCAGTTATGCTGCCGGTGCCATTATGGATGACCTTGACCCTGGTTTTTTCGTCGCTCAAATGCTCCAGAGAATCCCTGATTGGTTCGATACTGCCGTGTACGTCGGTTTTAAGTATAATATTGAGGTCTTTGATTTCACCGGCGCTTGCCTGGGCCGCAATAGAAGTCAGGCTAACGCTTCTAGCCGAAGAACTGGAAGGCCCGGATTCACGATTTCTTTCGATAATGGCCCGGACTTCCTTCTCGTCACTCACTGCCTGGAATGTTTCGCCTGCATTAGGAACGGCATTCATACCAAGTATTTCTACCGGAGTTGCTGGTTCGGCTTTCCTGATGGCTTTGCCGGAGTCACTGAACATTGCTTTGATCTTGCCGGTAACTGTACCGATAACGACGGTTTCACTGGGTTTTAGAATCCCTTTTTGGACAAGGAGAGTAGCAATAGGGCCCCGGTTCTTGTCCAATTTGGCTTCAATTACAACGCCCGAGGCCGGACAATCTCGTTCGGCTTTCAACTCGAGCATGTCGGCTACCAGTAATAGGTTTTCAAGCAGATCATCTATACCCTGTTTTTTCTTGGCGGATACCGGTACACAAATTACGTCTCCACCCCATTCTTCAATCACAAGGCCCAGGTCAGCCAGTTGCTGCTTGACTTTGTCAGGGTTGGCGTCAGCTTTATCTATTTTATTTAAGGCTATGACAATGGTCACGCCGGCTGCACGGGCATGGTCAATTGCCTCGACGGTTTGTGGTTGTACGCCGTCATCCGCCGCCACTACCAGCACAGCGATGTCAGTGGCTCGTGCGCCCCTTGCCCGCATAGCGGTGAAAGCTTCGTGGCCAGGTGTATCAAGGAAGGTGATTTTCCGGCCTTTCATCTCAATCTGGTAAGCACCGATATGTTGAGTGATTGCCCCGGCTTCGCCTCCGGCCACGTTGGTCTGCCTGATGGCATCCAAAAGGCTGGTTTTTCCGTGGTCGACATGCCCCATAATTGTGATTACGGGTGGTCTGGAGTGTAATTTCGCTCCCTTAGTAGCAACAGCCTGCTTCGCCTGTGTGGCGACATTTAATTTTTTTGCACTGAAGCCGAAATCTGCAACCAGTTTTGCTGCATCGTCATAATCCAGAGACTGGTTGATATTTGCCATGACGCCATTGCGCATGAGTTGTTTGATAATTTCAATTCCGCTGACGCCTATCTGGTCAGCAAGCTGCTTGACGGTTATAACCGGGGGCAGGCCTATTTGCGGCGCGGTCTGTTTGGACCCGCCATCGCTTGGGCTTGCCTGTTCTTGCCTGTTTTTCATTAACTATTCTTCCTTCTACGGCAAACATCTGCCGTACTCAAGCAGCAACTGCCGGTTTTCCGCGGACAGTTTTGTGCGTAATCCGTATTCTAAGCGGTTGTTTTTCAAAGCTGTTTCCCAGCATTCCTTGCGAGGGCAGATATAAACGCCTCTACCCGGTTGTTTACCCTTTGAATCCACTTCTACCGCGTGCCCTGAATGAACCAGGCGGACCAGTTCCCTCTTGCCCATGGTCTCACGGCAGGCTATGCAAGTACGTTCAGGGACGTGCTTCTGTTTTGTTGCCTGTATGTTATCTTCAGCTTTCGAGTTCTTCATCTTCGTAGTAGGTGGTCTTTTTATGCTTAGTTTTCTTTGCTTTGGCGTCGGTTTCTTTGGCTTCGTCCTTCTTAACGGCCTCTTTTTTCTTTGCTTTCCCTTGCCTGCCAGCCATTATATCCTCGGCGAAACGGATCTTGGATGGTTTAGAAGGCGTTGACGCGTCGGTCGCCATCAGAATCTCAATGCCTGTAGCACCTGCCGGTTCCTCTGCGCCTATCGAAGCGGCTACCGGTTGCAGTTCCTCTGCCTCTTCAGCAGGTACTGTCTCCTCAACCATTTCAGCAGATACCGGCATCTCTTCAACTTCCGCCGGGGTAGTTTCTGCTTCAGCAGCCATGGCTGTTTCAATTTTGTGTGTTTCTTTCCCTGCGTCGAGTTCTGTCGCACTCTTAATATCAATGCGCCAACCGGTAAGCTTGGCGGCAAGGCGGACATTTTGCCCTTCCTTACCTATAGCAAGGGAAAGATGCTTATCAGGAACTTTAACCAGGGCAGTTGTCTCACCCTCATTCAAAGTAACGCCGAGAACCTGCGCTGGACTCAATGCATTCGCTATAAATAGCCTTGGATCGTCCGACCATTGCACTACGTCGATTTTTTCTCCATTCAACTCGTTCACAATGTTTTGGATCCTAATGCCTCGTAAACCTACGCAGCATCCTACGGGATCAATTCCACTTTGTCGAGTAGTTACAGCTACTTTGCTGCGGTACCCTGCTTCCCTGGCGACGGCCTTGATTTCAACCGTCCCGCCGGCAATCTCAGGGATTTCCAGTATAAGCATGTCACGGAGCAGGTTTCTATGCGCCCTGGATGCAATAATCTGTGGACCTTTGGTGGTACGGGCTACTTCAACAATGTAAAGCTTCAGTCTCTGGCCCTGACGGTAACGTTCGGTAGGGACCTTTTCATTTTGCGGTATGATAGCTTCGGTCTTGCCGATATCAACCACCACGTGTTCAGGAGTAACGCGCTGAACTGTGCCGGTAATAATTTCGCCTTCCTTGCCAACGAATTCCTCATAGATGGCGCCCCGTTCAGCGTCGTGCAGCTTCTGTAAAATGACTTGTTTGGCTATTTGTGCAGGTATGCGTCCCGCGTTGGGAGGTGGCGTATCGGCAACTACGGTATCTCCAACCGTCAGGGTCTTGTCTTTTTTCTTAGCGTCCTTAAGGGAGATTTCACGATACTCGTCTTCCGTCTTTTCGACAACTACTTTTTTCAGAGTGAGTTTGACCTCACCAGTGAGCGGGTGTATCTTGACAGATATATCTTCACCATGCGTGAATGACTCCTTCCTGTACGCTGAAACCATTGCTGATTCCAGTGCAGTAAGGACAATCTCCTTGGGCAGATTTTTTTCTGCCGCAAGCTGCATGAGGGCGTTCATGAACTCAGTCTTGGCCATCTAAGCAGTCTCCCTCGCTATCCGTTTTTTCTCAATAAAAAAGTGGGTACAAGGACCCACTTTTTAGACAAGTATTGAATTCTGAATAATATTACCACATATTACTCGGCAATGCAAATAGGAGCATACGATTTACGGATTCCAGACTCAAGCTGTTCTTTTATGTGGCTTGCCCTCTGACACCGAAGGAACCGGGGACATGCCCAGTTTTTCCAGAGAACGTTGTAGCGACCGGTATTTCAGAGCATCAAATATAGCCTTGCCATGCCAATCAAAAGTGATATCGGGTGAGGTAAGGATAGATTCATGTATACCGTGACGTTCGATCACATTGAATATATGTTCCACCTGTTTATCATCCAATCCACGATAAAACCGGTGCGCCCAGTAATCTATGGAAAGCTCCTGTTTTAACATTTTATGCCATCTTCTCTGATATGAAGAAAGGCCCCGGGCTGACAGGTTTCCTGCCTTAAAAGCTTCGTGTATGGTCGTTACGGCCATACACGCACATAATGTCCCAAAATATATTCCGCCGCCTGTTGTAGGCTTAACCTGCCCTGCAGCATCACCAACAACAAGGAGGCGTTCCCCATATGTTTTTCCCAGAGGCTTTAAGGGCACCACGCCGTATTTGATATCCTGCTTTTCCATAGTAATCCGGCCTTGCCGTTGCAGTTTACTTAGTAAGGCTGTTATATATGGCCGGGGGTTTCCCCGGCAGAGCAGGCCGGCCTTAGCATGGGATTTGCCTGCGGGTACCAGCCAGGAAAAGAAACCCGGGGCTATAGCGGCACCCGAGTATATTTCCACTTCAGCCAGGTCTTTGCATGCCACTTCGGCCTGGGCACCCTGTGCGAACTCGTGTATTTGTCCGAGCCCTGCATCCCTGGTAAGCGTTGTGCCCGCTCCACCAGCAATGAGGATAATACCCGCTTTAAAGACAATTGGTTTGTTGAGACAGGTAACATATACCTCTGCAGACAGACTATTTACCGTTATAGAAGTTGCCAGTGTAGAAAAATGCAAGCAGGCTCCGTTTTTTAGTGCCTGCAGGGCCACGGAGCGGTCAAGAGATGGCCTATCCATCACATAAGCCTGCGGGCTATTGCGTTCAATACGTATATATTGACCTGAAGGAGAGAATACCTTCGCCGAATGTGCCTCAAACTGTACGGCACCTCTGCCTGTGGGAAAAAGATCCAGGCATTCCCCGCTGATGATTCCAGTGCAACTGCTTTTGGATCCGGCCTCAGCGTTCTTTTCCAGCACACATACTTCGTATCCAAGCTGTGCCAGTGCACCCGCCGCATAGCAACCTACAACGCCAGCGCCAATGATAATGACATCAAATTTATTCTTATTGGAATTTAGCATGGAAGCAACCGGTTACAACATTTTTGTTTGGTAAATAGGCCGGGCTAGCGGGACCGGAGACCGCCGAACCTTCTTTGCCTTTTGCTATAGGCCAGTAACGCTTTTTCAAATTCTTCCTTGCCGAAATCCGGCCAAAGGACAGGTGTAAAGTATAATTCAGCATAGGCAGCCTGCCATATGAGGAAGTTGCTTAAACGCATCTCATCGCTTGTGCGTATAATGAGATCGGGATCGGGTATACCTTTAGTATAAAGATGTTGAGAGAAGACACTTTCGTCAATTTTTCCAGACGGTATTTTTTCTTTGGCTATTTGATTGACCGCATCGATTATCTCTGTCCTTCCGCCGTAATTGAAGGCAATGTTGACAGTCAGTCCTGTATTGTTCTTTGTCGCATTGATAGCCTCAGTGGCCTTTCGTTTTAGCCCGGGGGATAATCTGTCCAATTGACCGAGGTGCCTGATACGGATATTCCGGGTGAGCGCTATCTTAACAGCTTCGTCGAAGTTGTCTTTCAGCAGGCGCATTATACCATCGACCTCCGCCTTAGGACGGCTCCAATTTTCCGTTGAAAAAACATATAGTGTTAAAAAAGGGATATTATAATTCGCAAAGATTTCCACAAAGTCACGCGCATGAATGGCACCCTGTTTGTGACCATAAAGCCGTGGTTGGTGTTTCTTCCTGGCCCATCTACCGTTACCGTCCATAACAATGGCAACGTGTTTTGGCAATTTGATCTTATCAATATCAGGCATCATTTCCCTAACCTATTTTCAAGCTCCGATTTTTTTAATTTGTTCAGTAAAATACTATGCTTTTCAAAATGATTCTGCTGCGCACAATTTACGATTGTATCGGGCGGGAGGTCCTCAGTCAGGCAAACATGTGAGCCTACTATGGAGTTTGGCCCGATTCGCCGGCCCGGCAGGACGCCCGAGTTAATACCCATTTTGCAGTTATCCCCTATAATGGCGCCGAAATGATCTTTGCCTGTGTCCACTATTGCTTCACCATATTTCACTGGCACTGTTTTTTCATCGAAACGAAAATTGGCCGTTACCGTCCCCGCCCCGAAAGAACAGTTATTGCCGATGATTGAGTCACCGATATAGCTTGAATGGAACCAGCAATTATCACCGATATAGGAACCCTTTATTTCAGTAGAAAAGCCGACTACGCAGCCGGCGCCTATATGGCTATACTCCCTGATTAGAGCATTATTACCGATAATGCAGTTTGGTCCTATATAAACCGGACCTCGTACTACTGCATTTTCAAGGATGCGTACGTTTTCTCCTATCACAACTTTGCCCGATATAGTGGACCGGTCTGAAATAGATACGGACTTTGCGATTCTTCTTTCTTTCTCATCTAAAAATATTTTAACAATATCGAAAATATTCCAGGGGTATTTAATGGGTGACCAGCGGCCATTATAATTGACGACTTTGATTTTGTGTGCGTGGCGCGCCATTCCATCTATAGCGCATTCATATACATCATCCCTTGTGGTCTGCACTATGTCTATGTACTCAAACAGTCTCTGCACATTAGTATGCAGATGCAGCAGGATATTAACTAAATCGCTGGGCTCTGTGCCCGGTTCGGGTTTTTCAACTATACGGGTTAGTTCTCCCTTGTCATTCACAGCCAGGTAACCTCCCGGGAAGTATTGTTTCACCTTATAGCCCAGCATGTAAGAGGAGGCCGACCGGCCTTTATACGCTTCGAGCAGAATGCTGTAAGCAGAACTGTCAAAAACATCATTAGGATTAACTACCAAAATTTCGCTGTTCAAGAGAGAGGCAGCGCTTTTTAAAGCATCAGCAATTCCCAGGGGCTGCGTTTGAAGTGCGAACTCGAATTTAGTCCCTTTTACCGATGCAGCCAATTTCTTGACCCGTTCAATGTTGCCGGAATTTCCAATGATTACGAATTCATTCAGGCCTGCATCTCGTGCTGTTTCTATTTGGTGCTCAAGTAACGTCTTACCCATGAAATCGAGGAGGAATTTATCTTCCGTGATAGGGAACATCCTTTTTCCTACTCCACCGCAAAGGAAAACGACTTTCATGCCTTGCCCCCTTTAACTGCTTCTTCAACAATTGTAACGCCGTTTTTAACCAGGCGTTGAGTATGCTCATTAGTTTTAGATTCGGCCATTACACGTATCGCCGGTTCGGTACCGCTTGCCCTGATCAGCATCCAGGCGTCGCCGAATTCTAATCTAAGCCCATCCAGGTCGTTGATAGCGAGAGGTCTTAGTGCCTGCACTTTATTCCCGACATATTGCATGACAGATGCTTTGAGCTCATTGGAGCAGGCAACCTTATCCTTGTTGAAATGCAGGGCGGGCAGTGAACCAATGAATTCCCTTACTTCAGAAATTTGTGTGATCGAATTAAGTAATGTGAGAGCAGCGAAAATGCTATCAGGATAATATCCGGCCTGCGGTAGTATATAGACTCCGACGGATTCTACTCCAAGGGCCGCATCATTATCCCTGGCAAGATGGGCGGCATAAACGTCACCGACCTTCCCCCGGATTACTTTGCCTCCCAGGTCTTGTATTGCCAGGTCCAGTAGCATACCGGTTTCCACCGTTGTCGCTACCACCGGTTTACCCGATGACTTGATGACATTTCTTGAGATGAAGGCAATCATTTCATTGAAGCCGAGGAAACCCTTTTTATCACAGAAAACCACACGGTCAGCATCGCCATCAAAACACACTGCCAGGTCGGCGTCTTTTTGCCGGAGGAATTTAATGGTGCCCTGCAATGTGTCCTCTTTAGGTTCCGAACCGCGGCCCGGGAAGCGTCCGTCAGGTACATCATTGACCGGTATAACATTAAATCCCAATTTCCTGAATATCTCGCTGGCAAAACCAGAGGCGGCGCCATTGCCAGGGTCGATCATAATTTTAAGATTGCGGCTGAAGTTCCACGTGCTCACCCGGGATAGCAGAAAGTTTAGATACTGGTCTATCATATGGGGCACTGATTCAACAGCGCCCATCTTTTCCATTCTAAATTTCCCGGAATAATATATTCTTTCCAGTTCCTCTTCCTGAGTGCGGTTGAAGCCGATAGAGTCAGGGTTGAAGAGCTTTATTCCGTTAAATTCAGGCGGGTTGTGAGAGGCGGTGATCATTATACCGGCATCAAATCCCATTTCACGGGTTAGTAAAGCCACGGCAGGCGTGGGAACAATACCAAGGTGGGCGACATTGACACCAGATTCAATCAAACCCTCGGTGACGGCTTTTTTTATCAACTCACGGCTCAAGCGTGAGTCAGTGCCCAAACAAACAGCGGTCCCCGGGGCAAGCATGGTGCCGAGCGACTTACCGACATTTTTGCAAAGTTCTGTAGTGAGGTCCTGGTTAACCACTCCCCGAACGCCGCTGGTCCCGAAAAGAGGTTTGTTCATTATTTTAGCTATAAAAGAATCCTGGTACATGATAGTAATGCCTAGCCGACTTAATGTCAATTAACGCCATGTATTAAAAAATTAATAACAATTGGGATAATTATCTTGTCGACCGACCTAAAATTTTTTCAAACTATTCCCATAGACGTTATTTGTATCTGAAATTGCACAGATACCGATGTGCACTTATTTACATAAGATGATTGACAGTGTCAAAATTATCTGATAGCATCTTATTTCAGTGTTTGGATGGGGAGGCAAAATAAAGGTAAAGAAAGGTAGAATGTGCTGACGACGATTGAAACGACGCTGATCTACACTTTATTACTCGGTTCCCTCTATCTCCTGGTTTCCCTGGGATTTTCCCTAATCTGCGGTGTTCTACGTATTTTTCATCTCGGCTACGCATACATATTCGTAGCAACAATTTACCTGACCTGGCTGTTCTTTAATACCCTGGGCCTGCCTCTCTGGTTATCGATCTTGCTGATGGTAATCGTGCAGGCGGGGATAGCAATAGCTTTGTACAAGGGGATAATCGCCAGGTTCCTGAAGATGGAGGAGAAGATTATCACAGGCCTGCTGCTGATCGCGCTGATAGCTCAACAGGCAGCCAACAGATGGTATCCCATCCAGTCTGCAGTGAACCTGCCAACCACGATAATACCCGGCAGCCTGTCACTCGGATCTACCAGCATATCGATACAGATACTGCTTGCAGCTTTAACCGGCATAGTGGTCACAGCAATATTTGTTGTTTTCTTCCTCAAGACGAAGACCGGGTTGGCGGTCAGGGCAATATCTTATGACATTAACACGGCCAAGATAATGGGGATACAGGTCGAGCAAATCTACATGTTCATTATGGTTATAGTGCTGCTGCCGGTGATTATAGCCATGTTAATGATTGCGCCGGTCTGGGCTGTCGATCCAACGATGGGGTGGGGTTACATGACGACAGCCATTTTGATCGCGGTTATGGGAGGCCTGGGCAATATCAGGGGCACTATAATAGCAAGCTATATAATAGGCTTAACTCACGCTTTTGTATCATTCGTAATTGCGGAACCGCGTCTTATGAACCTTGCGGCACTGGTCGTAGTGATCATCATGCTGATAGTGAGACCGCAGGGCATAGCGAAGACTGAAAGTTTGTGGTGATTCTATGGAACTAGAAGTAAAAAGAGAAAAACTCGTACTACGTATCGGTAAAGGTAAATATGAATGGCATATCGAACCCAGGTACTGGCGCAACCCGTTTATTTATGTCGGAATATTGATTGTCCTCCCAATCATTGCGTATTTTGTTTATCCGACGCTTCTGCCTACAATTATCAACGCCAATATCCTGGTGGCGATAGCCATTCCCCTAGGGTGGATGACCGTAGGTACAGGACGTATGAACTTCGGGCCCCAGTTCTATATCGGGGCTGGCGGATATGCAGCGGCCCTATGCAGCATACACCTGGGATGGCCCCCGATTGTTACCCTGCCTGTGACAGTCGTAACGTGCCTTATATTTGGTCTTCTTATGAGCCCCCTCAGTATAATAGCGGGAGGCCTGTATTACACGCTTCTAACCTTGCTTTTCCCGCTCGTTTTCCTGGAAATCACATTCATATTTACTGATATCTTCAAGGGTGATACCGGACTGTTTGGAGTCTCACCCCTGATCAGCGGTGGTTCTTTTGGCACTAACCAGTTGATGGTCTGCCTGCTTTCGCTGTTCATTATGCTGATCTACATGTTCATTGTTGACAAGATAATGCGTTCCAAATTTTCTGCGTCAATGGCAGCAATCAACGATGATGAAGAAGTGGCGGAAGCAATGGGCGTCAACGTCAAGAAGATAAAAATAATAAGCTTTACGATCCCGGCGGTGATGATCGGCATCCTTGGCTGGTTCTATGCGCATTACTATGGCACTTTCTCGGGCATCACATACCTGCCGCTTTCCTTTATGCTAAAGGTGCTTATGGTGAGCATGATCGGCGGACGCGTTCAGATATACGGTTGCGTGGTGGGCGGCTATTTCATAGCTATACTCGAACTGGCTTTGCAGTATTTGGTGGGCGATTATTCTTCCGTTGTCTTCCCCATCATTCTGCTAATACTACTACTCTCCTTGTCGGAAGGGCTTTTCGGCCTGTACCGGAAGCGCCGCTACAGGGAGTACCTGCCTACACTGCACGTGAGGAGATAATAAGTTGTCTGAGATATTGAGAGTAAATGGCGTTTCCAAACACTTCGGTGGCCTGATGGCTGTTAACGATGTCAGCTTCTCAATCAATGAAGGTGAGACGCTGGGTCTGATGGGACCCAACGGAGCGGGGAAGACCACCCTCGTCAATTTGATCACGGGAAAATACTTTACCGACGCGGGCGACATTCAGTTTATGGGCCATGATATTACAAAGCTTCCTCCTTATAAGAGATGTAAACTCGGTATAAGCCGTACATACCAGATACCCAGGCCGTTCCCGGAGCTAACAGCACTGATGAGCGTTGCAGTGAGCGCAATTTATGGTAAAGACCGGGAGAACCAGAGCCTGGAGGACGCTGCTACTGAAGCCACACACTACCTTGAATTTTGCGGGCTTTTCAGCAAGCGTAACGTCCTTGGTAAGGACCTGACTCTTTACGAGCTTCGTGGACTGGAGTTGGCCAGGGCGCTTGCGACCACGCCGAAACTGATCTTTGTTGATGAGGTGATGGCTGGCCTGAACCCGAGTGAGGCAACAAAAGCGGTCAGGTTGCTGGAACGTGCCAAAGAGGAATTCGGCGTTACCATACTCTGGATCGAGCATGTGATGGCGGCTCTGATGAAAGCAGCGCAGCGAGTGGTCGTATTGCATTACGGTAAAAAGATCGCAGAGGGTCTCCCGCAGGAAATTGCCAATGACCCATACGTTATAGAATGCTACTTAGGATCTTGCCATGCTTGAAGTAAAAGATATATCTGTCTCCTACGGCATTACTCCAGTGCTTCATGGCGTAACCATGTCTGTAGAAGCAAATGAAATGGTCGCCCTGCTCGGCTCAAATGGAGCCGGTAAGTCAACGCTGCTGAACACCATACTCGGTATATTGAAGTCAACGCATGGCACTATAACCTTTGAGGGACATGCCATAGAAAAACTGCCGCCCCATGAAATAATCAAGCGGGGCTTAGCCCAGGTGCCCGAAGCCCGCAGGATTTTTCCTTATATGAGTGTGGTGGATAATCTTCTTGTCGGATCGTACAATACGGCAGCATGGAAGTTCCGGAAAAAGACACTGGAAAGGGTTTTCAGCATGTTCCCGATTCTTAAAGAGAGGAAAGGCCAATCTGCAGGTACCCTGAGCGGAGGCGAACAGCAGATGATGGTGATCGGACGGGGCCTGATGTCCAATCCAAAATTGCTAATGATAGATGAACCATCTCTGGGCCTGGCGCCAAAGATTCTTGAGGTTTTGTACGATACCATCAGCAGGTTAAGAGATGAGAAAATTACCACGATACTATCTGAACAAAACGCCCGTCAAGCATTGACCATAGCCAACCGTGGCTACGTAATGGAAAACGGCAGGGTCATAATCTCAGACAAGAGTGAGGCACTGTTGAATAGCGACCTGGTTAAGAAAGCTTACCTGGGGATTTAGATTATGGAAAATTATTTTGACTATGCAAAAAAGCTATTCGATCCATCGAAAACGAAAGAGAAGCCGGAAGTATTTAAAGGTCTCAGGGTACTGGATTTTACTCACGTAGTCTACGGCCCTACGGCTGCCAAAATATTGGGACAGTACGGCGCAGAAGTAATCAAATTTGAACTGCCCTGGGTGGGGGACCTGTGGCGCTTCGGTGTTTACTGGGGCAATTTCTGGAGGCATTCCAGTGTTTGTTTCCACTTTGTACAATACGGTAAATATTTCTTCGCACTTAACCTTAAACTACCCAAAGCGAAAGAGATAATCTTGAAGATGGCGGAAAAGGCAGATGTGGTAGTGGAGAATTTTGCCGCCGGGACAACGGATACATGGGGAATCGGATACAGCCAGCTTAGTAAAGTTAACCCCGGCATTATTTACCTGAGCTGTGCCACCTACGGGCAATACGGGCCGATGAGATTTTTCCCCGGATGGGACCTGCTGGCGCAGGCAGCCAGCGGCGTAATCTCCCTGACGGGTTATCCGGAAACTGACAAATATTATAAGCTGCCGGACTATGTGGGCGATTTCTTCCCGGGAAATATTGGGGCATTAGCGGTAATAATGGCGTTGAATTACCGCAAGAAGACCGGTAAGGGTCAATATATCGACCTGGCGCAGGCGGAAGCCCTCATGAGGATTATGCCCAACTTTACCTATGAAAGTATTACCAATGAGGACCTGGGGCGCGTTGGCAATACCGATCCGACGATGGCTCCGTCAGGTATATTCAAATCTAATGAAGGCAAATTTGTAGCTATTGCGGCGGCGACAGATGAGCAATATAAAGGCCTTTGTGAAGCTATGGAAAGACCGGACCTGGTCAATAAATACAAGGATACGTTTGAAAGATTAAAGGCGGAGAACGCTAAAGATCTCTATGATATTACTGCTAAGTGGGTTGGCTGCAGCACAATAGAGAACCTGGTGGAGTTGGCGAAAAAACACCATTTTGCAATTGCACAGGTCGAGGACGATTATGAAATTACCTATGATGAGTGGCGACAGGAACGGGGAAGCGTGATCGTTTTCACCGACGAGATGTATGGTAAGTTGATGCTGCCCGGTCCATCGGCCATGCTGAGTAAGACCCCTGGCAGGATTAAATGGCTGGCGAGACCGCTGGGATATCACAACCGGTATGTTCTGAAAACAATACTCGGTTATTCAGATGAAGAAATACAGCGGCTTGAGAAGGAAAGGGTTATTGGAAACTGGGATGATCGCCCGGGTATCAAACCTCCTGTCTACTATGATATCTCGAAGGACCCGATGTTCAATTATAAGTGAGAAATAATTAGGACACATATATGAGTGATAAAAATAAAGAGCAAATCCTCGTAAGGTACGGTGGCAGCCACAAAGAGCGTGAGATGTTCCTGAAAGCGATGATGAGCCCCGAAGGGAGACCAGAGGTACTCGATGATGCGGTAGTTCTAGATGTGAGTTATGCGAATTTATCCGGTGATATTTGCTCGAGCGTTTTCGCTGAATTTGGCGCTGAGGTAATCAAGATAGAACCTCCCGAAGGCGACCCGTCAAGGAAAATCACACCATACGGGGTCAACCGTAACGGGGTAGGTGTCCCATTCATTATGGAGGCACGCAATAAACATTATATGACCGTAGACCTGAGAAATGAGGCGGGGCGTGATGAGTTTAAAAAGCTGGTAAAAAAGGCACATGTGGTCATTGAGACATATGCACCTGGCAAAATGGATGCCTGGGGTATTGGCTACCGGCAGTTAAGCGAAATCAATCCCAGCCTTGTTTACATAGCGATTAGCCCGTACGGGCAGTATGGAAAGAAAGCCCAGGAAATGGTTAACGTTCCTGATTCTGATATTACTGCGCAGGCGGCCTCGGGCGTACCCGCCAATATTGGCGATATGCCTGGTTCAGGGGAGCCGTGGAACTGGCCGCTGAAGGCTGGCGTCTGGCTGGGATGGTATATCTCCGGCTTTGAGGCTGCCCTGGGTGGCGCAATTGCACGTTATTACACCCGTGAGACCGGTGAGGGGCAAATGGTGGATATCGCAACAGCCGATTCGTACGTTTCGCTGGTAGGCTATCCTGTGACGATCGGCTTTACCTGGGACAAGGCGAGGCCGAGGATCGGGAGACACGACTTCTGCCTGTATCCGTACGGTTTTTGGAAGAGCAAAGACGGCATTGTGGCAATTGCTGCTTCAAGGGACCACGATTTCAGAGCCTTGCTTAAGATCCTCAATATATGGAAACATGAGGATGACTGGCGGTTCACTTTCGACCGCATACCGGACATACTCACGCAGATCGAGCAGTTATACAAGATCATCGAAGATGAAACGATCAAGCATACCTCGGATGAGCTGATTAAAATGGCCCTGGAATACAGCATTAAATCTGCCCGTTCCAAGTGGCGCGGCGGCGGTGTTCCTATCATAATGAAGGTGCAGAAGCCTGCTACTACGAGGCAAAACCCACACTGGCTCAAAAGGCAGGACTTCAAGGAATTTGAGGATGCAACCCTGGGCAAGTTCACAATGCCGGTCAATTTCATAAAAATGTCGGAGTCCCCTCCGCGTCTTAAATGGGTCAAATGCGGTGTCGGGCAGGATAACGATTTTATACGTGATAAATACCTGAAGTAATACGGCAAGGGCAGTATATTAGAAGGAGGGCCTTATGATGGGCCCATACTTTTTTTCAGACTGAGTCATTTGCCGGATCATGTGAAAATAGAGGCGCCCCGATGATAATCGGGGCGCTTCGTATAGTGGCTGATTGGGTGGCTTACGGCTTGGTGTAGGTAAAGGTGAAAGGAGTATCCACGGACTGAGCGATATTCGGGGTTGAGATGGTGGCTTTGCCGACGACCTTGTAGGCACAGGGGCCGGTAGGATAGGATGCCCAGGCCTTGTCCATCGCGCCCTGGACGGCGTCGACCGTGCCGCGTGCCTTAATATAAATGGCGGCAGCGGTGTTGTTGTCAGCAACCCCGCTAACGAGGTCAGCGGGAGCGGGTCCGCTTCTAAGTGTGGGTAAGATAGCCAGGGCGGCGAAGGACCAGAGGTTGGGTTCCTTACCGCCGAGGAGCTTCCAGGGAGCGGCGCCGGCAATGTGTGCCGGGACATATGCCATGGACTTGCCCATATAGTAGCCCTCGAAGGCGACTCCACCGAAACCGGTGAACGGCAACACGTTAGCGTAATTCAGGGATATGGTGCTGTTGGCCGGGATCATTACGCCGGGGGCGACGGTCTTTAGTGTGATCGACTGGTCTCCGAGATAGATTGTATAGTTGAATGCGTCGAGTGAAACCGGGTAGTTATTCGGGTTGTTGAAGGTGAAGAGGGAATCGGCGATAATGGTTTCCTCGCCTTGCCACT
>Ga0182011_10001635_pt1 | contig 19577 bp, 17 predicted proteins | sample 711E1DmetaG_FD_120481 | JGI IMG/M metagenome (GOLD analysis project Ga0182011, IMG submission 120481) | Permafrost microbial communities from Stordalen Mire, Sweden - 711E1D metaG | ecosystem: Environmental > Terrestrial > Soil > Wetlands > Permafrost | place: Sweden: Stordalen | collected... | reverse complement strand
TGCCCGTGTATGAGCGCCAGTGCCAGCCTGGGAACACCAGGATGACCGTGGCCTTGCCGCTGCCGTCGCTCGTGTTTGCCGCCATCGTCGGACCTCCGCCCCATACGTACGGCGAGATTGTGGGGCTCGGACCACCCGGACGTCATCGGCCAAACGTGGGGGTACCGGTGATGTGTCCGGGAAACTATCCCTCGATCAGAAGCCTGCCGTCGACCCAGCCGATCCGGCCCGCGGCGTCGCGGACCTGGGCCCACGCGCCGGCTCGCGCGACGACCGCCAGTTCGACGCCTTCGGAGATCCTCGCGACCGGATGACGGGCAGCTCGGGGCGCATCCCAAACCGCGATACCGCCCGGCGGAACGTGGTGGGTTGGCGTCCAGGGTCGATCGCCGAAGGCGGGCGGAGCGGACGGAACTGAGCCGACCGGCCGTGGCGGCATCGGCCCAACGCCCAGTTGCGTCCGGATCGATCGGATCTTGAGGCGTTGGGCTTCCAGCGCCGGATCGTGCAGATGGTCCGCGGCGCTCCGAATCATGGCGTATTCGATCTGGGCCGCCTGGAGCCGGCCCACCAGGCGGGCCGCGCCCCGGCCCCCGACGCGACCGGCAGCCGCTCTGGCCGACCACCTCAACCACAGGCTTCCGAGCGACCGGATCTCGCTCTCGATGACCACCATCGGATCGGGCTCGCCGGCGACGATCGCCCGGTAGTCGCGCTCTTCGTTGCGCGTCGCGAGCGTCACCAGCACGGCGAGAAGGATCAGGAACGGCAGGCCCTTGAGCGCCCCGTACTCGATCCACTGTTGAACGCTGGGGCTGGCGCCGCCCGACGTCCACAGCACCGAGTCCATCCACGGCGAATTCCAGACGGCGTGGGCCGACACTCCCGCCGCGATGCAGAGCACGGCAACGGCGACGCGGCGCGACATCGCGGCCGCCCGCTGCGTGACCAGATATGCGAATCCCATTCCCGTCAGACCGGCGAAGAGGACGTGGCCGTACAGGCCGCCGGCCACGACCCGGACTAGGAACGTGTCCAGGACCGGCCCCGACTGATCGACCGAGCCGGGCACAGCGGCGACGGCATTGATGAAGTACGAAACGTCCTCGACCACGGTGAACCCGAGCCCGACCATCGCGCCGTAGACGAAACCGTCCAGGACGCCGTCGACCTCGCTCGAGGCGATCAGGAAGAGAGCGACGACACCCATCAGCTTGAGCGTCTCCTCGACGCCGGGGCCCACGATAGCTGCTCCCCACTGAGCGGCGAAGTCCGGCGAGGTGAGCTTGCCCACGACCGAGAGCCACGCTTCGTTCGCGTATGTCGCGAGGCTGGTGGCGATGACGCCGCCCCACGCCAGCGCGGCCGCCAGCATCAGTTTGGGCTCGCGCTCGAACAGATCGAGCCGGTAGATGACCAGCGCGACGGGCACGGCGTAGGCCAGCATGAGAGCCCAGGAAATGAGCCACGCGGTCGCCAGGCCGGCCATGACCGACTGTTCTTCGACGAAGAAAAGGCCACCGATCGCGAGCAGGCCGCAGAAGAGCCAGAAGGCCGGCTGGCGAGGCGCGATGAACGAGGCCTGCCTGCCCCAGCGCGGCGCGGACCGTGCGGTCGCGGGTCGTGCGATCATCGCCCGACTCCAACGCTGACAAGCATGGCTGAGACGTCGTCGATCACCGGGTCGAGATCGCCCTGCGGCGCGCCGACCATCAGGACCACAGCGTTACCGCCAACGACCATACAGACCAGCTCCCCGTCGACGATGCCCGATTGCTGACCGGAAACCACCGTCGCCTCGAACATGACGAAGGTGGTGTCGTGGCCGCTGATCGACGTGCTGCGGACGTCGCTGTAGGTGATCTGGACCGACTGCTCGTCGAGCGATTGCTTCTGGTCCGTCAGCATCGAGGCCGAGTCGCCCGAGTAGCTGGCCGAGACGACTTCGGCGGTGAGAATCGCGTCGCTCTTCTGCAGTTCGATGCCGCTGGTGGGGGCGTCCTGCGGCGTGGCGAGGACCCAGCCCGGAGCGGCGGTAATCGTCACCGAGCCGCCCACGACAACCGTTCCGGCGCTCGGGGCGGGGATGGCCCTGTCCAGGCCAATTCCACCGAGCACCACGCCGGCAATGACCAGCGCCAGGGCGAGCGTCGGCAGCAGCCGCGACCGATTGAGCCAGAACGGCTCCGGCGCTGACCAGGTCTGAGCCCACGTAGGTGGCGGCGGGGGCGGCGGGGGCGGCGCCATGGGCGGACCCCAGCCCGCGGCATCGAAGTGGCTCATCGACTGGCGGTCCTCCGGTCCGCGGCTTGTGAAGCCGTCACATCGTAGAGGGCGGTGTCGCGGGCAGCCGGCCAATTGCGCACGGCTCCAGCGAACGTCTCGACGCCGCAGCCTCAAACGCCCGCCAGCAAACCGTCAGGGTAGCGGACGCCAGAGTCGGCCCAGAAGGAGCGCCAGCGCGGCCAGAACCCCGCCGAACCCCACGAACGCGAAACTGACCTCGGTTGCCTGGTGCTTGAAGATCAGGTTCGTCGGGAGGTTCTGGAAGACGCTGTTGAGCTGGCTCGCGCTCTCGGCCGAGTGATAGGTCCCGCCGGTCATGTCGGCGATCTTCTGCAGCGTGACCTCGTCGATGCCTCGCGAGTTGCCCCCGCGGCCCGTGCCGCCGGCGGGCGGTCCATACCCGCCTCCCGGGCCGCCGGCACCCGGCTCACGTCCCGTGAACTGGGGCGTGCAGGTCGGGCTGAAGGCGCCGCCGTTGGCCGTGCCGAAGCCGATGGTGTAGACCCTCACGCCACGATCCGCCGCTTGCTGGGCGGCAGCGATGGGATCCGTGCCGGAGTTGTTCTCGCCGTCGGTTAGCAGGACCACGATGTCCGGCGCGTAGTCGCCCTTTGGAACCGCCACCGGCGGAGCCCCCGTCGAGGAATCGGTCTGGCTCTTCGCGACCGCGGGGTCGATCTCGGAGATGGCATCGATCGAGGCCAGGATGCCATCGCCGATTGCGGTCCGGCGGCCGGTCGCCAGACTCTTGAGCGCGCCGAGCAGTGCCGTCCTGTCGCTGGTTGGCGACTGAACGATCTCAGCGAAGCTACTGAACGCCACGATCCCAAATCGGGTCGAGGATGACTGGCTGTTGATGAACGATGCCGCGGCCGTCTCTGCCGCCTGCAGCCGGCTTGGCGGAATGTCCGACGAGCACATGCTGCCCGAGACATCGATGGTCAGGATGATGGTCGTCTGGTTAGTGGGTACGGCGAGGATGACCACGGGCCGCGCCATCGACAACACCAGGGCGGCGAGGGCGGCGACGAGGAGCACGAAAGGCAGATGGCGCCGCCATCGCGACGAGCCGGGCGCCGCGTCCCGGACAAGGGCCAGGCTCGAATACCGGACGCCCTCGGGCCGGCGTCGGCGCTGGCTCCAGATGTACACCGCGACCATTACCGGCAGCAGCACGAGGAAGACGAGCAAACCAGACCACAGGAACTGCATTCACCGCCGCCTTTCGGTGCGATCGAGGCTCCGCCGGCGGGTCATGGCAGCCGACCGAGCCATACGAGCGAAGCCATGGCGCCGCCCAGCAGCAGGAGCAGACCCAGACCGGCGACGAGCGCCGTGATCTCGGTCATCTGCGGCTGGATCACGAGCCCCAGGTCGAGGTTGTCGTATACCGAGCGGAGCTGCTGGGCGTCGGCCGCGGCGTAGTAGGTGCCGCCGGTCGTCGCAGAAATCTGCTGGAGGGTCGCCTGATCGAGCTGGGTATGGACCATGAAGCCGTCAACGTTCACGGTCGCGCCGGCAGCACTACCGATGCCGACCGTGTATATCCGGACTCCCTGGTTTGCCGCCGTCTGGGCGGCCGTCAGCGGGCTGGGGTTCTCGTTGTTCTCGCCGTCGCTCAGCAGGACGATAGCCGCCGAGGTGTGAGTTCCGGCCGGCACGGGAATCGGCGTCGCGACGGCCGTCGGCGAGACCCCGGGCGTCGGGTTCGTGTAGTAGTTGTTGGCGTAGGGACCGGCCTCGGCAACGGCTATGGCCTTGAGTGAGGCGTCGATGCCCTGAGCGAGAGCGGTCCCGCGCTGCGGCGTCAACCGGTCTATCGCGGACAGGATCGTGGTCTGGTCGTCTGTCGGGGTCTGGACCGAAACGCCGGAGTCACTGAAGGCGACCACCCCGATCAGGATGCCGGACGGCTGCCTTGCCACGAAGTCTTTCGCGGCCGCCTTTGCGGCCGCTATTCGCGTCGGTGCCAGATCGGTCGCGGCCATGCTGGCTGAGACGTCGATCGCCAGGATGACTGTGCCCTCCTGCCGTGGCAGGCTCACGACCGCCTGCGGCCGAGCCAGCGCGACCGACATCGCGACCAGACCGCCGAGCACCAGACCTGCCGGGACCTTGGCGAGGGTGCCGCGCCGGCGCGAGACCCGCGAGGCGCCCGGGGCGAGCCCGACCCCACCGATGGCGGCGACGCGGCGGCGCCGGCCCGAATCCAGTCGCCGGAAAAGCAGCAGGCCGATCGGGATGAGGGCCAGCGAGAGAAGCATGAAGGGCCAGGTGAACGACATCGGCTACCTCCTGCGCCGGCGGCGGAGAGTGGCCATGCGAACGATGGCCCGGACCAGGTCCTCGTCCGTGGAGAGCGACAGCGCCTCCACCCCGGCCCGCTTGAAGGCGCCGTTCACCTCCGCCTCTCGCCGGCGGGCCGCCTCGGCGAAGCGGCGCCGGAAAGCGGCGTTGTGAGTGTCGACGTAGAGCTGCTCGCCGGTTTCGGCGTCCTGCATGATCAGCGCGCCGACATCGGGCAACTCCACCTCGCGGGGGTCTGAAAGGCGGACAGCGACGACCTCGTGGCGTCGATTCAGGAGACTCATCGGCCGCTCCCACCCGGGAACGCTGATGAAGTCTGAGACGACGAAGATCAACGAGCGACGTTTGACGGCGTGGGCGGCGGCATCGAGCAACGGGGTGAGGTCGGTGAAGGGGGCACTGGCGAGACGAGGCTGCCGCAGCAGGTCGTCGATCAGGCGCAGGACCTGGTCGCGCCCGCCGCGAGCGGGGATCGTTCGCTCGAGCGTGCTGTCGTAGAACATGGCCCCGACGCGGTTCCCTCGCCGGGTCAGCACCCGGGCTAAAGTAGCCACGAAGTCGATCAGCACGGTTCGCTTGACGCGCTCCGAGTCCGCGCTGCCGAAGTCGACCGAGGGGCTGAGATCCAGCAGGAACCAGGCCGTGACTTCGCGGTCCTCGACATACTCGCGAACGTACGGCGTATCCATCCGCGCCGTCACGTTCCAGTCGATCGCTCGCACATCGTCGCCGGGCTGGTATTCGCGCAGGTCTACGAGATCCACCCCGTTGCCGCGGAACAGGCTTCGGTAGTCGCCTTGCAGCACGCCGTCGAGCCTGCGGATGACCTGCCAGTCGAGGCGCTGGAGCACCTTCTCCGCGGCGGAGACGGGTCGCGACGAGGCACGGCCGGCGCCGTACGAACCGGCCGGCACGCTCCGGGAGGGAGTCAGGCTGGCCTCGTCCAGCGCGGGGCGTTCGGCCTCGGCGAGATCCGACCGCGCGGTCCAGACCATGCCGTCAGGCGCTTGCGCGGACGTCGGAATGCTCCCGGAGAGGCACCACGGGCACCGGAATCCGCTTCAGGACCGTCGTCAGCACGTCGTCGGCGGTCACGTTGTCCGAAAGAGCCTCGAACGACAGCACGAGCCGGTGGCGCATCACATCCTGGGCCATGTCCAGCACGTCCTGGGGCAGAGCGTAGTCCCGGCCGCGGACGAACGCCAGGGCGCGGGCGGTGAGAATCAGGTTGATCGAAGCCCGCGGGCTTGCGCCGTAGGTGATGTAATGCTCCAGCTCCGGCATGCCGTGCGCCTTGGGGTCGCGGGTGGCGGTGGCCAGCCGAACGGCATATTCCATCAGCGCGGGATCGACGTAGACGCGATCGGCCTCCTGCTGAAGCTCGATCAGGCCCTTGGTCGTGAGCACTTCCTGCACGGCGTCGAGCCGACCGGTCATGCGCTCGACGATGACGAACTCCTCGGTCGGGCTCGGATAGTCGACCAGGACCTTGAGCATGAAGCGGTCGACCTGCGCCTCGGGCAGGGCGTAGGTACCCTCGGTCTCGATCGGATTCTGCGTGGCCAGGACCAGGAACGGATCGGGCACCTTGTGAGTGTCGTGCCCGATCGTGACCTGCCGCTCCTGCATCACTTCCAGCAACGCGCTCTGGACCTTGGCCGGGGCCCTGTTGATCTCGTCGGCGAGTAGCAGGTTCGTGAAGACCGGGCCCAGCGAAGTATTGAATTCGCCAGTCTTCTGGTTGTAGATGCGTGTGCCGATCAAGTCGGCGGGCACGAGATCGGGCGTGAATTGGATGCGCTTGAAGTCGCCCCCGATAGCGCCGGCCAGAGTCTTGATGGCCATTGTCTTGGCCAGACCCGGCACGCCTTCCACCAGAAGGTGGCCCCTGGCGAGAAGTGACACGGCGAGCCGCTCCAGGAGGTGATCCTGGCCGACGATGACCTTCTTGACCTCGTACAGGACGCGCTCCATCGGCGCTCCCGGCTCCGCGCTCGCCTGTTCGTGCACTTTTGCCACCTCTGATTTCTGGGTGTGGTGCCGACCGCCCGCCATTGGGCACCCGGACGGTTAGTCGAGCGGTAAGCCTGCTGCTCCGCCCGCGACGTCGATAGGCACGGCATAGCCGATGCCGATGAAGACATCCTGGTTGGTGGGATTGACCAGCCCGTCGACGATGCCGATGACCTGGCCGTCGGCATTGACCAGCGCTCCGCCGGAGCTGCCAGGGTTCACGGCCGCATCGACCTGGATGAGGCCCTGGAGTATCGGACCGTTGTCGGGAAGCTGGACGGATCGATCTAGCCCAGAAACGACCCCAGAACTCAACGAGCCGTAAAGGCCGAATGGGTTGCCGAGGACGAAGGCATCGCTTCCGACCTGCACGCTCCGGGGATTCCCGAGGACGGCGGGCTGGAGCTTGGCCGGCGGCTGGCTGGCCCGCAAAACAGCGATGTCGTCGGCGGGTTGGGTTGTCTGGATTTGGGCCGGAGACTTTGTACCGTCGGCGAACGTCACCTGGATTGAGGTCGCGTTGGCCACGACGTGAAGGCAGGTCAGGATGTCGCCGCTGGTGTCGACGACAACGCCGCTGCCCAACTCGCCGTCGGCCGCGCCGACGCCGCCGACTGCGGTTGTGGCGCTGGGCGTCGGGGTCGCGGCCGGAATGGCGGTCGCGGCCGTCGCGTTCGGAGTGGCGCCACTCGCCGGGGACGGGCTCCTGGTCGCAACCTGGGTCACGATCAGGACAAGCGAGGGCTGGACGGCCTGATATGCGCGTAGCGAGAGAGGAGGCGCGGGAGTCATCGAAGCCAGCGCTCGGGAGATGCCCGAAGCCACGTCCTGTTGGGTCAGAGCGCGTGGGCCAGGAACGAACATTCCGTAGAGCGCGACGGCGCTCAAGGCTGCGGCCATGCCCAGAACGAAAGGCACGCCCCGGCGGATCCGGCTCCGGGCGCGCGAGAGGCGCGAAGATCGGGACAGGCCGGCAGGTGCAGAAGTCGTTCCTGGCATTTGCGTCATGAACCAGATCGCTGCGATGAGTGTCGCGGCCGGCGCGAGATAGTCCGGAGCCCGCGGTTGCGGGATCCGCCGTGGAAACTGTCGGCAATCATCCTGAAACCAGCATGAATGCCGTCGAATCCGTCCGCCTGGTGCGCAGCCTGAGATCCTCGTGCGCTGCCTCTGGCGGGGCGGCTCACCGGGTCAGGTTGCCAACGTAGATGTCGTCCGCGCTGGAGCCAAATGTGACTACGACCACCCGACCGTCGACGTAGGCAATGTGGGTGTCGTAGGCGTAGCGGAACTTCAACAAAGGATTCTCGGCAAGCAGGCGCCACGTCATTCCGTCGCTGGAGGTCCACACGCCCGCCGGAGGCCGCGGGATCTTGACACCGGGGGCCCCGTCGGTGCCTTGAAGGCTGGATCCAATGGCCACGAAGCCGCCACCGACGTCGACGATGTCGTCGAAGCTGAAGTCAAGTAATCGCGTCGGTGCGATCGATTCAGCCCACGTTCGACCGTCGGTCGACGACCAGGCGACCGGCGCGACGTAGTACCCGCCGCCATTTGCGAAATCGCCGGACTTGGATCCGACGGTGACGACTCGGTCGCCGAGGGAGCAGATCGCGCTTGGCGAGAAGTTGGTCAGGTTTGTGGGCGCCTTTTCCCAAGCTAGTCCGTCGACCGAGGTCCAAGTGGACGAACCCGACGGGCCGACTGCGACCACCACAAAACCACTCCTCCAGGCTGTGACGACCTCCTGCTCCGTATAGTCCGTGGAGTCCGGCAGGATGACGTGCTCCCAGGCTTTGCCATCGCCGGAGATCCAGACCACGACCTGGTCGGCCGTGGTATGGCCCGCGGTGGCACGAGCGCCCAACGACGCCAGCAGGCTGCCGACGGCGATGACGGTGCCCGGTCGAGAGGCGACGCTAATCAACGGGCCGGTCTCGGTGTTCCCCGCGTCTGCCCGCGTCCAGATCCGTCCGTCCGTCGAATGCCACGCCTCCGGCGAGGGATTGCCGGAAGGGCCGGAGCTGCTCCCACCCACGACGACCAGACCACCGTGGCCGTCATCGGACATCGAGTAGGGATGGAATCCATCCTCAAACGCCCGCTCGGAGACTCGCTCCCAGGCCGTCCCGTCCGCCGACGCCCAGACTTCGTTCGAATATCCGTCGCTGCCACGGATTCCGACGTAGCCGACCATGTACAGCCGACCGCCGGCGACAGCCAGATGCGGCACCTCGATGAACTTGACCGCGGGCCCATGGATAACCGGCTGCCAGTCGATTCCACGGACCGGCCGCGTTTCTGTCCCTGCCGGCCAGAAACCAACGACTGTCAGCAGACCGACCACGAGGATCGCCGCCACGGCCAGTCCGACGATGCCGCTCAATAGTGGACGACGCATCGAGCCCTCCTACTCGTCGATGTCCGCGCGGCGCAGGACCACGAACCAGAGCCCGAACAGGCCAGCGAGCCAGACGGCGAGGATCGCCGCGCCCACCAGAGGCGGCAGTGGGACCCAGCCAGGAGTGCCGGATTGGCCGCCTTCACTCGTGGTCAGCCCGGCGGCCGTCTGGGCGTCGCCGAGGAGCGCCGCCAGGCGAACGGTTAGGCCCATCTGCGGCACGTACCGCAGATCGCCCGTTGCGCGGGACATCAGCAGCGAGGCCCCGATCCCCTCGACGATGCTGTAGATCCCGGCGACGAGAAGCCCCGAGGCCGCCGAGCGGAACTTGAGGGCCGCGAGGCCGGCCAGGGCCATGCCGGCCAGGGCAACGCAGAACAGGGATCCGGCGACCAGAAGTGCCCCGCCCAGACTCACGTCGCCCGTCGGACCGGGCGGCACCATACCGGAGTTGACGATGTCCGGTGTCAGCGCGGCCGGGTTTCCCGGATCGACCCGGACGAGCACCGGCGCGATCGCCCCGAGTGCCACGACCGCCACGAAGATCGCGAGGACCAGCCCGGCGAGCCACACCAGCCGCGCGGCTAAGTAGCGGAGCCGATCGGGGCGGAAGAGAGCCACGTTGCGGATCGTGCCCCATGAAAACTCGCTCCCCAGCATTGACGCGGCCAGGAACGCCGCACCGACGACGAGCCACATGGCGGCGCCCTGAGCCATAGTCGCGATGCTGCGCGGGAACTGATAGGGCAGCGCCTGGAACGCCCGCATGGCCGCTTCCTGCGCCACAGCCTGAGTCTTGACGTCGGCGGGAACGTCGCCGGAGAACTGGACGCTGGCGTTGCCCGACGAGCTCGCGCCGGCGACATAGGCCAGCAGCGTCAGAACCGGAATGCCCAGGACGATTATCCAGACGTCCCAGCAGCGCCGGATACGGAGCCAGTCGGCCCGAAGGAGCGAGCCCATCACACTCCCTCCGTCAGCTCGAGGAAGACCGATTCGAGTGACGCCCGGCGCAGCACCAGCTCGGCCGGATACAAGTCGTTGCCGGCCAGCAGTCGACTGATAGCGCTGGAGCCGAGTTGACCGGGAGTGACGAGGAGCGTGTTGTCGTGGTCGCCGGCCGCAGCCGCCTCGGCCTGGAGCCCGGCATCGGCGAGGACCCGAGCAGCTCGATCGGCCTCCTCGCTCGTGTCGAACGCGATCGCCAGCCGCTGGCCTCGCTCCAGGAGTTCGCTGGTCAGGCCCTCGGCGACGAGCCGGCCGCGCTGCAGGACGGCCACTCGATCGCACAACTGCTCAACTTCAGTCAGGACGTGAGTCGACAGGAAGACCGTTCGACCGGACGCCGCCAGGTCCCCGATCAGGCCACGGACCTCCACCACACCGCCGGGGTCGAGTCCGTTGGTCGGCTCGTCCAGGATGACCAGCGTCGGGTCGCGCAGGAGCGCGAGGGCGACCGCGAGTCGTTGCTTCATGCCGGTTGAGAAGCCATCGACATGGCGCCGCGCGACGACCGTCAACCCCACGATCCCGAGCGCTCGATCCGCCGCGGCCGAACCGGCGGCAAACGGCATCCCGGCGAGCGTCGCAAATAGCCGGAGGTTCTCGTGGGCCGAGAGGTACGGATAGAAGGCCGGTCGCTCGACCACGGCGCCCACCTTCGCAAGGCAGGAGGCATCGTGCGGTGAGCCGCCCAGCAGGCTGACCGACCCGCGGTCGGGCCGCAGCAGCCCGAGCAGCAGCCGGATAGTGGTCGTCTTGCCCGATCCGTTCGGCCCCAGGAAGCCGTACACAGAGCCGCGCGGCACCTGGAAGCTGATCCCGTCCACGGCCGGCACAAGCCCAAAATGCCGCACCAGTCCGTGGGCTTCGATCGCGGCGTCCATTCCCCCTCCTCCCCTACCGGACGTGCGTGGCGTTGGTTGGCCCGAGTCTATTCGAAGGGCCGCCACCTGGGCCAGCCCGAACACTGAACTAGACGCGCACGATCCGGCGGGCTGGTAGGGGAGGGAGGATTCGAACCTCCAACCGGGGCTGTATAAGAGCCATGCTCTAACCGTTGAGCTACTCCCCCGCCGGCCGCGATCGTACACCAAGAGGCGGGCCGCGCAGCAGCCTCTGCTAGTCCACTCCCCCGCGCAGGACCTCGATCTTCGGTCGATGCGGGATCGTCTCGGGGGTGTTCTCGGCGACGAGCGCGACGCCGTCGCGGAAGCGGCGCAGCTCGCCGTCGGTGTTGAAGAAACCGACGCTGATGCGGATGGCGTCGAGCGGCGGGATGGTGCGGGCGATGCACAGCGTCCGTTGGGACAGCTCGCGCAGGGCCGCGGATGACTTCCATCCGGCGATCCGGAACGTGACCAGCCCGGCCATGTTCGCGCGCGGCGTCAGGACTTCCACGCCGGGGACATCGGCCAGCATCGACGCCGCCTCCCCGGCCATTCGGGCGATGCGCTCGTGGATCCACTGCCAGCCGACGAACATGGACAGCCAGGCCGTGCTACGGGCGAAGCCGAGGACCGACGGCCCGTGGAAGCCGGCGCCTTCGAACCTTCGGGCGTCGGGCCAGAGTTTGGCTTCCGCCGCCAGGTCGATTGATTCGAAGCTCGAGTAGCCGGCGAACGCCAGGCGCGGCCGATCGAGGACCGACTCGGCGCAGTAGACGGCGCCGGTGCCCTCGGGGCCGAGCAGCCACTTCTGACCCGGCACGGCGTAGAAGTCGACGCCAAGCTCCTCGACCGAAACCGGAATCGCGCCGACCGACTGGGCGCCGTCGACGGCGACGAGCGCCCCCCGGGAATGTGCCAGCTCGGCGATCTCGCGGATAGGGAGTCGGGCGCCGGTGGCCCACGTGACGTGCGACAGAGCGACCAGCCGCGTGCCGGGAGTGATGGCCCGATCGAAGGCTTCAAGGATGGCCGCCCGCTCGGGAGCGAGCGCGGGGTCTGGCGCCCCGTCGGTGCCGGCGCCCTCGGGCTCGCCCGCGCCATCGGCACCCATGCCACCCAGTCCAATGTCGGCGATCGCCAGCACGACGCCCAATCGTTCGCGAATAGCCCAGAGCGGCCCCAACCCGCCGGCGTGCTCGAGGTTCGTGGTCACGACGCGGTCGCCCGCCTTCCAGTCGACCGCCCATGCCGCCACGTTCATCCCGTCGGTGGCGGCGTGCATGAGGGCTATGTGGCCAGGATCCGTGCCAAGAACAGCGGCGATCGCCGCCCGCGCCTCCGCCTTCCGCTCCAGCGAGTCCTTGTAGAAGTTGTTGTTCGCCCGGCCGGTACGCAACTCCCAGGCTTCGGCCTCGGCCATGGCCCGTGCCGTCTCCCTTGGGAGTGGCCCGGCCGTGCCCGTGTTGAAGTAGATGCCCGCGGCAGTGGACGGGAGCGCTTCCCGGATCGCGGGGATCTTCTCGTCGTCGGGGAGAAACGGGGTAACCACGCTTCGTATCATAGAAGCAGTTGCGGGCACCTCTGCGAGTGGCGTTTTCCACGGGCCCATTGCCGGTGGCGCGGGGCGTGGGGCGCGCAACGAGGGCACCGATGAACGGGTACTCAGTGAGCGGATACGCCAGACCAGAGTTGCTGGCCACGCCGGAGTGGCTGGTCGAGAACATCGGCCGGCCGGGCTTCGGGGTCCTCGACCTGCGCTGGCGGCCCGACGGGTCGGGCCGGCGTCTCTACGCCTCCGGGCACATCCGGGGCGCCACCTATGTCGATTGGCGGACCGAGCTGGTCGAGCAGGAGGAGGATGGCGACGTCCTGCTCATGGCCGGGCCCCAGATGGTGACGGAAACGCTCACGCGGGCCGGCATCGGCAACGGCATGGCCACCGTCTTGTGCGACGACGCTGGTTTGACGTACGCGGCCCTCGCCTGGTGGACGCTCCGCGTCTACGGGCTCGAATCGGCGCGGATCATGCTCGGCGGACTCGAGGCGTGGCAGGCCCTGGGCCAGCCGGTGTCCACCGCCGCGGAACTGCGACCGCCGACCACCTTCACGCCGCGCCTCCAGGCACGTCTGAGGCTGGCCGCAAGCGACGTCAAGCAGTTGCTCGACACGCCGGGGGTCCAGATCCTGGACTCCCGCGCCCCATCCGAGTTCGCCGGCCATGTCGGAGCCGCGCGCCGGCTGGGCCACATCCCCGGAGCGCTGAATGTGGCCGCGGCCGCCACCGCCGAGCTTCGAACCGGCCGCTTCCGTAGCGCGGCGGACCTGTGGGCGCTGGTTCGCCGAGCCGGCGTCAACCCGAATGGCCGCCTGGTCTGCTATGACTCCTCCGGAATGGGCGCCTGCAAGCTCGCCTTCGCATTGACGCTGATCGGCTGCGAGGACGTGGCGGTCTACGACGGTGGCTGGGCCGAATGGGGCGACCGGCTAGATCTCCCGGTGGAGCGGTAGCGCGCCGCGGCGGCCGAGGGCCACTCCGGGCGGGCGCCCGGCGCCTCCTACCAGGGGTTCGAGCCGCCGCCCGAGCCTTTGTCCAGGGGCGCTTCTTTGCGCCACTCGGTTCCGACCGGAACCGCAACGTGAGCTCGGTCGTGGCGCAGGACGAGCAGGTCGACGTAGTTGGGCGATTCGGCCACGCTGTAGGCCCAGTAGCGGGCGCGGGTCACCGGCACGAACCGTCCCCCAAGCCCATCGAGGCTCTGGTGGAGCTCAGCCTCGTATCCGAGATGTATCTCGCCTTCGATGGTGAAGGGCGGGGCGAGCAGCGTCGCTCGGATCGGCTGCTTTGGGGTCCGCATCTCCGTGCCGGATTCGGTCGGTCCGTTGGCGTGTGCGAAGAGCACGTCGGACAGCTGGACCTGTGCCACTGCCGGGCCGGCAACGACCCGCCTCGATCCCACCTCCATGAACGTGGCGTCGAAGAGGATCAGGTGCTCGAGATCGGGCTCGTTCAGGATGTCCGTCAACCGCCGCAGGCGCGACTGCAAGGTACCCTGGATGATCAGACTCGGAGTCACCACCGTGAGCGGCAGCGGCTGGGTGGGATTGAAGGTGCCGAACATGGCCGCAGGATAACCGGGCCGAAGTCGATTCGGGATGGCCCATCCGGCTGCTCCCGATAGCCCGGTCGGGTGCCGGCGACCGAGGCGGCGGCCGGGCTCGGGGTCGACCGGGCTGGCCGACGAGCGCTCAGTCGAGTCGAGCCCGACCCGCCGGCGCGCTCGACTCAGGCGCTCTCGATAGGTCGGCGGCCGGAGCCCTTCGCTTCGGCGGTGACCAGGTATTCGGCGCCGTACTGGAGGTCACGGTACAGCCGCTCGACGTTGGCCAGCGTGTCGATCTCGGTGGGGCTCTTGTCGATTCGGAGCCGGGCGATGCGCGGGAAACGGAGGGCGAAGCCCGACTGGTGGCGGGTCGAGCGCTGGATCACGTCGAAGGCGATCTCCACCACCACGACGGGCTCGACCTGTCTGAACCGACCGAACCGACGGACGGTGTGGGCCTCGAACCAGCGCGTCATGTCGGCGATCTCCGCATCGGTCAGGCCCGTATACGCCTTGCCGATGGTGACCAGCCGATCGCTCGATTCGTCCATCACGGCGAAGGTGTAGTCGGATAGCACGCCGTGGCGCTTGCCGTTGCCTGCTTCGACGCCCACGACAACGCAGTCCAGCGTCGCCAGGGCGCGCTTCATCTTCAGCCAGCCGAGGCCGCGGCGACCGGGCGAGTAGCCGCTCTGCGGGTCCTTGACCATCAACCCTTCGTTGCGTCGTGCGCGGGCCTCGTCGAAGATGCGATCCAGGGCCTCGACGGATTTCGCCGTCATCAGATGCGAGAGCGCAAAGCGCCCGCCCGAAGCTACGGTTGGCAGGCCAAGCGCCTCGAGGCGCCGGCGTCGGTCTTGGAGTGGCACCTGCAGGAGCGGCACGACCGCGGCCGACACTCCGCCGGCCGCGCCGGCGTGGCGGTTCTCGCCGGCGGAGTGGAAGCCGTTGCGCAACTCGCCTCCGCCATACGACCGCGGCCCGATGGCCAGCAGGTCGAAGGCGACATACGCAACTGGAACCTCGGCCTGGACCTCGGCCGTGGGCTCCTTACGACCAAGCCTCACCTGCAGAGTGAGGAACGGCAGGACATGGCCGCCGGCGTAGGCGAGGATCTCGCCGTCGAGTATCCCGTCCCAGTCGAGCGGCCGGGCCGCCTCGACGATCTCCGGGAACTGCCCGCTGATGTCGTGCATGTCGCGGCTGTAGAGCCGGGCCTCGGGACCGCGGCGATGCAGCTGGGCGCGGATGCCGTCGTACTTGTCCTCGACCCAGACCTCGGGTCCCAGGCGCGTCAGTATCTCGGCCGCATCCTCGGCTGGTGAGGCGAGCATGAACTTGATGGGATGCAGCAGCCGCAGGCGAGCCTCCTCGAGACGGCCCTCTTTGGCGAGGACCGCGGTTTCGCCCGTATCGCCGGTCAGCATCAGGGCCATTCCCACGGCGGGTTGCGGCTGCCCGAACGCTTCGGCGATGGCCGCTTCCAGCAGCCCCTCCCGCAGGCCGATCCGCAGCTCTCCGGCCAGGATCTTGACCACGTACTTGGCGGTGAGAGCGTCGCAGCGCTCCAGCAGCGTGGCGAATGTCGCGCCCTTGGCTGCCGGTCCCGGCGCGACCTGGACCGCGGCGAAGGCCTGGGCCACTTCCTCCAAACCCGGAGAGAGGCTGGGGTCCGGGCAGTCCTGTCGCAACGCCAGCACGTCGGCTACGGCCTGACCCAGGTCCGAAGAACGATCGTAGGCCGCGCCCAATGCCCCCGATGACGTTCCCGCCAGCCGGCTGACGACGGCCGCGATCGTTGCCCAACCCAGGCCGACTGCCCGCTGATCCACTTCCGCGAACGGCCGCCCCGCCAGAAAAGTGGCGGCCACGCAAAGCTCCCCGGCCGGCAACGTTGCCAGGTAGCGAGCGAGCAGCGAGGTCTTCTCCGAGGTGCGAGTGGTCCCGCCGACGCGTTCGGCCAACTCGCTCCAGCCACGCATGGCGGCGATGGTATACCTTCGCTCCGTGAAGCTCGCTCGACGCCCCTCGGCCGATCCACTCTGGCGAACCGGAGGCCGCGATGACCGCTGCGCCTGAGCGCGAATCGTGGCGACCGGAAGCCCTACCGGGTCGACTGATCGTGCTGCGCCGGCACCGCCCGGACAACCTGCGAGCCTTCATGCGCTGGTACTCAGACCCGGAAATCGCCCGTCTGACTCGCTACCAGCAAACGCCTCTGTCGGCCGACGACGTCCAGCGCTTCTTCTACTCGAGGATCATGGGCTCGGACTTCCTGGCCATGGCCATCCACGTCCGCGACACCGATCGGTTGATCGGTACCTGCGCGTTCAGCCAGCTCGACGGCGACAACGGCTCGACGCTCTACCACATCACCATCGGCGAGCCCGACGCCTGGGGCAAGAGCTACGGCACCGAGGCCACGGAATTGATGCTGGCCCACGCTTTCACCCGACTGGCCCTGCACCGAGTGGCGCTGACGGTCTTCGAGTTCAACTCGCGGGCGATTCGCTCATACGAGAAATGCGGCTTCACGATCGAGGGTCGGGCGCGCCAGGCCATCTTCCGCGACGGACGATTCTGGGACGAGATCCACATGAGCGTCCTACTCGAGGAGTGGGAGGCACGCCGAAGTCGGGGTTAGCGCCTCGCGGAGCAGTCGCCGACTCTAGCCGGCAGCGACTCTATCCGGCTGCGGCTGCCGCGGCCTGCTTGGCCTGGTAAGCGTCGATGATGCTCCGCAGCGTCGCCGCGCTCAACCGCTCCAGGATCGCGCTCTCCGCCGCGTAGAACACGTCGTGGACGCCGCACTCGCCGTCCTTGCCGCACGCGGTTCCACGCATCACGCAGATCTGGCGATGAGGGTCGCCTTCGACCGCTTCGATGACCGTGAGGATTGACACCGCCGCCGCATCCTGGGCGAGTCTGTAGCCGCCGGCCCGACCCGGATGCGCCTCGACGAGCCCGGCCCGCGTGAGGTCGCCCATGATCTGGGGAAGGAAGCGCGGCGGGATCTTCATCTCTTCCGCGATCTTGCGGCTGCTCAAGAGCCCCTCGGGGGCCATGGTCAGAGCCAGCATGGCGCGGATGGCATAGTCGCTGCGTTTGGTGAGATCCAGTCGCATAGTTCTTTGAGTATCACTTTCCGGCTCCGTGGCCGACCGTGCCGTTGGTACCGGCATGGAGTGACCGCTGGCAGAAAGCTTAGCGAGTTGGGTAAGGATCTGCCATCGGCTATTTTCGCAGCGGAAGCAACGGCCGGCCGAGCGGCGGGGCGGAATGGCATCGCCTGGGGCCCGCGGCGCTCCGGGCGCCCGATCCCCCTCCACTCGCTACGATTGAGTCATGGGCACAAGCGACCTCAACCCCTGGCGGCGCGTCTCCCGACGCGTGGCATACGAGAACCCCTGGATCGAGATCCTCCACGACGACGTGATCCGGCCGGATGGGCAACCGGGCATCTACGGCGTCGTCCACTTCCGTAACCGGGCGATCGGCGTCGTCCCGCTCGACGCGGAAGGTCGGGTACTCCTCGTCGGCCAATTCCGCTACACCATGGACCACTACTCCTGGGAAATCCCGGAGGGCGGCGGCCCGCTCGACGAAGATCCGGAAGCGGCGGCCCGCCGCGAGCTGGTCGAGGAAACGGGTTATACCGGCGGACAGTGGCGAGAGCTGTGCCGCGCGGAACTGTCCAACTCGGTCACCGACGAAGTGACGATCTTGTTCGTGGCCACCGGCCTCGAACCGGGTCCCGCCTCACCTGAAGGCACGGAGCAGCTCCAACTCCGCTGGGTGCCGTTCGAGGAAACGCTGGCCATGATCGGCCGCGGCGAGATCACCGACGCGATGACGATCCTCGCCCTGCATGCCGTGGCCCTGGAGCGGGCGAGGGCCCGCAGCTAGCGGTCGATCCGTCCCGGAGTACGTCGCGTCGGGACCGTCTGGCGGGATCGGCCCATCTCCCCGAATGGGCCACGGCTCGAATCTCGGCGCCGGATGTATGATCTCCGGGCATTCACAGTGCATAGACATTATGCGCAGGCCCGCATCCGCCGGCTACCCCGGCGAGGGCCTCGAACGAACCGGAGGCGTGCCATAGTGGAGCCCAGTGTCGGTGGTCAGGGTTCCGCGACTCCGCCCGCGACTTCGCGCGCGGCGCACCCCTCTCAGCATTCGCCCGCGTCCCCCGACGAGACCCCGTTCGTCAATCTCCGCGACCCGGCTCGCGCCCTCGGACCCGACGGCCGGCCCGCCGTCAGCCACCGCGCGGCAATCTGGGCCGACGTCCCCGACGAGAAGTGGAATGACTGGCGCTGGCAGCTGTCCAATCGCGTCAACACGGTCGAGGAGATCGGCAGCGTCCTCAACCTGACCGAAGACGAGCGCGCCGGGCTATCGTCTCCGGACAAGTTCCGGGTCGACATCACGCCGTACTTCCTGAGCCTCATCGACCCAGACGACCCGAACGACCCGATTCGCCGCCAGGTCATCCCGACCGACTGCGAGCACGAAGCTTTCACGGCGATGATGGAGGACTCGCTGGCCGAGGATCGCCACTCCCCGGTGCCGGGCCTGGTGCACCGCTATCCGGATCGCGTCCTCATGCTCGTAACCACCCAGTGCGCGAGCTACTGCCGCTACTGCACCCGGTCGAGGATCGTCGGCGACGCCAGTCAGAACTTCAACCGCCACGACATCGATGCCCAGCTGGATTACCTGCGCCGCACGCCGCAGGTTCGAGACGTGCTTCTGTCCGGCGGCGACGCCCTGACACTGAACCCCAAGCTGCTCGAGTCGGTCCTGCGCAGCCTGCGCGAGATCCCCCACATCGAGATCATCCGCATCGGCTCGCGCGTGCCGGTCTTCCTGCCGCAGCGAATCGACGACGAGCTGTGCGACATGCTCGCCAAATACCACCCGCTGTGGATGAACCTGCACTTCAACCATCCCAACGAGATCACGCCCGAGGTCTCGCGGGCTGCCGACAGGATCACCCGAGCCGGCATCCCTCTCGGCAACCAGTCGGTATTGCTCGCCGGCGTCAACGACTGCGTCCACATCATGCGGGCCCTCGTTCATCGCCTGGTCGAGAACCGCATCCGGCCGTACTACATCTACCAGTGCGACCTGGTCGAAGGCTCGGGCCACTTCCGGACGCCCGTCGGCAAGGGCATCGAGATCATGGAAGGCCTGCGCGGCCACACCTCCGGCTACGCGGTCCCAACGTACGTCGTGGACGCCCCGGGCGGAGGCGGCAAGATCCCCGTCATGCCCAACTACCTGATCAGCTACTCGGACCACAAGGTCGTGCTGCGCAACTACGAGGGCTACATCACCACGTACGAAGAGCCCGAGCACTACGAGGCCCACGACAAGTCGAAGTGCAAGTACTGCCAGAATCCGCGGCCGGAGGTGGGTCAGGGCGGCATCGAAGGGCTGCTCGACGGCAAGCAGATGTGGATCGAACCTTCAGGCTTCGAGCAGACTCACCGCCGCGGCAACGAGACTGCCCACCGCCTCCAGGATCCTTCGAAGTGGGTTCCATACGCCGTTGGAGCTATTGAAGGAACGGCCGGC
>Ga0182011_10001633_pt1 | contig 19582 bp, 17 predicted proteins | sample 711E1DmetaG_FD_120481 | JGI IMG/M metagenome (GOLD analysis project Ga0182011, IMG submission 120481) | Permafrost microbial communities from Stordalen Mire, Sweden - 711E1D metaG | ecosystem: Environmental > Terrestrial > Soil > Wetlands > Permafrost | place: Sweden: Stordalen | collected... | reverse complement strand
TGCCCCCGGCCCGACGCTGGTTGCGACCATCAACGCCTCCCTTGCCGGAGACTGGACGGCGGGCCTGAAGATCTCGCTTGGCCACATCCTTGCCGAGACGGGGATCTTCTTTCTGATCATCCTCGGCCTTGCCAGTGTCGCCAGCCCCTACACGACCGCCATTGCTATGGTCGGGGGCATTTCCCTCATCACCTTCGGGATCCTGACAATATCCGGCAGCAGGACGGCGAGCCTTAACCCGGCACCGGCCCGGGCCGTCACAAGCCCGTACAAGGCCGGGCTTTTGACCAGTGCGGCCAACCCCTATTTCTGGATCTGGTGGCTCTCGGTCGGGAGCGCCCTCCTGATCAAGTCGCTTGCGGGCGGACTCACCCTTGCCGCGGTCTTCATGCTCGGCCATTGGTCCGCGGATGTGGGCTGGTACACGTTTATCTCCACCGGTATCTCAAAGGGCCGGACGATCTTTGCGGATACCACGTACCACCGCATCATGGCTGCCTGCGGGATATTCCTTGTCCTCTTCGGTTTCTATTACCTTGCCGGCGCGTTCCTCCCCCTCTCGCGGTAGGAAGTTACAAGAATAATCCCGCATGGTTAATGTGCAAAGGGTCCAACACTATACCAGCAGTACAGGCTGATCCCATGGCTGACAACGCACCTTCCCGTGACCTCCGATCCCTTGTCACACAATTCCGCACCAGTGACCACTGGGCCGTCTCGCTCGCCCGCGACCTCCTCTGGGTGGTCGCGGTGGTCGGCACGATCGCCATTCTCCTCTATCTCATCTGCGGAACATGGCCTGCAGTCGTAACCATCGAATCCGAGAGCATGGTGCCAAACATGAATGTGGGGGATCTCGTGGTTGTTGTCCAGAAAGACCGCTTCGGGGACCTCCAGACCTGGGACGAAGGGAAGATCTCGGGATACCAGAAATTCGGAGATTACGGCGACGTGATCATCTACCGCCCGAACGGGATCACCGATATGTGGGCCTCGGTCGGCCTCCTCCCCTTCTCGAAACAGCACCCGATTATCCACCGGGCCATGACCTGGATACCGGCCGGCGACCCGGTTCCCACGTATATCAATATCTACCGGGGTTCGGTCACACCAACCGGCTATCTCCCGCTGACCGTTGACGGAACGACCGCGGACGGGTACAAGATCCTTTTGACCGGTAACGCAACTTCTGATGGAAACTACACGCCAGGTTCCCGGGACCTTGTTATGAGAAATGTCTCGGGTGAAAATTATGTCCTGCCCGCAGATACCCTGGTCCAGCACTCCGGCTATGTTATGAATACCAGCACGATTACGAGCCATGGCGGATATATCACGAAAGGGGACAACAACTACGCCAGCGACCAGGGATCCCTCACGCTTGCCGGGACAGGGACCATCGAACCCGTGGAAAAGGAATGGGTGGTGGGAAAAGCGCTCTTCACCATCCCATACGTCGGCCTCCTCCCCCTCCATATCGGGGAAGTGATCATTGTCGTCATCGTCATTATGGTGCTCCATGAGATCTACCTCCGCAGGAAGGAGGAGAACGAAAAAGCCGCTGCAAAGCCGGCGAAGAAAGGACCGAAGAAGAAGCGGTGAGCATGAGGGCGGCGATGGCATCTGTTCAGGTTCTTTTATCCGATGCTCTGGCCGGGTACCGCCTCACCGGAAAAGATGCAGAGTTCCTCCTCTCCGCACGTGGGCGGGATGTCTGGCGGATCACCGTCGCCGCTGACGAGATGCGGGAACGCCGGGCGGGAGATATCGTCACCTACGTACGGAACCAGAACCTGCACGTGACCAACATCTGCAAGAACCTCTGCGGGTTCTGCGGGTTTGGCCGGAAAGCAACGGACGAGGGGGCCTTCTGCCACGACAGGGCGGGGATCCAGAAACAGGCCCGGCTCGCGTATGAACGGAAGGTGACCGAGATCTGCCTGCTCTCGGGCGTCCACCCCGGGTTCACGCTGGACACGTATACCGATATCATGCACTGGCTCCATGAGGGGGCACCCGGTGTCCACATCCACGCCTTCAGCCCGGACGAGGTAGCCCACGCGGCAAAGCAGGGAAAGATCCCGACAACAACCGTGATCGCACGGCTTAAAACAGAGGGGCTCGGGACAATCCAGGGAACTGCTGCGGAGATCCTCGTGGATTCGGTCCGGAAAGTAATCTGCCCCCGCAAGGTATCCACTGACGACTGGGTCCGGATCATCAAAGAGTGTCATAATGCAGGACTCCGGTCAACAGCGACCATCATGTACGGCTCATACGAAACCGCCCGCGACCAGGCCGAGCACCTCCGCATCATTCGGGATATCCAGGATGAGACGCACGGGTTCACGGAACTCGTCACGCTTCCCTTTGTCCATACCAACACCCCGCTCTTCCGGCAGGGAATTGCCCGCCCGGGGCCAACGGGCAGGGAGGACCTCTTAATGATCGCGGTCTCCCGGCTCTTCCTCGATAACTTCGATAACATCCAGGTCGCCTGGGGCAAGGTCGGCCTGAAGATGACCCAGCTCGCCCTTCTCTCAGGCGCCAACGATCTTGCCGGCACGATGTTCACGGATGACGTGAGCGGGAATGCCGGGGCATCGGATTCGGATTATCTCGACCCGGCTGATATGGAGCGGATCGCCTCCGATCTCGGCCGGAAACTCCGGCAGCGGACAACGCTATATGAACTGGTGTAAAAAGTCAATGCTTCCAGAACATGGCAAGGCCGTTTTCAATGATTTCTTCGGAGGACATGCCGGTTGTCCCTGATTCAATCAGCGCAAGAATGCCGCTGGTGATCCGGTACACCATCATGGCATGGAACTCGGCCGGCAGGTCCGGCAGGAGACCTTCGCGGACGGCAGAAGTGATCAGCCCGGCCATCCAGGAGAATTCATCGTAAGCCTGCTTCTGCACGTCTTCACCAATACCCGGGTAATGGTAGCACTGGTCGAGGAACCGGACCTTGAGCGGGTTCTCTGTGCCCCACGCGATATATCCCCGCATGCTCTGCCCGATCCGCTCACGTGTCTGCAGCGATGGGTCATCATTGCGCCGGACGGCCCCGGCCATCTCCTTCTTGATCGAGAGGTAGAGTGCGCCGACAAGGTTGTCCTTGTCCGGGAAGTAGTAAAAGAGCGTCCCCGTTGAGACGCCGGCCTCCCGGCTGATCCGGGCTGTCGGTGTTGCATCTACCCCGTAAAGAGTAAAAAGCCGGAGCGCCGTATCGAGAATCTTATCCCGGTTCCCGGGAACGTTCTCCGGTGCGGGTGCAGAAGATCTTCCCGCGGTTTTCTGGATTGCGGTTTTGGCTATCTGTGACTGGCCGCTGCTCTTTTTGGAAGTCTTACGCTGTGTTGTCACTCTTTTACCTCGGCCGAGAACATCATCCGGACAATGGGCATCAGGATCTTTGTCCGGAGGCCACCCAGCGTGCTGTTCACCTTCTTAAGTTCCTGCGGGATCGCTATATGCTGGGGACAGGCATTCGCGCACTTGCCGCACTCCCGGCAGAGGGATGCATCCGAGCGTCCCGGCATGATCCCTCCCATGAGCATCCCGCCATACATCCCGCGGGCGAGCATGCGGCTGGTGCCGATGTAGTAATCGTTGTATATCGAGAAGCACATCGGGATATTCACGCTGGACGGGCAGGGCATGCAGTAGGCGCAGCCGGTGCAACCGACCTTCATCAGCCGTTTGTAGAGCCCCGCCACCTCAGCAACCGTTGCCAGCTCCGCTTCGGACATGGCATTCGGGAATGCAGTCTGGCAGGTTTTTATATTCTCGGCAATGTGCTCCTCATCGTTCATGCCGGAGAGGACAACGGTCACCTCGGGATGGTTCCAGACCCAGCGGAGCCCCCACGCGGCCGCGGACCGTTTCACCGGTGCCCGATCATAGATCTTCTGTACCTCAGCGGGAAGGCTGGCTGCAAGCATCCCGCCCCTCAGGGGCTCCATGATCATGACGGCGATATTCTTCGAGGCCGCGTACCGGAGTCCCTCGGTGCCGGCCTGGCTGGTCTCGTCAAGGAAATTGTACTGGATCTGGCAGAACGTCCAGTCATAGGCGTCGATAATCTCTTTGAAAGTCCGGCGGTCTCCATGGAACGAGAACCCGGCATTCCGGATCTTTCCGGATGCCTTTACTGTATCAAGGAATTCCAGCACACCGAGATTGAAGAGCTTCTTCCACTGGTTTGCCTCAAGCCCATGGAGGAGGTAATAGTCGATATGATCGGTCTTCAGTTTTTTTAGCTGGATATCGAGGATCCGGTCCATATCCTCCCGGGTATTCACACTCTGGGGGGGCAGCTTTGTAGCCAGCTTCACCTTCTCACGGTACCCGTCTTGCAGGACACGCCCGACGAACCGTTCACTCTCCCCGCCATGGTAGGGAACGGCCGTGTCGATGTAGTTCAAACCCTGATCGATCGCACCGCGGATCTGCCGCATTGCACGTTTCTCATCAATCTTTCCCATCCGGGTCGGGAGGCGCATAGCGCCAAAACCGAGGGCTGATAACTGGTCGCCGTTCTTGGGAACTTTCCGGTATTGCATGGTTGTCATGGTATTACCACTCCAGATTTTTCATTCAGAATCCTGCCGGGTCCACAGCGTCCCAGCGGACTTTCGCTTTCTGCACAAAGATCCAAGCCGGGACGGCGAGGATGACCGCCCCAAGGGCATAGTACGGGTTCAGGAATGAGACCGCGGAAAAGACCGTGATAACGATCCCCACGAGGATGAGGTATACGAAAAGCACCTTCACGTCGTACACCAGCACGTCGGGGGAAAGCCCGCAGAGCCACGCCATGATACTCACTGCATAGAACGAGACCGCGATCCCGAGCACGACTGCAGGGATCAGATACGCCGCCTCGCCCGAGAGGCCCGCCACCACCGCGATGAAGACTGCCGGTATGATCTGGAGGATCGTAAACGTGGCGAGCTTGCTCGTAATGAGCGTGCTGACGGCCACGGGAAGGCAGGCGTACGGCCCGAAGTTGTCGAACATCGTGACCCACGTGTACATGGTAGAGGCGATTACTCCGGTGGTGACGGCATACAAAAAGAGCAGGGCGTGGGGCGGGAAGAACCGGCCCAGCAGGGAGAGAAAGAACCAGATTACGACGAGGGGGACGATGAATGAGAAGATGGTCTGGCCGATCATGCTCCCGCTCCGGTACAGGTCGATCATGTCCTTGGCAGCGAGCGGGGAGTTGGGCAGGGCAGAGAGCCGCTGCAGCAGGGGGGTGAAGCTGTCTTTGTATTTCTTCTCTGACCCCACTGATTCCGGGTTGAAAAGCCGGAGTGAGACGATGAAGAGGCAGGCGAGCACGATGCAGGAGAGCAGGAGGTTTGTCCATGAGAACTCGTCATGCAGCAGCAGCGGCGGGAAGAGGAGCGCCGGGTTCATGCCGGTAGCCATGATCCCGCCAAAACCGATGCCGAGAAGGAGGAGGAAGAGCCAGAATATTGGTTTTGACCACGCATACACGGTAGAGAGGAAGAAGACTCCGCAGAGGCCGAAAAGGAACGAGAGCGTCAGGGTCAGGAGGAGGAAGAGGGCGGATGCGAGCGGGACATGGATGAACGGGGAGGCGAGGATATACCCGAACGCAAAGGGGAATACCCAGAGGAAGAAATAATAGACGGTGTCCTTGACCACGAAATTGGCAAAGATGTTCCGCTCAGAGAGCGGGAGGCTCCGTGCTGAGTAAGCGAGCAGGCTTGCCTGCCCGAACCGCCGGTTCATCACCTCGTTGCCCAGCATGCCGAACCCGCCAACCATGAGCCCGAGCATCAGGTAGTTTGCATGGACGATGATCGAGAGGTTACCGACAGGCAGCGTCTTCGCTACCAGCGGGATGAGGAACGAACCCATGAACGCAATGCCGAAGATCAGGAACGGGAAGAGGGCAAAGGAGAGACTGCCGAACATCGTGGAATGGACCCGCCACTCCTCCCTGACCATGCTCGTAAAGAGCTCAAACATGATGATCCTTCCGGACGAGTGAGAGGAAGAAGGCGGGCAGGTGCTCGCCCCGTTCTTTCAGTTCGGCAATGGGCCCGGCGTGGAGCAGTTTTCCCTTATGGAGGATCGCAAACTCCGAGCAGATCTCCTCGGCAACCTCGAGGATGTGGGTCGAGATGAAGATCGTGCGGCCCTTCTTCACGTAATCCGCGAGATAGTCCTTGACCAGGTCCTGCATGATCGGATCGAAGTTGATGAGCGGTTCGTCGATAAGCGCCAGTGCCGGCTCGTGGATGAATGCCTGCGTGAACATCAGTTTCTGCCGGGTGCCCCGTGACAGGTCCTTGCAGAGCACGTCTTTCTTGTCGGCAAAGTCGAGGAAATCGAACCACCAGTCCGCCTTCTTCCCGATGTCCGGGATCTTCCGGACCGCAGCAACGAATTTCAGGTATTCTATCGCGGTGAGGAAACTCGGCGGGGTCTCCTGCTCGGGGATGATCCCCACACGCTTACGGACCCCCACCGGGTCCTTCACAACGTCGATCCCGAGCACGGAGGCTTCCCCGCCGGTCGGCCGGGTCTGCCCGGTAAGCATCCTGATCATCGTGGTCTTGCCGGAACCGTTCGGGCCCAGGAGGCCGAAGAGCGCGCCCTCCTTCACCGCGAGGGTTACGTGATCGACTGCCTGTACATCACCGTATGCTTTTGATAAGTCGCATGCTTCGATTACCCGTGTCATTCTGAACTCCGTGTTCCGGTATTTCCTGCCAGACGGGTTGGTCTAGACTGACTAGTCGATTTGTTGTCGGGGATGATAAAGCATATGGGAGTTGGGCGATCGGGAAAGAAGTACGGGATTATCGTAATGAGATGAAAAACCGGGAGAAAAAAAAGAGTTCCCGGGGATTATCCCGGCATACCCCGGATCAGAGCTGCTCCTGCATCTCAGAAACACCGTGACTGCGTCTTGCCGAAAACCATTCGCCCAGGCTGCCCACGAGGGAGAGTACTGCCGGCATGATGAAGATCGCGCCCAGCAGGGAGAAAGCGACGGCGATCAGGGTCGAGATACCAAAGTTGCTGATAATCGGGAAGGTCGCCAGGCAGAGTGCGGAGAACCCGAAGAACGTTGCGAGACCCGAGACCGTGATGGCAGTGCCGATCTTCTGGACACTCTCCTGGATGGCGGCAATGGGATCGTGCAGCCGCTCCTCCTCTTCCGCATAACGCTCCATGACAAGGATGGTGTATTCCGCCGCCACACCTATCGTCATCGATCCCAGGGTTGCCGTGAGCGGGTTGTATGTGAGGCCGAGGATATACATCATCACCGCGTTCCAGCCGACAACGAAGATGATGGGTATGATTGGTGACACAGCGTGCAGGTGCCGGTACACGACGATGAGGAAGACAAAGACGAAGATGAACCCGAGAAGGGTCATGGTATCCTTCGAATCTGACATTGCCTTTAAGAGAGTGGTCATCACCTCGAAGTTCCCGGCGGGTTCTACCGAGATCCCGACAGGTGGTTCAAAGAACGCGATATCCTTTTTCACCTGCTCTTTGAGAGTGTTCTCCTGGGTTATCGAAATTTCTCCGGTACTGAAACTTATGATCCCGGTCATCGGGTCGCTGAGAACCGTGTTCCGCGTATCCTCCGGTATCTTTGAGAGCACGGCATCGAGCTGCGCCTGTGTCTCCGGCATGACACCCCCATTATACTGGAAGATATACGTGACAATACTCGTCGCACCGGTCATTTCCGCATGGTGCGCCAGCTCATAATCCTGAAACTCCTTTATCCATATGACGGTATCGAGATCCGTCACCCTTGAACCCTGGACCAGCAGGTCTGCGGTACTGGTTGCACCGATAACACGGGTGACCTTATCCATGTTGATCTTGGCCGGCATATCCGAGGGAACAAACGCGTTCTCATCAGAATTGACCGGGATGGTTGCATCGATCTGGAACCCGATCAGGGCGATAAGACCGGCCACGAGCAGGACCGGGACCGGGTTCTTTGCAATCCTGACCGAAGTATTCGTCAGGAACTGGCCATAGGAGAAGCCGCTCTTTTTCTTGTTCTTCTCTTTGCCGATGATCGTATCGCATGCATCCGTTCCCACGGCGTAGCACTGTTCGGTCTGCTGCGGCTTGGGCTGATAGTGAAGGAGGACGGCGAGCGTTGGCATGCCGAGACAGGACACCCAGAAACAGGTATTGATCCCGATAATGGATACGATACCGAACGAGCGGATCATCGGTACGGTCGAGACCATCATGGCCAGAAATCCCATCGATGTGGCCAGCATCGCGTACATGACCGCAGGGCCGGTACGGGTTACGGTCATGAAAACCGCATCCTCGAGCGATCCCTTCCGTGCCTCCTCATCGAACCGGGCATGGAACTGGATCGCATAATCGATCCCCAGGCCGATCAGGACCGGGAAGGCCCCGACCACCGCCATGTTCAGGTTGATGCCGAAAAGTCCCATCAGGCCAAGCGAAGTCACCAGGCCTATCGCGACAAGAAGGACCGGCATGAAGCGGTGGCGGACATAGGAGAAGAGGATCCCCATCGTGATGATCATCAGGATGAGCGCTCCCCCGATGAGGATCCCCATATTGCTCATAAGCCCGGAGGACATCTGCTGCGAAAATGCCGGGGAGCCGGAAAGTTCCACTTTCACGCCCGGGGGCGCAGTGGATGCATCCACCACATTTCCCGCATTGGTAAGTACGGATTTCTGGACTGTGTCGGATAATCCCGGCGTGATCTTTATCTGGACGAGGGTCAGCACGTTGGAAGGATAGACCAGGGCGCGGGTGCTCTCAGGGAGTGAATTGACAATGCGCTCCGTTTCAGCCCGGGACGAGGGAAGGGTCCCGCCGTTATATGCTTTTAAGACATCGGTGATGCTCTGTACACTCTTGACATTCTGCTGCTGCCGCAAATCTGTTTCAAGATTATCGACATAGGAAAGGACTTCCGGGCTTAGCGGGTCACCGGCTTCGATGATGAGGATAATCACACTTGACGTATAGTCCTGATTATATTTTTCCTGGATGGCACCGGCGGGACTATCCTTGTCAACATAGGTTTCCCACCCAGTCTGCATGACGAGGGTAGTCATGCCGTAGAGGCCGATGCAGAACAGGACGAGGATCAGGCCGGCTACCAGTTTCGGCCTCCTGATGATCGTCTTCGCAATGCCTTCAAAGATCTGTTGAATCATGACAAAACCCCCCGGCTCTTATTCTTCTGCCGGTAAACAAGGAGCCCGATACAGATAACAATTACTGCAATGATACATCCTGCAAGAACAAGAGATCCTCCCGACGAGGAAACTGCCGGTACGACTGCAATCTGTACCGGTATGTTATCCGATTCCAGACTCGTTCCCGATGCATCACGGTACCGGATCGTACTGTCAAAGGAATACGTCTTTTGTTCCGCTGTTCCATCTGCCAGTACCTCGTACCGGGCAGTTGCCGATGCACCGGGAGCGATGTCTCCAAGATATGCGCTGTTATCGCTGAAGGTTATGGGATTGTGCTGGGTGATCCGCGCCTGCGCATTATACACCGTCATATTTCCGTCATTCTGGTACTGGACTTCTATTGCCTTTCCCGCACCACGCGTAACTTCAGGTACGGTGGAGAGGATGGTGAATGCGGGTTTGGCATTCACCGGAACACCCACGGTGGTTTTCGAGGAGGTCACAACCGTTCCTTCACGGTTCGTGTAGGAGATGGCGAGATCAACTGGATAGGTCTGGTTCGTTGCATCCTTTGACACCGATACCTTGTAGAGACACGTTACGATGCCCCCGCTGGGAAAATCCCCGATATACAGGGCACTGTCGACAGGGATGATTGGGCTCTGTCCGTTCCGGATCAGCTTCACTGCCGCCATTGTACCGTTTTCCGGGCCGGCGTTTTTAATCGTCAGGTTCACATAGCCTTCGGATCCTGAGACCAGCTGTTCGGGGACTGCTTCGATAACCTCTGCCTTTACCCGGGGTTGTATCCGGATAGTAATGGGAAGGGTATTTTCAGCCTCGTTGTAAGTGAACTCGAAGACATCTGCAGCTTCCTGGAGGATCACCCGGGGGTACTTGTACTGGAGGGTCAGGGGCAGCTGGTATTCCCCGGCCGTTGCGTTCGCGGAGATTTTTGCATTGAACACAACCGTAACGGAATTCCCGCCCTGGATATCACCGACCATCTGCGGGTCGGTCTTGACAATGACGGCATCGCCCGATGACGCCAGTCTGATGGTGACGATCTTTGCCGTGTTCTGCTGGTCTTCAGGTTGAATTGTACCCAGAGCCACCTGTTTCATTGAATTGAGGCCGGTGTTTTTTATGAGGATGCTGATCGTTGCATCCTCCCCGGGGACAAACTCGTTGGTCCCGGTTACCGTTGCGGTAAATGCGGGGCCGCTTCCGAGGTGCTGCGTTACCGCTGACGCGGGTGCAGCGATAAGGATACTGCACATGAGCAGGGTGAGCAGTACCATTACGGTTCCGGAAGAAACGGAACAACCCTTGCGAATCATGCGATCCTCTCACCGCTTCTCTCGTTTCCGATAAACAATATAACAAATTCCGATGATCACAATGGCAGGTACTGCAAGCGGAAGCGGGTTTTTCAATAACCCGGCTACAATGCCGGTATCTTCACCAACCGTGATGCTCAGTTTGATCGGATCTGAAATTATCTGGTTATCGAACGCGTCATTGTAGCGGATCTCGGAATCAATGCCGTAATTTTTCAGGGTCGCTGCCTGATCAACCGAGATTAAAAATGACGCCTCTTTCGTTTCGCCGGGAGCGACATCCCCGAGGTATGCGGTGTCGTCGTTGCTGGTGAACGGGTCGACCATGCTTACGCGGGCCTGCGCATGGTGGGCAGTTGCCCCGCCGGTATTCTTGTATGTGACCGTGATCACTTTCTTCTGGCCGGGGGTCACTGTCTGGGGTTCCGAGACAATGACAAAATTGGTCTTATCGCCAACCGGAACCCCGATTGTTTCGATATCCGATGAAATAATATCCCCATCGCTGTTCTCGTATATTACATACACATCGAGCGGATAGGTCTGGGCGTCTGCACTGTCAGATACCGAGGCCTTGAAAACTGCCGTTGCAATCCCGCCTGCCGGGAAGTCCCCGATATAGGCGCTTCCTTCAGTCGGAACAACCGGGCTCCCGTCGTTCCTGGCAATGGTAAGGATCGCTTTCTTACCGTCCTCGTTTCCGACATTTTTTACCTGAAGGGTGATTGATCCCTCGGTGCCGGCATTCATCTCGTTAAATTGAGATGATACAACACTGATCCGGACATCCGGCTTGACCCTGACCGGGAACTCAAAAACTTCTTCTTTTGATTTATAGAAATTCTGGACTGTATCCACGCCGTACTGTTCTGCGGTATACAGGTAGGTATAGTTCAGCGTCACGGGAAGATTGTAGATACCCGCGGGGGTATCCGAAGGGATCCTGACGGTGAATTTGCCGGTCGCTGTGCTGCTCGCCTTCAGATCGCCGAGCATCTGGGGATCGGTCTTGATGATGAAAGGAGAATCCCCTGCTCCAAGGGTAACCGTGAGGAACTTGGCAGTATCAGGGAGGTCGTCCGGGTCAACGATACCTGTATTTACGAATTTGAACTGGTTTGTCCCGCTGTTTTCAACCACTACCGCGATCTGGACTTCCTGGCCCGGAGAATATTCATTGGTTCCCCCCAGATAAGTTGAAAGCTCCGGGCTCCCTGCCATGTACTGTTCTCCAGCACTGGCGGGAGACGCGATAATGAGCAGCGCTGCAATACCGATAAGAACAACCGGCAACAGCAGGCTGGTTTCCCGCCCCGGTCTGAACGGGTAATTGCCGGAGCCGGCAATTTTCGGAAGGTTATTTGTTTTCAGGATATGCATAAAGGTTCCACGTTTTACTGAGTTGTCTTCATCTAGGTTGGAGATTTGACTATTAAATGATTTGCTTTATCGGTTATACATAAGGATTATAGATAAAACAGGATCAACGGAGGAATGGAACTATCCGGGCATAGGCTGAAGAAGAAAAGAGGGGGACGGGATTCCGGATGACGGGAAGGAAATATCAGCGGAGCAGGTCCTGAAGTGCATCGATACGCTCGCGCAGGGCCATCTCCCGTTCGGCAAAATCAGTAATATCCGATATGGTGATGTAAAAGCTGGTGATATCCCCGCGTTGTGCAGCGGTGATCTTTCCCTGGATATACCGGCGCATGCCATCTTTGCGCCGGATCCAGATCTTGAATTCTCCCGGCACGGGGGAGTCCGGCCGGACATTTTTGAAGATCTCCTCGATCCGGTTCCTGTCCGTAACCGGGAGAATCCCGGAATCGGCGATTGCCTGTATCTCGTCTGATACCAGGGTTCCCCGGATGCCTTTTTTGGCTATCTCGCCGAAGGAGTAGCCGGTGATATCCTTGATACGCCGGTTGGAGAACACGACTTTATCATTCTCCACAATAAAGAGCCCGTCCTGGATGTTGTCTGCCATCATCCGGAACCGCTGTTCGCTCTCACTCACCCGGGTTTCCTGTACTTTAAGCTCCGTAATATCCGTGAAGACAACGAAGTTATAGAACGCATCGTGATGCCGCACCCCGCTGATACGGGCATAGACAAACCGTCGCTCCGCATCCTTCCTGATAATCCATGTCTGGAGACCACTGGGTCTGTCGGGATGGGTTTCAATATCCCGGATATGGTTAAGAGCTTCCTCGCGGGACTCCGGCGCGATAACCGTGAGGGGTTGCATGGCCCACAGTTCTTCAAGAGAATACCCGGTGATTTCAGCAATGCGATGATTCGCATAGATGGTTTTGCCATTTTCCATGATGATGAGCCCGTCCTGGATGTTATCGGCCATCATCCGGAACCGCTCTTCACTGTCCCGTATTTCTTTCTCTGCGAGAATATGTTCCGTGATATCTTCAAGGATCAGCGTGATGCCCTTTCTCCCGTCATCAAAAACCGTGGGAATGCATTTCTGGCGGAAGATCCGGTCATCCGAATCCCGGACATGGAACGTAACGGTAATCTCCTTCTCACCCCCGTTGGTTGTGATCATATCGAGGAGCTCGTGGACATCCACTTCGGGCGACTGCAGAAACGAAACATTTTTTCCCAGCGTCTCTTCACGCGGGAGTTGCAGGAGCTGGAGAAAATTGTCGTTGATATCGGTGATCCGGGACGCACTGTCCAGCACCATGATGAGTTCTTTTGAATAGCTGAGCATGGCCGAGAGCGGAACCCTCTGGGAGATCGTGTATACCTTCGCCATGCCATAGGTCCGCATGTCAACCTGGCCGGAGATGAGCAGGATATCGAGATATCTCCCGATCGTATTCTTGTTCTTCTTAAGTGCCTTTGAGATATCGGTTACACTCATCCCCTCAGGATTTTTCTTGAGGAGGCCCTTGATGGCAACGAGTTCCTGCTGGTATTCCTGCATCATGATAGGATTAAACCGCGCGTCCTGCGCTGGTGTTTAGGTATGAACATGTGAATTTATAATTGTTATGAACAATCCACGTGTATAACCGATATAGATAGATTTTATATTTTATAAATTCCTTCTTACAGAGTCCTTCTTACATAGTGAATGCCCGTTTCAAGCATTCCATTCCAGAAACCTTCAAGGAAATAAGGGAGATTGTACCAGGGTTACCGGATTAACAGACCTATTTTCCAGAGGTCTTGACAACACCATCACGGTGCTTACTTCCATCATTGGTGCACTGATTGTCCTGCTCACTGGCTGGATCGCAGGACGACTGCTCGGAAAAGCAGTCCGTTTCGTTATTGACAAGGCAATGGCGGCAGTATCCGCTACTCCGGTTATCGGAGATTCGGAGATCGACAAACCGGTGGAAAAAGCATCCACTACGCCACACCCGATGGACGCCTGATCCCTTTCTGTACCTATAACAGCGGCCCGGTATACCAAGAGAAGGCAGGGAAAAATGCGGGGGACAATCCCCGGAGAAAGTCTGGTACCGTTCAGGGAAAAGATGTTAATCCGGCGTTACCGGATTGCCTGAGAACAGAGAACCAAGGAGGGGAAAACCTAAAAAAGTTCAGAGCAGTTCCAGCGCTTCCTTGCCGGTCATGCCGGTCCTGATCCCACGCCCGAAAGCCGAACGGTTGACTTCCTTGACAATCCCTGCAAGGATGTCATCAGTATCCCCGATGGACGGCCCGAGCGAGGGCCGGACTTTTACTGCCGGGTAGCTGAACGAGTCGAGCGCCGCAACATCAAACGCCCCGCACCCCACCAGTCCCACATCGGTCTTGACAGCGACAAGATTCGCCGGGCCCAGGGGGATGACAAAACCATATGCTTTTTTCCGTGACAACCGGACTTCGATAAACTCCATGGCGTTCCTGTAATGAGGGTTGGCGTAAAGGAATAAGAACCATGCGCCACGAAGAGCGATAGCTTTACTTTTTCCGGGACGCTACACTGGACATCAGAAGATGGGGGATGACCGTGGTGAGGACGCTTTCGGCAGTACTGGATGAAGTGAAAGGAGGCTCCCGGCTCAGCGGGAAAGACGCACTGATGCTCTTTAAGACCAGCGGGCGGCAGGTCTGGGAGATCGCGGAAGCTGCCGACGAGGTGCGGGAAGAGCGGGCCGGTAATGCTGTCACCTATGTCCGGAACCAGAACATCAACGTCACCAACCTCTGCGTGAATGCCTGCGGGTTCTGCGGGTTCTCAAAGAAGCCCGGCGATGAGGGGATCTATTTCCATGACAGGGCGGCAATCCAGAAGAAAGTGTCACTGGCAAAGGAGCGCAGGGTCACGGAGATCTGCACCGTGAGCGGCCTCCATCCGGACTTCACTGCACAATCCTATACTGACGTGTACCGCTGGATCCACGAGGCAGCACCGGAAATCCACATTCACGCCAGCAACCCGATGGAAGTTGCGTATGCAGCCAAAAAAAGCAGGATGAGCACGGTCGAAGTGCTTGAAGCAATGAAAGAGGCCGGTCTTGACTCGATGTGCGGGACAGCCGCGGAGATTCTTGTGGATGATGTCCGGCAGAAGATTTGTAAGGAGAAGATCCCGACGAAAGAATGGGTCCGGATCATCACGGAGGCTCACGGCCTTGGGATTAAGACCACCGCCACGATCATGTACGGCCACTGCGAAACGGACCGTGACCGGGTGAAGCACCTCGGGATCCTGCGGGATATCCAGGACGAGACGAGCGGGTTTACCGAGTTTGTCCCCCTCTCTTTCATTCACATGAACACACCTCTCTTCCAGAAGGGGAATGCCCGGGCCGGCGCAACCGGCCGGGAGGACCTGCTGATGGTGGCCGTCGGGAGGCTCTTCTTGGACAATTTCAGGAACATCCAGGTCTCGTGGGTAAAAGAGGGGATCAAGATGGCCCAGCTCAGCCTGATCGCAGGAGCCAACGACCTCGGAGGCACGGTATATGAGGAGAGCATCTCCAAGGGTGCGGGGGCCACCAATACCGATTACCTCGACCCGGAGGAGATGCGGCGGGTTGCAGAAGACCTCGGCAGGACACTACGGCGCCGGACAACGCTGTACGAGCTGGTCTGAGAACGGGTAGTGCCCGTGCCGGCCCGTGCCCGGAGGAATACCCATGAGAAGAGAAGACCGGGAGATCACGGACCCTGCAGAGATCGAGTGCATCCTGAATGAGGCACTCGTATGCCGGATTGGCCTTGCTGATGGCGGGGAGCCGTATGTGGTACCGGTCAGTTTCGGATACGAGAACGGGTCGGTCTACATCCATTCGGCAATGGCGGGAAAGAAGATCGCCATGATGGCGAAGAACCCCCGCTGCTGCTTCGAAGTGGACATCTGCGACCGGGTTATCCGGGGCGACCGCCCGTGTTCTTGGGGGATGCGCTACCGGAGCGTGATAGGGAACGGCATGGCTGTCATTCTCACGGACCCCAAAGAGAAGACGCACGGGCTCAATTGTATCGTGCAGCACTATGGTGGTGGCATCCATGAGTTTTCAGAAAGTGATATCCGGTCGGTCACGGTGATCCGTATTGCCGTTGAATCCATGACCGGAAAAAAACATATCTGACGGGGTTTTCCGTCTCACTTGTTGTTGCGTTTTACGAGCCTGACGATTTTATCCCCGATCTTCTGGGCTTTTTGCACCGCTTCGGTATCGTCAAGCACTGCCCCCTCGGCATATCCGGTGCCCTTGACGGAACCCAGCGAAGAGAATTCGTGGGCACTCAGGAACCCTTCAATGGTCTGGATCGTGCGGCTGGCACCATTGTTGGCTTGCACCGCAACAGCCACGCCTTTCCTGCCCGCGAGTTTCCGGTCATGGTAGAGCGAGTAGGTCCGGTCAATGAAATTCTTGAGCTGGCCGCAGACATCGTAATAATAGGTTGGCGACCCGATCACGAGCACGTCGCACTCCACCACTTTCTTCACGATGGCGTCCCAGTCGTCGGCCTCGTTGATGCACCATTTCTCCACCTTGCACTTCTCGCAGCCCATGCAGGGCATGATCTTCTTCCCGGCGAGCGAAACGAATTCGGTTTTGATCCCTGCATCTTCGCAGCGCTGGAGGATGACCCTGATGAGCTGTGCCGTGTTGCCCCCCCTGCGCATGCTTCCGGATAACCCCAGCACTTTCATAGGTAACCCTTACTGCATTACCGGTTCATGAGGGTTTTGGTGCAGGGGGCAAGTCCAAGGGAGCGGAAGGCCGCTTCAACTTCTTTCACCGGATTCCCGGACCGGTAAAAGAGATGCGATCTGCAGGCGCAGTCGCTCGAGCCGAATCCCGGGATCTTCTCTCCCCCAAGGGCTTTTGCAAGCCGGCACTCCAGGCGCTCCCCCGTAGACGCATGAACGGTGTTCCGGAGAGAGAAGGACGGACTCGTTGAGAGCCAGTCCACGTGCCATTTCGGGCGCCTGTCCTTGTCCCGTGACAGGGCCATATGTCTTTTCAGCCGTGCAAGCCCGCCGCTGCCGAGCGCCGAGCCCACGTAGATATGCCAGCCCGGCAAAAACGCAACCTCCCCCAGCGCCCCGACCCGGACCGTGCAGGACGGGTTCTCAAAGACCAGACAGTAGATGCCCTTATCCATATCCGCTCTTCATCAGCCCCACCGCGGCCGCAATGCACCGGCTGCCATTCTCTTCCGTGGGTGCGCCGTGGCCTGCGAACAGTCCTTCAACATCCAGTGCCGAGAGGCGGTCAAGGGAACGGGCAAGTTCTGCCCTGCTCCCGCCGGGGAAGTCGTAGCGCCCGAAGTAACCGTCGGCAAAGACGGTGTCGCCGGAAAAGAGCAGCCGGTCCTTCTCCGAATACAGGCAGATGCAGCCCGGCGTATGGCCCGGGGTGTGGAGCACGACAAAGTCGCCGATCGTGTCTCCTTCGGCAAGCAGGATGTCGGGGACGATCCCCGGCGAGCGGGCGCCGAAGTGCATGGCGAGGCTGTGTAGATCATCGACAAGTCCCCGGGCATCCTCCTTGTGGATGGCAACCTTTGCTTTGCACATGTGCGCGATCTCCTTCACCCGGGCGATGTGATCGAAATGACAATGGGTCAGGACGATCGTCTCAATCTGCTCCTTGTAGGGGGCAACCGCCATCGGCATGACCCCTGCATCCACGAGGATGTTTCCCGCAACATAGGCGTTCGCCCATGGATCGCCGCTATACAGCCACTCGACCTGCATGCACAATAATAAGGGCTCAGAACAGATGTTTCTTATGGATTTGCTCATCCGCAGGTGCAAAAAAGGGCTTCCCCGGGAACTGGGGGCCGTGGCACGGGCGGAAGGTATGGATCCGGAACGGCTCAGCCGCGGGATCGCTGACGGCAGGATCGTGATCCCGAAAAACCCTACCCGGAAGCACCGGCTCTGTGCCATTGGCGAGGGCTGCACGGTCAAGATCAACGTGAATATCGGGACATCGGGCAGCCGGTGCGATCCCACCCTTGAAGAGGAGAAGGCAAAGGCAGCGCTCGCTAACGGTGCCGATGCGCTGATGGACCTCTCGACCGGCGGGAACCTTGTAGCGATACGCAGGAAGATACTCAAACTCGATACCACGGTCGGGACGGTTCCTGTCTATGAAGCAGTCCGCCGGGCCGGCAATGCGGCGGATGTCGATGCCGATCTGCTCTTTAAGGTTATCCGCGAGCACTGTCAGCAGGGTGTGGATTTCCTGACCCTTCACTGCGGGGTCAACCGGCAGGCGCTCGCCGCACTCCGGGCTGACCCCCGCCTCATGGGCGTGGTGAGCCGGGGCGGGACGTTCCACTGTGCGATGATGATGCAGCGGGACGAGGAGAACCCGCTCTTTGCCGAGTACGATTACCTGCTGGAGATCCTGAGGGAATATGACGTGACCGTCAGCCTCGGTGACGGGATGCGTCCCGGCTGCCTGCAGGACGCCGAGAAACTTGCCAAGTCGGTGGAGTACATGACGCTCGGCACGCTTGCAAGAAGGGCACAGGCGGCCGGTGTCCAGCGGATGATCGAGGGGCCGGGCCACATGCCGCTCGACCAGGTGGACTACAATGTGCGGATGATCAAGGAGATCACCGGCCATGCCCCGCTCTACCTCCTCGGCCCGCTCGTTACGGACATCGCGCCTGGCTACGACCACGTGGTTGCGGCAATCGGGGGGGCCGCGGCCTGTCTCAACGGCGCCGACTTCCTTTGCATGGTCTCGCCGAGCGAGCACCTCGCCCTGCCGGATGTTGCGGATATCATCGAAGGGACGCGGGTGGCGAAGATCGCGGCCCATGTTGGCGACACCGTCCGCAAACCTGAGGGCTGGCGGATGGAGCGCGAGGTAGAGATGGCGAAGGCCCGGCATGAGCTTGACTGGGACGAGCAGTTCCGGCTGGCACTGTATGGGGAGCATGCCCGGAAGATCCACGAGCGGGACGGCGAGACGGAGACCTGCTCGATGTGCGGGGATCTGTGTGCGGTCAAGATGGTGAACGAGCTGTTCGGGACGAAAGGGGAGAAGAAGGGGAAAACCGGAAAGAAAAATTAACAATATTCCTCTGTATTTAAAGCAAGAGTTTTAGTTTTTGTAATAAAATCATCCATTCCCTTTTTGGTAGGATGAACCTGAAAAATTTTTTTTTTTTGCTCTGTAGAAATCATTTTGATATTAATTATGACGCTCTCGGGAGCTCTGCCCCCTACAAAAGATGAGTCAATTCTGATTTGAAAAAATTCATCGCGATCACGATCCCGATTGAAAACCGTTCGCAGATCAACCAGACCCTGATTAAAAATTTTCAACCAGACTCTGTTTTTTATTTTTCAACCAGACCTTGATTGAAAAATTTTGAGCAGACTCTGATTGATAAATGGTGCTCCCGTGCCACCTTCCGTCGTTAATGGAAAGTATGCAATAGTGCACAGGTGGTTAACTTTTGATCATCAGACCCTGGTTGAAATTTTTTTGCCGGACCTTGCTCGAAAAATTTTCAGCAGACTTTGATTGAAAAATTTTCATCGCGGTCGTGATCGCGATCGAAAACATGATCCGGATC
>Ga0182011_10001631_pt1 | contig 19620 bp, 13 predicted proteins | sample 711E1DmetaG_FD_120481 | JGI IMG/M metagenome (GOLD analysis project Ga0182011, IMG submission 120481) | Permafrost microbial communities from Stordalen Mire, Sweden - 711E1D metaG | ecosystem: Environmental > Terrestrial > Soil > Wetlands > Permafrost | place: Sweden: Stordalen | collected... | reverse complement strand
TCCTTCAGGCGTGAAACTGACAAATCCGAGCCCGGTTTTCTGCTCCACCAAGCCACAGTGCACACTAAGAAGATCAAACAGTTACAGTCGAGTTTCAGGCTAGAGAGCACAGAGAACACAGAGATCGGATGAGAAGAAAGGGTTCGGACTGCGTTGAAGCCTACCCATTCCTCTCCGGTCAAACTCCGCGTCCTCTGTGCCCTCTGTGGTGAACCAGCTAACTTCGACCCACGGTCCATGCGATACCGGTTAGTGTCGCCACCGACGACGATGTATCTTTCGTCGTTCCGATGAACGATGCCGCCGCACCCTCATACCGACAACTGACCGCCTTCTTCATTCCGCTGGCCCTGCAGGCGGCCTCGCAAAGCTTGACCTACCCTCTGGTCGCCATGGTGGCTACCCATGGCCCGGGCGGCACCCTGAACTTGGCGGGCGTGGCTCAGTCAAACGTCGTGATGTTTCTCGTGGGCGCCGTCGGGGCTGGCTTGGTCACCTCAGGCATGGTCTTTGGCAAGTCCCGCTTGGGATTTTCCCGCTTCTTCGCCGTCAACAACCTCATGGCGACCACCGCAGCACTGGTGCAGGCCGTGATCTGCATTCCCCCGGTCGGCCATGCCGTGTTCGGCGCCCTGCTCGGCTTGCCGTCTTCCATCGAAGGCCCTGCCCGCCAGGCCTTCCCGCTGACCATCCTGCTGAATTTCCTGTTCTTCGCTCGCACCCCCTACGAGGTTCTGCTTTTCAACAACGGCGCTTCTGGGCGCGCCTGCACAGCCACCTTCGCCCGCATCGGGCTCACTCTCGCACTCGCGCCGCTTTTCGTCTGGGCGGGCCTGGTCGGTCCGCGCTGGGCCGTCATCTGCCAAGCCATTCCCGTGGGGGTCGAGGTGGCGGTGGCCTGGTACTACAGCCGACGGTTCGCCTCGGTATTCGCCCAGGTCGAGGAGAACGTGCCGAGGCGGCGCGCCATCATCTGGTTCAACCTGCCGCTCTCGCTGGGTGGGTTCCTGATGACCCTGTCGGGACTCTTGCTAGGTGCCGTCATCGCTAGATCCAACCAGCCGGAGCGTATGCTGCCCGCCTACTATCTAGCCATCGGCCTGGCCAACCCGATGGCCTACGCAGCCACACGCCTGCAGAACGTGGTGCTCTACTTCCCCCCGCGCTCTGGCGAAGACAATCTCACCCTCCGTTTCGCCCTGCGCGCGGGGGCGATTGTGTCGTTCATCCCGCTGGTGTTCATACTGCCCGGACTGTCCCATTGGTACTACGTTTCATTGCAGCGACTGCCCCCCACCGACCTCTCGCTGGTGTGCGTGTCCGCCCTGCTCCTGGTCGCGTATCCATTTACCTCGGGCTTGCGCGCGTACCGGGAAGGATTGGCGGCGCTCACCCGTCGGACCTCAACCATCCTGGCCGGCAACATTGCCTTCATTGCCTCGCTGGCCATTGCCGCGCCCACTTGCCTGGCGCTGAAAGTGGCCGGCAACATGATCGGGCCGGTCGCGGTAATCATCAGCAACCTGGCCGGCCTGGGTGCTCTCGTGCTCTTGCAGTCGCTGCCGGAAAGCCCGGGTCCGGTGGAAGTGATCGACGTCGAAGGCGAGCGCGGTTAGCTACGGCTTTTCGGCCTTCCTCTGCGCCTTGACCGGCCAGGACTTGCCCGCCAGCGACTGGCAGGTAGTGCCCGCTGGCACCTGACGATACGCGAAAGTGCCCTTCTGGGACTCGGTGCTGTCACCCGCCATGGCTCGTAGACATAGACCGCTCGCGCCGAGAATCTGCTGTTTCTGCGCAACCTTGAGCTCACCCGAAAGGCCGTGCTCGTCGAGCTGCGCCCGCTCTACCGTGTAGTGCGACTGGCTCGCGACGTAGAGGTCGCCCGAGCAGAAGGTCCCGCTAACCGTGAAGGTTGCGCCAGGTTTGCCATCGCTATCCATGTCTTCTTTTCCCCAGGCCACGTCCCACGGCCCGACTTTCACCCCGCCGTCGGCCGCCACGTCGATTGCCATGGTCGTGGCAGGCATGTGGGCCACACCGCTGGATGAGAGAACGACGGTCACGCCTTTGACCGGCTTGCTCTCGACCCGACAGAAGTGCTGGCGCAACTCGATGTGGCTGCCCTTGCGCTGCACCTTCACGAGGATGTAGTTCTCGGTCTCGTCGAGCACATCGCTATGCAGGGGCACGTGGCGCATTCCGCGCAGAATCTGATGGCCAGCCCACACCTCGACCGATGACTCTTCGCCAGGCGGCGCTTCGCCAAGCAGGAGGAGAGCGAGCAGGGGAGCAAGGGCGAACATGCGGAGAATTCAGATATCCCACAAAGTGCGCCGGGTGCACAGGAAGGAATTATGGGCCGCCGCAGTGGCGGAGGCGGGCCGCGGAACCGGATCCGGCCCCGGATCCGGTCACGGTCCCGGCCTCCGGCTCCGCCGCCGTCCACCTGGCCGCTCAACCAGCCACGAATCTTCGAGAGGCGGCCTCAGCTTCCCGTCGCCGCCCGCTGGTCGGTCTGCGATGCCGGCGCATTGAGGTATTCGGGCAGGGTCCGCCCGGCGCCTTGCAACCAGGCACGTGCCAGCCGCCGGCCGAGCACGCGGTCGGCCGAGGTGAGCATCCGGTAAGCCGCCTCGCGCACCAGCTTGTTGCGCACCCGGTATGCCACCTCGCTGCCGTCCGCTTGCCTTTGCACCAGGTCGCGCATAACCAGGTTCTCCAGCCACTCGCCCATTTCGCGCCGGCTCGCCTCACCCAACACCGCGACCAAAGCTTCCGTCGAGAAGAACTTGTCGCCGTACAGGCTGGCTGCGCGCAAGACCCGCCGAGCCTCGGGCGACAGGCAATCGAAACGGGCTTCGACCGCGGCCAGCACGACGTCTGGGACTCCCGAACGGCCTGCTGCGAGGGCGTCTGCCATCTCCTCCAAGAACATGGGGTTGCCTTCCCAGCGGTCGAGCACGAAGTGCTCGGCTTCGGCGGTCAGCAGGGGAACCCGCAAGCGCAGCAGGCTTTGCCCTGCCTTGCGGGGCAAGGATGCCAGCCGGATGTACTCGACCATGCGCTCGCCCCACAAGCCGGGAAAGCGCTCTTCCACCTCCGGCCGACCCAGGGCCAACACCAGCAGCGGCTGATCCGAAAATTGGCCCAAAACATCGTCCATGACTTGCACGCTGGCTGCGTCCGCCCACTGCAGATCCTCCAAGACCATGATCGGAGCACCGGCGGTGCTCTTGCCACGCAACCAGTGCACGAACTCTCGCTTGACCTCGGCCGCCTCTCGTCCCCGGGTCTGGATGCCGGCAGCGGCGAGCAAAGGCGCCAGCAGCGCGAAATCTGATTCGGGCCGCACCAGGGTTCCTGTGCAACGAATGATGTCCTCAGGCGGCTCTGCCGCCAGGGAAAGAAACTCACGCGCCAAGCGCGTCTTCCCAGTGCCCGACCCGCCCACCACCAGCGCCGCACGCGCCACCCGTTCGCGTACGCATTCCTTGCGCAGCGACATCAGCAAGTCCAACTCCCGCTCTCGTCCCTGAAGCGGGCTTATCCGTCCGCCCACACTGTGTGGTCGTTCTGGCCCTGCCCCACCTGCTTCGGCGAACAGCAGCGCCACCCCATCCGCATCGCCCACCACGAAGCGGCCGGGCAGAAGCCGCCGCGTGGTCTCGTCGAGGCGGACGGTGCCTGCTTGCTGGCCTTGCATGAGCGCAGGCAAGGAGTCCATCAAACGACCGACCGGAACCCGCGCCATGAACGCGGCCCGGCCCGCCCCGATCGCGATCTTGGCGTCCGGCTCCATGTCCCGCAGCACCAGCGCGGCGCGCGCAATCTGCATGGCTTGCTCGCGTGCTGTTCCGACGGCCGGCGCAGTCACCAGCAGCGTGCGGTCGATGAGGCGGTCCATCTCGGCCCCAAGCGCGCGTATGGCAGTTTCCAAGGCAGCGAGGCGCTCCGGGCTGTCGTCCTTGACCTCAGCCGTCTTGCTGGCGGCCTGCCAGGGGAATGCCGCTCGTGGTCCGAGGCGCCGGTCCCGCACCGTCCGCCGCGAGCCATCCGCAACTGGCCGCCGCGCCAGCGAAATCAGCATCGCACAGAGGGTGCGCTCCTCCGATTCGCTGATGCTATTGGGTCGCAGTGGGGATGGCGGCTTGAACGATGCGGTTTCTTCGCCAAGGTCACCCAGGAGCTGCGCGAGGGCGCGGAACTCGCCCGCCAGGGCGCGCGCCGACAGGGGCCGCGCGCCCGGATCTGGCTGCAGCATGCGGTGGATGATCCGCTCCAGCTCGGGCGGCATGTTGGGTCGGCGCGACGACAATGGTGCCACCATGCCCGCGCACACCTTCTGCATCACCTCAGTTGCATTGTCGCCGGTGAAAGGCGGCTCACCGGTCAGGGCCTCGTACAACACGCAACCGAGGGAGAAAATATCGGCCCGGCCATCCACGTCGTGGCGACCGCGCGCCTGCTCGGGCGAAGCGTAAAGCGGCGTCCCCACCGTCGAGCCCTTGTGGGTAAATCGTCTTGGGTCGAACACCCGGCGGGCGATGCCAAAATCGAGGATGCGCGTGTCAGTAAGCTTCCAGCCCACCAGAAAGACGTTGCTCGGCTTGATGTCGCGGTGGACGACCCCGCGCTCATGGGCAGCCGCCAGCGCCTCCAACACAGGACATGCCAGGTGCGCGACCGCCACGGGTCCCAAAGAGCCGCGCGACAAACGCTCTTCCAAGGTTTCTCCCTCAAGCCACTCCATGGCGATGAAGGGCGCTCCGTGAGGTGCCGTCCCTCGATCGAAATAGCGCACGATGCCCGGATGGGACAGTTCCGCCAGGAGGCGTGCCTCCTGGTCGAAACGTGCACTTTCAGTGGCGGTCCGAACGTGAAGAACTTTGAGCGCAACCACTGCCCCGGTCTGGCGATCGATTGCCTGATACACGGTACCCATCCCGCCCGTACCTGCCTCGCTCTTAAGCTCAAAGCGATCCATGAAGCCCGTGCCGCCCTCAGGTGTTCGAGACTTCACTGGTCACCTAATCGGCACGAAGGTTGGCTCGCTTGAGGCAGCTTGACAAGGACCCAGATCTAAGGAATCATTGCATCAGGATTGCCGGATGGATACTCTAGCCGTAGCCGTTGATCTACTGCGCCTTTTTGGTGATTCGACGAGACTGCGCCTGGCTTCTTTGCTGGAAAAGAACGAGCTAACGGTTGCGGAGATTACCCAGATCACTCAGCTTCCCCAGTCGCGGGTGTCTACCCACCTAGGCAAGCTGCGCGATGCCGGTGTGCTGCGTGACCGGCGCGAGGGAGCGCTGGCGTACTACATGATGAACGAGGGAAACATGCCGGCCAGCGTGCACAGGCTGTGGGTGCTGCTTGGCCGCGAGCTCGACGAGCCGCTCTTGCGCAGTGATCAGGAGCGCTGTCAGGCCATGCTGCGTGCGCGGCAAGGCACCGCCAACTGGCCCGAGACAGTGGCCGGCCAGATGGAGCGGCACTACTCGCCTGGTCGGACCTGGGAAGCCACGGCGATCGGCATGCTGGGTCTCGTGCATCTGGGGGACGTGCTCGACGCCGGCTCGGGCGACGGAGCCATCGCCGCCCTGCTGGCTCCGCGCAGCCGTCGCGTGACCTGCCTGGACATCAGCCCCAAGGTGCTGCAGGCCTGTCGCAAACGGCTGCAGGGCCTGGCCAACGTGGAGTTTGTCCTGGGTGATGTCCACGCCCTGCGATTCGCTGACGCGAGCTTCGACCAGGTGCTGCTGCTCAACCTTCTAACCTACGCGACCGAGCCCGCGCGGGCATTGGTTGAGGCGGCTCGCGTGCTCCGGCCGGGCGGCGATCTGGTTGTGACCACGCTGGCGGGCCATGAGAAGAGCGATGTCACTGCCGGCTACGGCCATGTGCACGCCGGCTTCCGGCCGCAAGCGCTGCGGGATTGGCTGACCGACGCTGGCCTGGTGGTGGACCGCTGCGAGGTGACCTCCCGGGAAAAGCGACCGCCCCATTTTGCCGTGGTGAGCGCCTTCGCGCGCAAGGCTGCGAGCCGGACGGGAGCACCCAAGCCAACCGAGAAGACTGGATCGCCCGGCGAGAAAGGGGGCTCAGCATGAACCGCACAGATCGCATCCAACAACTCCTCTTGGCATTACAGGAACGCGTCCTGGTCATTGACGGCGCCATGGGCACCATGATCCAGCGCCGCGGCCTTACTGAAGCGGACTTTCGCGGCGAGCGCTTCGCCTCGCATGGGCACGATCTGCGGGGCGACAACGATGTACTGGTGCTGACCCGGCCCGACGTGGTGGCCGACATCCACGCCGAGTACCTGGACGCGGGTGCCGACATCATCGAGACCAACACCTTCAACAGCACGCGCATCGCGCAGGCTGACTACCGGCTGGAGGCGGCTGTCTATGACTTGAACCGGGCAGGGGCGCGCCTGGCGCGAGAGGCGGCCGACGCCTTTTCAGCCCGCACGCCCAAGCAGCCGCGTCTGGTGGCCGGCGCCCTCGGCCCCACCAACAAGACGCTCTCGCTCTCGCCACGAGTGAACGAGCCGGGCTTCCGCGCGGTGACTTTCGTCGAAATGCAGGCGGCCTATGAGGAACAGGTGCGCGGCCTGATCGATGGCGGCTGCGACATCCTCCTGGCCGAAACCGTGTTCGACACGCTCACCCTCAAGGCCTGCCTGTGCGCCGTCGAGGCGGTCTTTGCCGAAAAAGAACTGCGCCTGCCGATCATGCTGTCAGGGACCATCACTGACAAGAGCGGCCGCCTCATGTCGGGCCAGACTATCGACGCGTTCTACACTTCCATCGAACACGCGCGACCCCTGGCGGTCGGTCTTAACTGCGGGGGCGGCGCGCACCAGTTGCGGCCCTATGTCGAGGAGCTGGCCGAGCAGGCGGGCGAGTACATCCTCTGCTACCCCAACGCGGGGCTGCCCAATGCCTTTGGCGGCTACGACGAGCAGCCCGCGGATACCGCGGCTTTGCTGGGCGAGCTGGCGCACGCGGGTCTAGTCAATATCGTGGGCGGATGCTGCGGCACCACCCCGGACCACATTCGCGCGATCGCGCAGGCGGTGCAGGGCGTGCCACCGCGACGCCGGCCGGGAACGGGCGTGCGGCCTTTACGCCTTGCGGGGCTGGACACGCTGACCGTGCGGCCCGAATCGAACTTCATTCTGATCGGGGAGCGCACCAATGTCTCGGGCTCGAAGAAGTTTGCCAACCTTATCAAGGCGGGCGATTTTGCGGCCGCGCTCGCGGTGGCGCTGGCCCAGGTGCGCGGCGGGGCCAACATCCTGGACGTCAACATGGACGAGGCCATGCTGGATTCCGTTGCGGCCATGACCGCGTTCCTCAATCTCTTGGCGAGCGAGCCCGAGATCGCGCGGTTGCCCATCATGATCGACAGCTCGAGCTTTTCAGTCATCGAGGCGGGCCTCAAGTGCGTGCAAGGCAAGAGCATCGTCAATTCCATCAGCCTCAAGGAAGGCGAGGCCGAGTTTCTCTCCCGGGCGCGTGCCTGCCGCCGCTACGGCGCTGCCGTGGTGGTGATGGCCTTCGACGAGACCGGCCAAGCCGTGTCCACCACGCGCCGGGTGGAAATCTGCCAACGGGCCTATCGACTGTTGGTCGAGCAGGCAGAGTTTTCGCCCGAGGACATCATCTTCGACGCGAACGTGCTGGCAGTTGCCACTGGCCTGGAGGAACACAACGACTACGCGCGTAGCTTTCTCGAATCGCTTCCACTCATCAAGGCAGCCTGTCCAGGCGTGCATCTGTCGGGCGGCGTGTCCAACCTGTCGTTCTCGTTCCGGGGCAACGACGCGGTTCGCGAGGCCATGCACACCGTGTTCCTCTACCATGCCATCGCCGCGGGCCTGGACATGGGCATCGTCAACGCCGGTCAGCTAGGAGTCTACGCGGACGTTCCTGCCGAGGTGCGCGAGCGCGTGGAGGACGTGCTTTTCAACCGGCGGCCCGACGCGACCGAGCGCCTGGTGGAGCTGGCCGGGCAAGTCAAGGGAACGGCCAGCAAGCGAGCCCAAGACCTGTCGTGGCGAGAGGCATCCGTGGAAAAGCGTCTGGAGTACGCCCTGGTTCACGGCATGGTGGATTTCATCGAAGCGGACACGGAAGAGGCGCGGCAGCAGCTCGGGCGGCCGCTCGACGTCATCTCTGGCCCGCTCATGGCCGGCATGGCTGTGGTGGGCGATCTCTTCGGCGCAGGCAAGATGTTCCTGCCCCAGGTGGTCAAGAGCGCACGCGCCATGAAGGCAGCGGTGGCCTATCTGCAACCCTTCATGGAGGCCGAGAAGGGGCAGGGCGTGGTGCAGCCACGCGGCCGCGTGCTTGTCGCCACAGTCAAGGGTGACGTGCACGACATCGGCAAGAACATCGTTGCTGTGGTGCTTGGCTGCAACAACTACCAGGTCATCGATCTGGGCGTGATGGTCCCCTGCGAGAAGATCTTGGACACGGTTGTGCAGGAAAAGGTCGACATCGTGGGCCTGTCAGGGCTGATCACGCCGTCGCTCGATGAGATGGTGCACGTGGCACAGGAGATGGAGCGCAGGGGCCTTAGCCAACCCCTGCTCATCGGTGGTGCCACCACTACGCGCGAGCACACCGCAGTCAAGATCGCGCCCCAGCGCAGCGGTCCTACCGTGCATGTGCTCGATGCCTCGCGCGCGGTGGGCGTGGTTTCCGCGCTGCTGGATGCCACACAGAAGGACGCTTTCGACCAGAAGACCCGTGCCGAGCAGGAGCAGCTACGCGAGATTCACGCCGATAAGCAGCGACGCCCGCTCGTTCCGTACACGGCGGCCGACGCGGGCCGGCCGGCCATCGTGTGGCGTGCCGAGGACGTGCCGGCCCCGGCTTTCATCGGCCGGCGGGTGATCGAGCGGCAACCGCTCGACGAGCTGGCGCGCTTCATCGATTGGACGTTCTTCTTCACCGCCTGGGAGTTGAAGGGCAAGTACCCGCAGATTCTCGACCACCCCAAGTACGGCCCTGCGGCCCGCGATCTCTTGCGTGCAGCCGAAGAACTGCTGGCCCAGATCGTGGAAGAGAAGTCGCTCACCGCTAGCGCGGCCTACGGCTTCTGGCCGGCCTGCAGTGAGGGCAACGATCTCGTGCTGTTCGCCGACGAGAGCCGCACCCGCGAGCTATGCCGCTTCCCCATGCTGCGCCAGCAGGCCGGAGCCGGCCCGTATTACTGCCTGGCTGACTTCGTGGCGCCTGCCTCTGCGGGTTTGGCCGACCACGTGGGCGCTTTTGCGGTTACCACCGGCATTGGCGCCCAGCAGTTGGTCAAGCGCTTCGAGCAAGCGGGCGACGACTACAGCGCGATCATGGTCAAGGCCCTGGCCGACCGGCTGGCCGAGGCGTTTGCCGAGTGCTTGCATCAGCGCGTACGCCGCGAATGGAGCTACGGCGCCGACGAGAGTTTCAGCAACCAGGACCTCATTGCGGAGAAGTATCGCGGCATCCGGCCCGCCGTGGGCTATCCCGCATGGCCAGACCACACCGAGAAGCAGCCGCTGTTTGATCTTCTGCAGGCGCCCAAAGTAGGCATCACCCTGACGGAAAGCTCTGCCATGAGCCCGGCGGCGAGTGTGTGCGGCGTGTATCTTGCCCATCCGCAATCGCGTTACTTCGATGTGGGCCGCATCGACCGCGCGCAGGTGCAGGATTACGCCCGCCGTCGTGGCCTGCCCCTGGATGAGATGGAACGTTGGCTTGCGCCGAATTTGGGCTACCATAGGGGGATGGGGCGTGTCTGATGGGTGCCGAGATCGCGTTTCGTCTCAACTTGGTGCACGGCCGGTGCGTTGGGGTTCGCATACCGGCGGAGGTGGACGAGAAGATCTTGGCAGAGCTGGTTCCTGAGGAGCGCGGCTTCGTCTCAACCTTGGCTTCTGCTCGCCACCCGAGCTGGGTGGCTGGACGGCTCGCCCTGCGTGAAGCGTTTCGCGACCTCGGTATCGAGCCCGGTCCGATTTTGGCCACCCGGCGCGGCGCCCCCGCACTGCCCGCCGACCTGGGCGGCTCCATCAGCCACAAACGGACGCTGGCGGTCGGGCTGGCGGGCCGCCGCGAGAATGACGCCAGTATTGGCGTGGACCTGGAGGCCTGCCCGCCAGTTTTCGCTTCGGTCGAGGAGGCCCGCGCCCAGGCTCGGCCAGACCTGCGCACGCGGGTACTCACCCAGGACGAACTGGCCCGGCTGAAGAGCGTGCCGGAGAAAGACCACCGGCGCATGGTCACCCTGCACTTCTCGCTCAAGGAGGCTCTGTACAAGGCCATCGATCCGCTGGTGGGCCGGCATGTGGCGTTCCATGAAGCCAGCCTGACCACACTGCCCGACGGGTCCGCCTCCATCGTGTTGGCCCTGTCCGAGCACGATGGCTCCTTCGCCGCCACCGCCTTCTGGACCGAGGTCGAGGATCACTTCCTCACCACCGCACGGGTGCAGCGCGCCTAGCAGCTACTCAGCATCGCTTGGACCCTGGATGGGACGGACAGCCCACTCGGACAACTGCACGCGTTCCATCGAAGCCACGGTGGGTGCTGATGTACGGAACTTCTCTGGGCGGATTCTGTCAACCGATGGTGCTAGAAGATGTGCGCTATGTCCCGTATTCAACCCGACGAGGTCCGCACTATCGCGGCGCTCGCCCGCCTGCGCCTGTCAGACGCAGAGATCGAGCGAATGACCCATGAACTGGACGCCATACTCGAGTACATCGACACGGTCAAGAACCTGGACACCGGTGCTACCGAGCCCATGACCCACGCCGTGCGCTTTGACTGTCCCCTGCGGCAGGACGAACCCAAGCCGTCGCTGTCGGTGGAAGAGGCTCTGCAGAACGCGCCCCGGCGACGCGACTCATTCTTCGAGGTGCCGCGCATCGTGCCCAGCACAGGTGAGGGAGGCTAGCCATGGCCTCGCCGCAAGTGAAGGGGGCGTCCATCGCCGAGTTGGCCGAGGGGGTGCGCGCGCGCAAATGGAAAGCCCGCGAGCTGGTCGAGTCCTATCTTGACCGCATTGCGCGCCTGGATGGCCGGCTGGGCTGCTACTTGCTGGTCGACGGCGACGGGGCGCGACGGCGCGCGGACCAGGTCGATGCCACGGTCGCAGCGGGCCGAGACCCGGGCCTGCTCGCTGGCGTGCCCATCGGCCTGAAAGACATCTTCGTGACCCGCGGTCTGCAAACCACGGCTGGGTCGAAGATCCTGCGCGGATTCGTGCCGCCCTATGAGTCCACGGTGTCTGCACGCCTGGCTGCGGCGGGCGCGATTGCCCTGGGCAAGTTGAACATGGACGAATTCGCCATGGGCTCGTCGAACGAGAACAGCGCCTTCAAACCGGTGCGCAATCCTTGGGACCTGGAGCGTGTGCCCGGCGGATCCTCGGGCGGCTCGGCGGCTTCCGTAGCGGCGTCGCTGTGTGCTGGCAGCCTGGGCACTGACACGGGCGGCTCGATTCGCCAGCCGGCATCCCTGTGTGGCGTCGCGGGCATGAAGCCGACTTACGGCCGGGTCTCACGCTATGGCGTGATCGCGTTTGCCTCGTCCCTGGATCATCCGGGCCCCTTCGGCCGGACCGTCGAAGAGGTGGCAACGCTCCTGGAAGTCATCGCCGGTCACGACCCCTGCGATGCGACGTCGATTCCCTCGCCGGTGGGCCGCTACCGGCAGGCCTGCGCCGCCGGGTTGGCCGGCATGCGCGTGGGCGTGCCCGAGGAGTATTTCCAGGCCGGCATGGATCCCGAGGTTGAGGCGGCGGTGCGTGGGGCTATCGATGAGATCGCGCGCGCCGGCGCCAAGCTGGTACCGGTCTCGCTGCCCCACACCCAATATGCGGTCGCGACCTACTATCTGGTGTGTACCGCCGAGGCCTCGTCGAACCTGGCGCGCTACGACGGCGTCCGCTACGGCCATCGCACAGCCGAGGCCTCATCGCTGGAAGAGCTGTACAGCAAGACGCGCGGCGAAGGATTCGGGGCCGAGCCCAAGCGCCGGATCATCCTCGGCACCTACGTGCTGCGCTCGGGCTACTATGAGGCCTACTACGGCAAGGCGCTGCGCGTGCGGCGCAAGATCGCCGATGATTTCCGCGCGGTGTTCGACAAGTGCGACGTACTGGCCACACCCACTTCTCCCACCGCTGCTTTCAAGCTGGGTGAGCGCCAGGCCGACCCGCTGCAGATGTACCTGGCTGACATCTACACCGTGGCGCCTGCGCTGGCCGGTGTGCCCGCCCTGTCCCAGTGCTGCGGGTTCACGAAGAACCACCTGCCCATTGGATTGCAGCTCATTGGGCCGCCTCTCGGCGAAGAGGCCGTGTTCCGCATAGCCGGCGAATACCAGCGCCGCACCTACTGGCACAAGCGACTGCCCGAGGATCCGTCGTGAGTGTCGATCGATATGAGGCCGTCATCGGGTTGGAGGTGCATGTGCACCTGGCCAGCCGTTCCAAGATCTTTTCCTCGTCGTCGACCGCCTTCGGCAAGGAGCCCAATTCCTGCACCGATCCCGTGTGTCTGGGCCTGCCCGGCGCTTTGCCGGTGCTCAATCGGGCTGTGGTCGACGCGGCAGTACGCCTGGGCCTAGCTGTGGGTTCGCACATCCGGCCGCGCTGTCGTTTCGCGCGCAAACACTACTTCTACCCGGACTTGCCCAAGGGCTTTCAGATTTCGCAGTACGAGGAGCCCTTGTGCGAAGGCGGCGCGGTGGAATTCCGCGTGGCCGGGGAAGCGCGGCGCGTACGCCTGACCCGCATTCACCTGGAGGACGATGCGGGCAAGAACATCCACGACGATTCGGGCGTCAGCTTCGTGGACTTCAATCGCGCGGGCGTGCCCCTGGTCGAGATCGTGAGCGAGCCCGACATTCGCTCGGCGGAAGAAGCCGCCGAATACATGCGCGCGCTGCGCACCCTGGTGCGTACCCTGGGGATCAGCGACGGCAACATGGAAGAGGGCTCGCTTCGTTGCGACGCCAATGTTTCCCTGCGACTGCACGGGACCGAAAAGCTCGGCACCAAGGCCGAGATGAAGAACATCAATTCGTTCAAGCACGTGCGCGAGGCGGTTGAGCACGAGATCCGGCGCCAGGCGGCCGTGCTGGATCGGGGTGAGGCGGTGGTGCAGGAAACCCGGCTCTGGGATCCGGAGCGCGGCCTCTCGCAGTCCATGCGCAGCAAGGAGCACGCGCACGACTACCGCTACTTCCCCGAGCCCGACTTGCCGCCGCTGGCAGTGGACCAAGACTGGATCGAGCGAGCGCAAAGGTCATTGCCCGAGTTGCCCGAGAACCGATACCGTCGCTACACGGACGCCCTGGGACTGTCTGCGCAGGACGCGGGGGTGCTGTGTTCCGAGCGCGAGATCGCGGACTACTTCGACGTCGCAAGCAAGGCGTGCGCTGCGCCGGCAAAGAAGCTGGCCAATTGGATCATCAATGAGGTGCTGGCTCGCATCGACGATCCGCGCAGATTGGCCGCCGTGGATCTTCCCGTGCCACCGGTGGCGCTGGCCGAGCTGGTGGATCTGGTCGAGAAGGGCACGCTCTCGGGCAAGCTGGGCAAAGACATATTCGGCCGCATGTGGCAGGAGAAGCGGCGGGCTGGCGAGATCGTGGCCAGCGAATCGGTGGCGGTGGTGTCCGACGTGGGCCTCATCGAAGAAATCTGCAAGAAGATTGTTGCGGCGTACCCAGACGAGGTGGTGCGCTACCGCGGCGGCCAGAGCAAGCTGCTTGGCTTTTTCGTGGGCAAAGTGATGAAGGAAATGGGCGGCAAAGCCAACCCCAAGACCGCGAACGAAATCCTGCTGCGGCTGCTTGGGTGACGAGGTACGCCAATGTCGGATGTTAGGCGTCTCAGTACGATGAAGTCCGACATCAATTGGCCAGTGTTGCTATCTCCGCGTCTGACAATACGCGGCTGATCTCGCGGCGATTCAGGGAAGCGGGGCGCCAACTGGCAGTGAAAAACTAAACAAACCCACATGTCAAACTGCCGCCCCCGTTCTCCGGTGAACGTGTACACTACGCTTCGGCCGGACGAGGGCCGGTCAACCAAACGCAACGAGACGAGGAGAGATAACATGCGAACTGTGTGGCGATTGCTGCCAATGCTGGTGGTGATGGGGTTCGCGCCCAATGCGATCGCGAAAGCGCAGAAGACATCGGGGGCGCAGAAGACATCGGAGGCGCAGGAGACATCGGAAAAGCCCCAGCTCAATGCGTGCGGCTGCTACCGTAATTCATTGGGGGTTTGCCTTTGCCCAAAGAAGGGCAAGTGCGAGTGTCCGGGCGAGTGCGAGCCCAAGAGCTGCTCTGAGAAGCGCGAGAAAGACCTGGACCGAGAGATTCAAGTGGAGACCAAGCGCGTGCAAGATGCCGAGAAGAAGAAACGGGAAGAGGAGGCCGAGAAGAAGAAGCGGGAAGAGGAGGCCGAGAAGGAGCGCCAAGCGGAAGCGGCGGCCGACGAAAAGGCGGCGGCTGAGGCTATCGTCGCCGACAGCCCAACCACAGCGGAGGGCGCCGGGGCCGAAGGCCAGGATCAGTCCAAGGACAAGAAGAGCAAGGACAGCAAGAAGGGTAAGAAAGCTGACAAGGCTGACAAGAGCGAGAAGGCTGAGAAGACCGAGAAGACTACGAAGACCGAGAAGACCGAGAAGACTGACAAGGACAACAAGACCGAGAAGACCGAGAAGACCGACAAGACTACGAAGACCGAGAAGACCGAGAAGACGACGTCCGATACCCCGTAGACCCGCCACGACCAAGCGAAGAAGCCCATGGCCAATGTCAGAGCCGACCAGGCGCCAGCTCGCTCGGAGATCGGCTTGGCTGCGGTCTTCGCCCTGGGCGCAGCACTCAGCGTAGCGCTTGTCGTGGCGCCGGGCTCCGCCCAGGCAGCCGAGGCAGCGAATGTGGTGGGCCTTCCGCAGAGTCAGCCATCCCTCCTCCACCCGCCGGTGACGACCACCGCGCCCGCGGTGAACGCGGTTTCAGGCTCGCCGTCTCCATCGCGTTGGGCCCGGGTTCCGCGCTGGCAGAAGGTGCTTGGCGTGGGTGCGATCTTGACCGGTTTGGCGGCCGTGGGCAGCGGCGCCTACCTGCTTTGGCTGGACGGCCAATATACGTGCCGGTCCGCCGCGTGCCCACCTTCCAACAAGTACAACACCGCCTTGGCTGGCTGGCTGCTCATGGCTGGAGGCACAGCCGCCAGCCTGGGCGGCGTCTCTCTTCTCCTCGTGCCACCCATCGGCGAATCGCGCAGCCACGCGGTCGCAAGACTAGCGCTGTCTGCCGCGTTCTGATGTCTATGCAGCCGCGGTGTCGGCGTTCGTCATTTCGGTTTGGGCTGCCTGTTTCTCACAGAGGGCACTGAGGCCACAGAGGACGCACGCAGAGTTGGGTTGCAATGATCGGAAGCGGCGTACGCCTTCCTCAAGGGTCGAGCAGTCGAAGTTGTCGAGCGACGGAACCAACCTGTCCACGAAGTCGGATCAAGCCCATACTTCACGACGGAACGGCAGAGCCTGAGGAGTCCATCGGCAGAGCCGGTGGCCCACCTGTTGTGAGCTACTTGCCTGCCAAGAGCATTCTCGCGGCTGGGGAAACCCACTCACATCCTCGCAGACTACTCGCCACGGCTGCCGCATCGGCCAGCGGAAGGCGACGAGGCCACGTCTGTGCGCTAGGGGGCGCGCCGATCACCTTGGGTTGGGGGAGCTCGGAAAGCAGGGATGCCGTGATCTCAAGTTGGTAACGCGCCTGCGACAGGTCGTCGAACGAAAACACGAACGAGCATGCGTTGGGTGCTCGCCGACGGAGTTCCCGCATGTAGGCGAACCATGTCTGTTTGCCGTGTCCGGCGTAGTCCACGGGCTTCGATAGTGGTAGTGTCGCGTACCAAAGCCGATTCCATCGGTAGGCTGCGATGCTCTGCCCGACCAAGATGGCCACGGCCAAGCAGCTAAGCAGGATCCGTGCCCTTCTGAACGATCCAAGGTCGTGTTTGGCTACATACTGAGCACCGACCGCGAAAGCCAGGCTTATGAAGGCCGGAAAGTAATCATACCGTTTGTATTTGTCGCCGGGCAAATCGAGGTAGATAGCCGCCGTCATGGTCATCGCGAGAAACGCCGCGGTGATGAAGTGGAAGAAGCCACCGCCGCCCTTGCGGGACTTCACGACTGCTGCCACCCATGGCACCACCCCAAGGCAAAGCAGGCACGCTCCGAGCAGCGGAAAATAGGGAACAATGGCTGTGGAATCGCGCACACTGGGACCAAGTTCATGGGAAACGCCAATGCCCATATGTGTCAGGATTGTCCTCCAGTTCCCCAAGAGGATCAGCCATTCCGACGGTCGCTTGGGCAGGAAGCTGGGTAACGGACGCTCGAAGGCAGTCCGGATCAATCCTGCGTAGGACAGTTGATGGGCAGTCAGCCAGTAGGTGGAGAGCCATATGAATCGTGCCAAAGCTAGCCCTAACGGCACAAGAGCAGCATCCCGCAGACGCTGCTGCCAGCGATGGCCTCGTCCACACAACACCAGAGCCGTGTAGATCACCGGGAACGCATAGGCTGCCCCCTGCCAGGACATCAAGCTTGACAGCCCGACCAACAGGCCTGCGTAGATGCTATGCCGCCAGCTCCATTTGCCCAGATGGAAGAGGCAAATCGCTAAGGCGGCGAGCCCAGTCGGATGAACCAGCACATTGTCTTCCCATGTGAAGACCAGGATGAGCGTTCCCCAACTCGACAGGTAGAGCCCGCCCGTGAGGGCGGCCAGGACCGGTCGGAGTCCCAAGTGGACGGCGCAGATGGTGAGCACAACCGCCGAACCGGCCAGAGCGAGCGCGTTTAGAAGGCGGAGCCCTTCAAGTCCGGTCAAACCGAGGCGTACCGCCAAATGCATTATGAGCCAATACACCTGGCCAATGCCGAAGTGAGAGTTCCACGGCATAGTCGCCCACGCAGATCCTCGCCCGATGTCGGTCGCGTACCCCGCCGTGTCCCAGTTGATGCCCATAGACCAGGAAGGCGACGTTGCATGCCACCCCAGCAGGATTGCCGCTACCGCGACGATGGAGACAGCAATGACGCGCCCCCGGCACACCGGTTCGGAAAGTGCCCTTACGACGCGAGCAAGGCGACACGGCAAACGAGGCATGTTTCCTCCACGCAGAATGCACCAATAGGACGCATGCGCAAATCGTTCGTTGCCGCCGGCCTGATGACGTCCTCTTCTCGGCGGGATCACCGGAGCCCGGGACCCACGCCGGTGTGAAAGCAGCAGGTGGACGGATTTCGGGTCGATGCTGGCGGGTAGCGGACAGATGGCTGGGGCGTCATCTTGGAGGTACCGTTAGCGACGAAGCCCCGCACGACAACATGGGCAGAGCAGGGGTCATGAGCCTGATGACCGACTTCCCATGGACACCAGCGAGGCCTGGTGGTGCACACTCGATCACATCGAAGTTTCACGGCCGCCGACAGCGTGAGCTGCCTCGATGGTCGCTACGCTGCTGCAGTGTCCGCGCTCGTGGCCTCTGCGCTTGCGGGCGGGAGAACCACGCCCATGCGGGCGTTCTCGGCCTTGCGCTGATCGACCAGCTTCTCGCGTAGCTCGTCGACCAACGTCGGTCGCTCGGCCATGTACTGGCAGGCCTTGTCGCGGCCTTGGGCGATGCGCTCGCCCTGCCACGAATAGTAGGCGCCCGACTTCTCCAGCAGGCCGGCATCGCTCGCCAGATCCACCACTTCGCCCACGGCGTTTACGCCGCTGCCGTAGAGGATCTCGAATTCGCACTCGCGGAAAGGCGGCGCCACCTTGTTCTTCACCACCTTGACCCTGGTCTTGGTGCCAACCACTTGCTCGCCGTTCTTCACCACGCCGATTTTGCGGATATCCAGCCGCACACTGGCGTAGAACTTGAGCGCGTTGCCGCCGGTGGTGGTCTCAGGATTGCCGTAGACCACGCCAATCTTCTGGCGAAGCTGGTTGATGAAGAACACGCAGGTAGCATTGCGGGAAGTGGCTGCGGTCAGCTTGCGCAAGGCCTGGCTCATCAGGCGGGCTTGCAGGCCCATATGCGCATCGCCCATCTCGCCTTCAAGCTCGGCCTTGGGCACCAGGGCCGCTACCGAATCGATGACGATCATGTCGACGGCGCCAGTGCCCACCAGCTTGTCGGCGATTTCCAAAGCCTGCTCGCCGTTGTCGGGCTGGGACACCAAGAGGTCCTCGATGCGCACGCCCAGCTTGCGCGCGTAGGTCACGTCGAGCGCGTGCTCGGCGTCGATGAAGGCGCAGATGCCGCCCGCCTTCTGCGCCTGCGCGATGGCATGCAAGGTCAGGGTGGTCTTGCCTGACGACTCGGGACCGAAGATCTCCACCACCCGGCCGCGCGGCAGCCCGCCCACGCCCAGAGCGAGGTCAAGCCCGATAGAGCCGGTGGGAATCACCGGGATGTCCGTGGTCTCGCCGCCGCCCAACGACATGATGGCGCCTTTGCCAAATTGCTTTTCTATCGCAGACAGAGCAGAAGATAGTGCTTTGAACTTTTCTTTCAGTTGTTCCTTGATGGTAGCCATGGGTCGTCTCCTTGTGAGTTAGCTGTTTTTCACCACAGAGGGCATAGAGGACACAGAGAAGGATTGAAAGGGACGGAACCGGCGCACGCCTTGCCTCAGGGTCGCGCCGTTGAAGTTGACGAGCAGGCCCAGGGGAAGGCCGGAGAGGCGCAGGTACGACAGGATCTGGGCCTCGTGAACTGGCAGCAGTTGCTCGACAGCCTTGACCTCGACGATCACCTGCCTATCAACCACCAAGTCCAAGCGATACGCGCAGTCGATTGACACGCCTTTGTAGACGATGGGCAAAGGCTTCTGCCTCTCGATCGCATGCCCGCGCGCGATCAGATCGTAGCCAAGGCACGCCTCGTAGGCCCCTTCCAGCAGCCCCGGACCGAGGTACTTGTGCACCTCAATCGCCGCTCCGATGATCGACCCCGAGATCCCATTCAACCCTTCCCCTCCGCCCTCCGTGTCCTCTGTGCCCTCTGCGGTGAAACAGCATTCTTCCTTCACGACGTCACCTCTCGATCCAGGAATCTATATTGCAACGCTTCGGCCAAATGCGGTCCCCGCACATCGGGCGAGCCGTCCAAATCGGCGATCGTCCTCGCCAGTTTCCGCACGCGTTCTATCGACCGCGCTGATAGCGCCAATCGTTCCACTGCGCGCTCCATGATGCGATGGCCGTCGCTGTCCAGCGCGGCGAAAGCTCTCGCTTCCCGCGATCCCAGCCGTGCGTTGCAACGCCCGGCCCGTTTCAGTTGGGTGGCGCGCGCGGTTTCGACTCGGGCTCGTACCGTCTCGCTGGTTTCGCCGGCCTCGCTGCCGGCCAATTCACGATACGAGATGGCCGGCACTTCGACATGCATGTCAATGCGGTCCAACAGTGGCCCGGACAGCTTCGCCCGGTAGCTGTTGATGGCCAATTGTGAGCAGGTGCACGTGCGCAGTGGATTTCCATAATGGCCGCAGGGACAAGGATTCAGCGCCGAGACCAGCATGAAGTC
>Ga0182011_10001628_pt1 | contig 19631 bp, 30 predicted proteins | sample 711E1DmetaG_FD_120481 | JGI IMG/M metagenome (GOLD analysis project Ga0182011, IMG submission 120481) | Permafrost microbial communities from Stordalen Mire, Sweden - 711E1D metaG | ecosystem: Environmental > Terrestrial > Soil > Wetlands > Permafrost | place: Sweden: Stordalen | collected... | reverse complement strand
GATTTTTTGTAAATACCCAGCGATTGCATCAGGTCAATCTGTTTTTCAAAAAGCCGGTGAACTTCAGAAAAACACGTATCGCACTTGTCATAAGGTCCTTTCTTCCGCATCACTTTCATCTGTTCCCGGTAGGACTGGATAATTTCATCAGGTACCTGCCCGTCTTTGATATGCCGGGCGGTATTCTGCAAAAATTCCATGAACAGTTCAAAGCATTTGCTCCGCATTTTGCAGTCGCTGACCATGTGAGAAGACAGATCAACTTTTGCAGTATCGACCTGGTGATTCGTGAATAAATCAGCGTAATTTTTCTTCAGGTCCGAAAGGATCCCATCAACGTGTTGCAGATTGGCATGCTCGATGAACCGTTTCAGTTCATTCCGAAGCCCTGCAATCTCGGTTTTCAGCTCCCGTATCTCTGTCGTAGAACCCAGTGTCGCTCCCATAGATTAATTTCCTTTCATCAGGATGTTGTGGTGTGTCTTCATTACCTTGCGGGTCATTTTTCTATACTAATCCGATTAGTATATTTTAATGACGCTCAAGTATATATTCACAACACAACGATGCATTCCCGGTGAAAGTACCATGACAAAATCAGTTAAGGAACAGATTCATGCACAGATCTCCGGAGCACTTGCCGGAGCGAAATTCCCGGTCAAGACCCCTGCAGATCTTATTGCAGCATTTCCGAACGGTGCAGCCACAACCTGTCAGGTAGGAGACCTCAAGATGACTGCCGGGGAAGCCGGGAAACTGCTCAAGGCTACAGACTTTCCCTTCAAGAGTGCAAAGGCTGTCGCTGACGTCATCGTTGAGCGGGCGGGACTGTAAACCCGTACAGGTTCATTGCCGGAGAAACTACCATGGTGAAACTCACTGCGGAGATGAAAGAAGCGTTCGGAAAGATGAAGATCTTCCCTGTTGCGACCGCGTCAAAAGACGGCACACCCAACGTGGTCCCCATTGGGGTTGTCGAGCTGGTAAGCGATGACACGATCTGGATCACCGATAACTTCATGCACAAGTCTCTTGAGAACCTTGCGGCAAACCCGAAGATTGCCCTCTATATCTGGGGCCCGGAGATCAAGGGCTGCTTCCAGATCAAAGGTGTGGCGTCGGTTAAGACAAGCGGCGAGGACTTCGATGCCATGAAGGCGAAGATCAATGCGAAGAATCCGGCCATGCCTGCCCGTTCCCTCATCATCGTGAAGATCAATGAAGTCTTCGAATGCCAGCCGGGCCCGAAAGCCGGCAGTAAAATCCTGTAATCTTTTTCCCTTGTGGACCCACCTGTCCTTTGCACCCTGGCATTTCCCTTACGATCTTCATACTATGCCGTCGGCCTCGTGCCCGCAATCCCTGTGGCCCATCTGATTCCGGCCAGGCCACCGCCCCTCCCCTCTCCGACCCTTCCCGCACCCAAGCCGGCCCCGCGTCCCGCCTCTAGGACTGCCCCCATCCGGCCAACTATCCGGAGGGGGGAACTCCCTCCCTCCCGCTCCCCACGCTCATTTTCCCAAAAGCCACGCCGGAGCCTCAGCTTTCCGGCCCGTTCCAGACAGGGGGGTACCCCCCACCTCCCCCCCATGCAGGTGGGGGGGTCCCCCCTCAGGAAAAATTATTGGAGGGGGGTAGGGGGTACCCCCCCATTCACCATTGTTCATTCACCCGGTTTCTTCAGACTTTTTGATGATCCACGGTTTTTTCCCGGCAGACTGAGTAGTTACTTTTTCTCTATCATCCCGATTTCCCGCAGCCATCCGGTTACCTCATCCTGTGCATTTTTTACATCGCCGCCCCGGACTGCGAGGCCTTCCAGGACCGTTGACTGCGGGCATAATTTTTTGATATCCATAACACTATGTCCCAGGCCGCTTCCCTCGTGCGTGCAGAACGGTGCAATGGTCTTTCTGGAGAAATCATATTCCTCCAGAAAGGTGAACACCGGCATCGGCATCGTTCCCCACCAGTTGGGGTGGCCGAGGAGAATCACATCATAGGAAGCCAGATTTTCCAGATGGCGGGTAAGCTTCGGTCTGGCATTGGCGCGACGTTCCTGCTGTGCTACCTCGGTTGTTTCCGTATAATCCTCGGGATACGCATTCACCGGTTCAATATGAAACAGATCGCCGTTTATCATTTCATGGATCATCTTTGCCATGACTTCTGTGTTGCCGACCGGCAGGTTCACGATCTTTCCGTTGACATAGTTGTTGCCCGGGCGCGAAAAATAGGCGATCAGACATTTTGAATCATTTGCGTTCAGTTTCCTCACTTTCATGGATATCATCCTCCCATGGGGGGCTCCGTCCCTTGATCGATTATAGTATATATAAAAAATATTTCTAACATTTGAAAACTTTCTCTTTTTCAAGTATTAATCACACCCCCAAAACCGCCCCTCCGTTCTCCAAGTGAGGGTCGGGGAGACCCGAACTTTCAGGAAAAAACCCTGTTTTTTCCGTAGGCCCCTCCCGCACCTCATCCGTCCCTGAGCTCCGCCTCCCGACCTGGGATAAATCGTATGTATTAAGTCATTTCTCCGACGTCCGATAGGTCATCAGACCTGGAGGATGTGAAGAGCCCATAGGCTCTTCGACGTAAAATTCCCGATCCCCTCTAAAACAGCCGTATCGCCATCCGGTTGGAGGAAAACGAACCAGGGGCTACCTAAACCCTTCTACCCTCTCTTTTCGCCGTCCAAATACTGCTACTTATTACCTCATGGTTTCCGAAGTAAAAATGACCGGAAATGCATGAATTATTACCGCATTTTCCCGAATTATTACCTCAAAATCCGGAAAAACAGGGAATCGGAGCCCGTAAAAGGGGTATTTGGGAGGTACCCCTAAAATTCCCATATTGGTGTCTGGCGAAGTCCCTGTGGAGCGACGAAAATCCACGTCGGAACAAGTGATAATGCCGGGGGTTGTCGCTTCAGATTTTTTGTATCACATTTGTGCAATTCACTGTCACCAGGCACCACTTCAAATATCGACGTGCGAGGGGATATAATTTGTTACACATGTCTAACACATATACATACGTATAATTTTCCTTCTTCTTTTAATGTACAATCTCGTAAGTTTTGTGACACGGGGGAGCGTGAGAAGAAAAGTACTCAAAGGTCTTCTCAAGCCGAACACTCCCACAGAACTTGCGAAGAATATTGGTGTTGCCCGAGCTGGAGTGAGCAGAACGATCCAGGAACTGGAGAAAGTCGGACTCATTGAATGCCTGACTCCGGACGAAAACCGGGACCGGTATTACCAGATAACCGAAACCGGGAAAAAAGTTGCCGGGATTATTGAGGGAATGGGGAAATAATTTCTCTGGATATTTTTTAAGCACACGAAGTGTTGCGAATAATAAAGTAACAGTCTTTTTATCGTCTCTAACGCTATTAACCCAAACATGGGTATTCTGGATAAAGTCTACCACTTTATTTTCAAAGATAAAAATAAACAAGAAAGTTCAGGATTTGATCTGAAAGAACTAAAAGAAAATCTCCGAAAAGCCAAAGAGAAAGAATCTCAAAAGAAGAAAACGGTCAATCAAAAAAGTAACGAGAAACAACAGAAAACTGATGGTGGGAACTCCGGAATACTACGAGAAATAATCTGGCAGGACGATTGGACTAAAAACGGTCGTACTACTGGAAATACAGGGAAACGAGAATTTGACGGTACATCATCGTCAGAGACGCGAGAATTAAAAAATCCTCTGCTACTCGGCGTTAAGATGTTTTTAGCTGACATACCATACATAATAAAGGGTAATTATGATATCGACAGGAACAGCTGTTTTAAATTTTCCAAAGATGTGCAAGACGATGCTACAAAGTGCGGAATAAGGTGCGGGGTTGTTATAATCAGATTTCATAAATGCCCCACAGGTCACGCAATTGTTGCTTTTGAAACTGATTACGGTTTGAAGTTTTTCGAGCCACAAACTGCTAATGAGGAGGATTTAGTTATCGGACGTCGGTACACAACCTGCTTATTAGGAGTTCCAGATGATGATGTAATTACTCAAGCCGAGATATTTTGGAATGACGGGACGCATATAATAATGAAATAAAAAATAACCACGATGCCACTTTACACTATAATTGCAAGGGGCGGACCCCCCCACCCCCTCCCGCACGCTCCCCCCGCTCATTCTCCCCAAGGCCACGCCGGAGCCTCTGCTCCCCGGCCCGTGTCAGACAGGGGGGGTCACCCCCTCCGGAAAATTCCGACGTTCGATAGGTTATCAGACTTTTTCTGGAGTTCTACCATACTGGAGAACAGCACCGACTCCATCGGATCATTACATCCCACAAATCCCTCGCCCGGATACCCCCTGGCCCCCTTCACCACCCCCCAGCCACGGCGATATCTTACAGAAGATGCCCGTTCCCGGCAGTCAGCGATACGGTTCCCGCCCTGCCGGACACGCTGGAAACTCCGTCCCATAATCTGCACAACCTCTCTGTATCCTGAAAAACCTTTACTATAAGTGGATGTGATGCCGCCGGGGATCTTCCCGATACGGCAATAACTTTTTTTCCTGATCCCTGCTTACGGGTATTCCCGGCCAAGCGCTATTTTCCTCTAATGAAACTTTTATCATTCCAGACAAGGAATATAATAATTCAGAATGTCCGAATCATCCAAAAATCCAAAAGCACCGGAGGGCGTCGAAAAGGAGAGGGGGCTTACCCAGCAGGAGCGCAGCGTTCTTAACGAATCTACGAACCGTCACCGGCGGGCACTTGAGCAATTAAGCAAGCTCTGATTTTTTTATCCTTTCTTTAATCCATTTTTCAATACCGTTGATATCGACTTTATAATCGGCCACCTCAAGCATGAACCGGACAACCTCGTTTTCATTGTCATCAATATACATACCAAGTTGCCCGAGTATCCCGAGAACGTTTTCAGCTGCAACGAACGCCGTTCGTTTGTTACCGTCAATAAATGGATGTTTTGAAGCGATATAGAATAAAACAAGAGCGGCTTTTCGGATTGGATCCTTCTCCTTATTGACCAGGTAAACAAGATATTCAAGCGTCCCCTGACTCAGGATTCCCTGTGCACCTCCAAAACCGTCTATTAAAATATCATGCATCTCGATGATTTTTTCAACGGTGAGATCTTCCATTATTAAGATAAATCTCTCTGAATGGGTTTATTGGTTTTTGTAATCTCGACCGTTCTCTTACCGGGATTGATATCTCTCATATGCCCGTTCCCAGCGGTCAGCGATACGGTTCCCGCCCTGCCGGACCTTTGAATAAAAAAGATCAGCAATGGATCAGACAGAATAATCCAAGAAAATTCTTTTTTTTCAAATGCAAAAATATTTTATAGAGAAAATATCTAGGATTCCTCATTAATATGTTCTATACCGGATTGGATCTACCGCCTGATCCAGACGATGAGAAGAAACCAAAGCCAGCATTTGAGGCAATTCCTGAAGTCCTGAAACTACTGGCGAGGAGAATGATGATGACTGACAAAGATGATCCTGAAAAACAGCTGAATAACGAATCCAAAACAGATTGGCCGAAGAAACCGAATGATGTCGAAAGTTTTGTTTATAAGGCAACTATTGTCTTCTTAGGTGTGATTGCGCTCTGCGTAATTATTGGACAGGTTGCTATTACCGTAGCCGGTAATTCAGCAGCTGCCTCATCGAGTACTCCACAAAATGCTACAACAACCTGTTGTCCCTCTTCAGGTTCTACCAACACGTTACCCGATGGTATAATCGCAATGGGTTCAGCCGCCCTGGGTGCATTAGCTGGCATCCTTGCGCCCTCTCCGGGAAAATCCTGATACCCTTTTTTCACTGATCTCTGCTTACGGATACTCCCGGCCACGCCTCTCTATCCGTGTCATGCAGTATGGATAAGAGAAGCCGAAGCGCAGACGAAACTTTTAATCAGAATAAACTTGTTAAGGAAACATGAAATTATTTTTGAGGTGCAGACGAGAGATATCCCCGTCATACCGCCCCGTATCGCTTATGAGCCAGTTCCTGACTCATAATCTTATCGACATACACCACATCCCCCTCAATAAAATAGAAAACCGTATACTTCGAGGATATATGCATCCTCCACCGGGGTTTACGGGTATGCAGTTTTTTAACGTCACCAAGAACGTTAGGGTGACCTGCTAGACGGTCGATATGTTCTCCTACAATACGACGATCCTTATCAGATAATTGACGAAGGAATAATCTTACATCAGTTCCGACGTGAACATCCAAATTCATCACATAGTCCTAGATGCCGAGATCTTTCTTGGCCTGGGACCACGGGATAAATTTCTCATGAGCGTCAATCGCATCAAGGTCCATCTCAAGGTTACGTCTCTGGTGCTCATTGATAAGATCAGCAACAGTATCCCCGAGACTCTTTCCGGGTTTCTTCAGGTCCGAAAGGGCTTCCCATGTACTCGGCGTAAGGGCAACCCTTTTATTTGCAATCTCTGTCAGAGATCCTCCATTTTGTAACTGTGCCATAATTTCACCGCAAATAACCCTGGGAAGGGACTATTGATTGATTGACTGTATAAAAAAACTATATACAGTTGTATAAGACTGTACAGCTGTACAAGATATACCTTTGGTCTGTCGAAAGATCAATGCCTATTCTATGAGTTTTGTTAGTTATCATTTGCCCTCACCCACCCCCGCCCCTCTCATCCCATCGCACCCCACAACCCCCTCGCCCGAATACCTCCGGCAATCTGAACCACCCCCCAGCCACGGCGATATCTTACCGAAGATGCCCGTTCCCAGCGGTCAGCGATACGATGAACGCCCTGCCGTAAACTCAGAAAACACCGTCCCATGGATTGCACACCCCCTTTTTATGACGGAAAATCATATACTAAGCGTGGATGTGACGCCGGTGGGGATCTTCCCGATACGGCAATAACTTTTTTTATTGATTTATGCTTACGGGCAGTTATGGAATCACAAACCCATGCTTCTCCCGCCGTTCCATATGGACGCAGTACGGGTAATCAGGACTGTACCGTTCGCAGGCTTCTTTGTTACAGGGAACCGGCGGCTGGCAGGTGAATTGTTTTCCCGGTTCTTTTACATAGCACCAGTACGTTATCGGGTTCGGGTATCGCTTGTCGTCCATGCATACCCGTCACTGGACAAGGGATTTATGGCAGAGAATGTGGCGGGTGAAAGTGAAAAATTTCCAGCGATAATTGAGGGCATGGGGAAATAATTTTTCGAACAATTTTCTTTTACTGCAGGTTATATATTCCAGCCAGACATCACGGAGTAATGATGAAAATCATCGGAATTATCGCCAGTCCGCGAAAAGCTGGCAATACCGCCTGGGTAGTAAACAAAATACTCGAGGGTGCGAAAGAACAGGGGGCCGATACTCAATCCTTTTGTTTCAGCGATCTTGATATCAGACCATGCAGTGGTTGTCTGTGCTGCCACAATGATGGCGATCCCGGTTGTATAATCGATGACGACATGCAGGAACTGTATGGCGCGATTGAGCAGGCCGATGCCCTTGTCCTCGGCTCGCCGGTGTACATGGGGCAGATGAGTGGCCAGGCGAAAATTTTCACCGACAGGCTGTTTGCGCAAATTTCTCCGCGATTCTCACCGCATTACAAAGAAAAAGTCACGAAACAGAAGCTGGTTCTTGTGTTTACCCAGGGGAATCCTGATCCCGGCATGTTCCAGGTGTATTTCGATTATACGAAACACATCTTTCAGGTGCTGGAATTTGATGTCAAGGACGTAGTTGTTGTCGCGGGTATGCGCAATGAACCGGCGCATGAAAGAAAAGATCTTGACACGGTCATGAAGGATATCGGCTCATCGCTGGTTTCGTAACGATCCCCGGAATAATGAAGATGTGCAATTGAGGACTAAAACGTGGTTCTTGATCGGAACGTCGAATCAGCAGAGAACTTCATGCAACGATTGTTGTATTGCGAGACTACACGATGAAGGTGGGGGGTCTGGATGAGAGCCCCACCCACGTTCCCCTGCCGTCCCCCTCTTCCTCAGACAACTCCATCGCTACTCGTCTGGCACGAATCGCCGGACTTTTATCGAATTACCTCTTTCCGGACTCAGAGTAATGACGTTGCGAACTCCCGGACCCTGACCGATGCATCGGGCCTGAGAGGTACTCCATGTCCCGACAGCATGATATCGAAATCAAGTGCGGCGATTTTACTGATTGATTGTTGTACCTCACTTATGTCTGATGAGGATGATCCCATTCCGATTTTACTGCCGTTAAACATCAGGAAATCCCCGGCAAACAGAACTTTTGATGCCGGATCAAAAAGACAGATACTTCCCGGTGTGTGTCCCGGTGTATGCAGGGTGGTGAGACCTGCGATGATGTCACCGTCATTGAGCGTTATATCCGGTTCAACAGGCCTTGATCCGAACAACAGGGGGATGAGGACTTTAAAGATCATTCCCTTAACACCTCCCGGTACAGGCTGGGGTTTTCTTTCAGCAACAAAGTCCGCATCCGCTTCATGAATGGCCACCTTCGCACCGCTCAGTTTTTTGAGATCGCTGGCATCGCCCACGTGATCGATATGAAAGTGTGTCAGGACGATCGTTTTGATGTCTGTTGGTTTACGGTTAAGAATATCCTGAATATAGGTTACTATTTTTGCGCTGTTTTTGGGCATTCCCGTATCGATGAGGGTCAGTTCGTCCCGGACAATAATAAAACAATTACCATTTACCCCATCGACCTGGTGGATTCCCGGTACTATCTCCATAATCCTTCAACTCCATTTTTTGTTTTTCTTCGGTTCCGGTTTTTTAATAATTCATCTTCCTGAATAAGAATGTCCCCATCCGGCCAACTATCCGGAGGGGGGACCCCCCCACCCGCCCGCTCCCCACGCTCATTTTCCCCACAGCCACGCCGGAGCCTCAGCTCACCGGCCCGTGTCAGACGGGGGGGTACCCCCTACCACCCCCCCATGCGGGTGGGGGGATCCCCCCCTTCCGGAAAAATTATTGGATGGGGGGGTCGGCAGGAGACCCCGCCCGCTTCGATCGCTGAGGGTTTTCGCTTGCTCCCCCATCCCCCGCAGGCCTCGCCCCACCCGCCGTTGCGGGCAGGGGATGCCCGGCATAATAAAAAAAAACGGGATCCCTTACTCCTGGTTGTTGATCAGATTATCACGTAACGGAATAAAAAAAAGTCAGAGTGATTTCTGCAGTTCGAGAATTTCTTCTCCGATCTGCTGAGCTGATTTTTTCCCGAGGGTTTTCTTGCGCTCTTTGGTATAATCGCCGCTGCCGTGATCGTAACTCCGGATAAACCGGGCGGCATCCTCCGGTCCCAGTGCCTTTACCAGGGCATCGTACCCTTCACTCTGGATCTGGGCGATGGTCTTACTCACCATTCAGGTTCACCTCTGTCAGCCAGTGGAGCGGATTATCGACCCGCACTGATATATCTTGGGAATGAGCCTTCATAATCCTTATCACCTCATCATCGGTTGTCAGGAAGACTGCACCGGCCTTCTCCGCACAGGCAAGATGGATTGCATCCATTCCCATGATTCCCGTTTTTTCTATCGTATCCGCCCGCAGCAGCAGGTCCGAGTCAACCCGGATGATTTCCCGGGCACGGCCGGTCAACCGGATAGCGTGAGATTTCTTTACCGGATCATTGATGGAGCCGATCTCATAGAGGATTGCCGTGCTGGCGATAAGCTCCCAGTCGAGGTTACATCTTCCGATAATCACAAGAACTGCCTCTGATTCCAGTCGGATCCGCGTGTCATCATGATTATCGAAAGGCCGGCAGAGGCAGCAGACATCGAGATAAATTTTCATGCAAATGCCCGTACCTTGCTGTGTCAGTATGCAGGCCAATAAAGAGGAGACCGTGTGGAGTGAAAATGGGAATTTTCAAGGTCTGTATCCTGCCCCAAAAACCGCCCCTCCTTTCGATTGCCCCTCCCGCACTCCCTCGGGTGAAAGTGTGAATACTGGTTTGTCCCGGTGGCATGATAAGAAAGCTCAAGCGATTTTCAAATATATCCGGACGGATAGAAAATCCTAACATTATTTAATAATAATTTGAATAGTTTATGTTTAATCATGTTATTACAGTTAGAGTTATAAATATATATTAGGATTACATAAACATGATCTCTATGATGGGGGTGACATAAAGTACTGTAAAAATACCAAGAATAAAACACAGCACGTACCGACTATGATGAACATCAGCATAAAAACAAAACGAGGTGAATTGAATGAGTGTAGAAGTTGACTTTTGTGAATGGGGATGGCAGTATCAGGCTGCAGGAACAGAATCATGGTGGTGGTACACCTGGATATTTGATCAGGACCACTGGGCAAGAATGAGTGGTATCCCCTGGGACAATTCCCCGCAGGGAGCCAGCATACAGATAGTTGAGGAATGGGCCACTTCCGGGGCATTGAATGTCCACTGGCGAAATAATGGCTCGGAGGGCGTATCATTCAGGCCGACCGCGATCGTTGCACCGAGCAGGTATTAAGGAGTTGATGAAATGAAAATGCACGCTGTCTACGACAGAAAGGGAAAGATAATCGCCGCTAACATTCCTTCACCGGGACAACCCGGCTATCTTGGAATCAGATTTGCTAACCATGCTCCTCATGTACCTCCTCATATGATGATAAAAGTCGAAAACGATTATATGGAAGGCGTCTTCGACCTGCCTGATGAACTCACGGTGCTCACATCTCCTGAGTTAACACGCATGATGGAGCATGTAACTGTTGACATGAAAGCAAAAAAGCTCCTTGTTGTAAAAAAGTAACTGGTACAAGCGCATGAAGAATGCGCGTTCCTATTTTTTAAAACATGATCTATTCCTCCACTGTAATGTTCATTAATTAAAAACTCAGGAGATTCTCTGACGTAAAACCAAAATCACAGCCGGTTCTGTCAAATTGTCGGCAATTGTTGAGCTTTGACACTCATGTAGGGGAAGCCAGGCTGCCTACAACTTGACAGGACCATATTTTCGAACCTTCGAATATTCTTTTTTTGATTGGATTTCAACCGAAATTTCCAATCCCTCTGCGTCTTCTCCCATTTTTTGCAAGACACGATCCCGAAAATCCGCGCCCCGTTCCCTCCCAATCTATCTTAATCATTCCCGGATTTTGCTCCAGAAATTTTATTCAGCCAAGCCCATCTCCTTTTGCCACATCACCCAGCTGCGTCAAAGGGACCACAACGACAGGGCAAATAAACACGGAGCCCCCGCCGGAGGAACAATTTCGTTCCCTCCAAACCACGCGGCCACCAACCCCCGATCCTTTCGGATCATCCGCACCGCGCTCCGTTCTCCGGAAAAATCGCGCTATAATAAAAGCGCATTAAGTATCCAGTCCAACGCAGTTCCTGTCGCCAGGGCCCCGGAGACGCAGTTCGAAGAACGCTGTTGCGTTCTTCTCATCCTCTAGGTTCTGATGAACCTATCGGAAAAACAAAAGGAGGCACACACACCATGAAAAAACCTGCAACAAAAATGAGAAGGCCAGCCCCATGACCCGCGGCCCCCGCCCGCCCAGAGCGCTCGATGAAGCAATCCCGATCGCCAAGGCGCGTGGTATCATCCAGCTGACGATGAGCGGGCCGGAACGGATCTACGACATCTCGATCATCTCGAAAATCCCGGTCACGTTCAGCCGCGTGATGTTTGCGCCGGCAATCCTCGCGACCGTTCATGAACTTGCGGATTATTACCGGAAGGAGATCGCCCAGCTCCGGCTCATCGCCCGCGACGCGGCAATCACAGCCGAGCTCTGGATCCGGTCCAAGCACGGGACGTGGCGGTTCTTCCTGGTCACGCCAAGCTCGCTGGTCGAGATCGACCGGGAGGGGAAGCGGCTTGAGTCGGGACAGACGATCCCGTACCTGGCCGGGCTTGCTCTTGGGGAGGGGGGAACGGTCCCCTCCTCGTAAGGGCGGTTTTTCCCCGAAACCTGGAAGAAGTCGAAGAACCTGATGGTTCTTCTCCATCTCCAGATCTTATGACCTGTCGCCCCGTAAAAGACCCGGTTGTACCTCGTTTCCCTCACCCCCTCAAATCCCAGAGGGAACGTTTCGGAAAAACGCGGAATCCGGGCCGGAATAAGTGGCTGTTCTCCGGCGGGAATGGGGGAGGTCACGTTTAGCGATGTTACTCTGGTCTGTAAAACCGGATCCTGTGTTTCTGGACGTGGGGGGGACGGTCACGACTCCTTTTTCAACGGCAGATTTCGTTGTGGGTAAAACCATTGTGTTGGCGTTAACAAAATGGTGAGGACAATAAAATGTAATGTCCTTATTAAAAAAATGAGAGAAAATATAGAGGAATTCACGGAGCAGGAACTTTTTTCCTTTTCTCAATGATGCTTTTGATAATTTTATCCGGGTCTTTCTCCAGGATTTTTTTCCGGTCTTTTGTCCAGTCACCACTCCCGGTCTCGTAGATCTGGAGGAACCGGATTGCATCGTCCGGCCCAAGTTTCTCCACCAGTACATCAAGGCCTTCCTGCTGAACCTGGTGCAATGTTTTAGCGCTCATAATTTTCCCTCCTTTAACCAGATAACCGGATTTTCTTTTCTGTACTTGTATGTCCCGGTGCGACTTAAAAAATGTTATCAGGCCATCATCTGTGGTGAGGAGCACCGCGCCGGCCCGTTCGGCACAGGCAATATGCAGCGAGTCCATTGCGTCCCCGCCAAAAATAATCAGCTCGCGCATCCGCGAGATTATCCCCTCATCAATGGGTATGGATTCATCTGCCACGGACAGGATCTTCCCGACACGCAGCCGTTTCCTGATGTCCGGAATTTTTGAGAGTTCCTCATCGATAACTTCGCTGGTAACCAGCGAGAATTCCTGCGCAGCGCAACGACGAATTATTTCCTGCACTGCGGTTACTTCCCGGCGGATACGGCCAGTCATCTGGTCATCAAACGGTCTGCACAAGCAACAGACATCCATGTAGATTTTCATCGGGCACTTCCAGATACAGTTTATTAATTCTCATCCGGATATTCCGATTTTTATAGCATGGTTGGACGGTGTGAAAATGACTGAGTATCAGTACGGAAAAAATTCACATCCCCTGCTTCCCTCACGATCTTTATAGAGCATCGTCGGGCCCCTCAATCCCGGGCCCAGTACCCCTGTGATCCCCGGCCCGGTCACGCCCCTCATGTCTCCTGGTCCCTCCCGCACCCCCTCCGTCCCCGGGTTCCGTCTCCAGGAATGCCCCAACCCGGCCAAATAACCGGAGGAGGGTCGGCAGGAGACCACGCTCGCTTCGATCGATGAGGATTTTCGCTCGCCTACCCCGGCGGGATCTGCCACCATTGACGATGTTTATGCTATGATCCGGCAAGATCGAAGCGGTCCAGGTTCATCACTTTCGTCCAGGCCTCCACGAAGTCCCTGACAAATTTCTCCTGTGCATCCGCGCTTGCGTACACCTCGGCCAGTGCCCGGAGCTGGGCGTTCGAGCCGAAGATGAGGTCAACACGCGTGCCGGTCCACCGGACGTCGCCCGTCCTGCGATCGCGCCCTTCAAAGATGTCCTTTGCGTCCGATACCGGCTTCCACTCTGTGCCCATGTCGAGCAGGTTTGTGAAGAAGTCGTTGGTGAGCGTTCCCGGTTTTCCGGTAAAAATGCCGTGCCGTGTCTGTCCGGCGTTGGTGTCCAGCACCCGCATACCCCCGACAAGCACCGTCATCTCGGGCGCGGTCAGTGTCAGCAGCTGAGCCCGGTCGACCAGCAGCTCTTCGGCCGAAAGGGGGTAGTTACCCGGGAGGTAATTGCGGAAGCCGTCTGCCTTTGGCTCGAGCACGGCAAAGGAGACCGGATCGGTCTGCTCCTGCGAAGCATCCATACGTCCCGGCGTGAAGGGGACCTTGATCCGGTGACTGGCATTCTTCGCAGCCTGCTCAACGCCTGCACAGCCGGCCAGCACGATCAGGTCGGCGAGTGATATCTTCCTGCCGTCTTTCTGCGCCGCGTTGAACGCGTTCCGGATACCCTCCAGGATCCCCAGGACCTTCGCGAGCCGGGCGGGCTGGTTGACCTCCCAGTCTTTCTGCGGCGCAAGGCGGATGCGGGCGCCGTTTGCCCCGCCACGCTTGTCGGAGCCGCGGAACGTGGACGCCGATGCCCAGGCGGTCGAGACCAGCTCTGACACCGACAGGCCGGAGGCAAGGATCTTCTTTTTGAGGGCAGCGATGTCCTTTGCATCGGCCAGCGGGTGATCGACCGCGGGGATGGGGTCCTGCCAGATGAGCTCTTCTTTCGGGACCTCCGGGCCGAGATAGCGCGTCCGCGGGCCCATGTCGCGGTGCGTCAGCTTGAACCACGCCCGGGCGTATGCGTCGGCAAGCTGGTCCGGGTGCTCGTAGAAGCGCCGTGCGATCTTCTCGTAGGCGGGATCGAACCTCAGGGAAAGGTCCGTGGTCAGCATGCCCGGTGCATGACGCTTCTTTTGGTCATGGGCATCCGGTACCGTGCCGGCGCCGGCATCGCCCTTCGGTTTCCACTGGTATGCGCCGGCCGGGCTTTTTGTCAGTTCCCATTCATTGCTGAACAGGATCCGCAGGAAGTTATTGCTCCATTTCGTTGGCGTGTTTGTCCAGGTGACTTCAATGCCGCTCGTTATCGCGTCCCCGCCTTTTCCTGTGCCGAAGCTGCTCTTCCAGCCGAGGCCCTGCTGCTCGATGGGCGCTCCTTCCGGCTCGGGCCCCACGTGGGTCGCGGGGCCGGCGCCGTGGGTCTTCCCGAAGGAGTGGCCGCCGGCGATGAGCGCAACCGTCTCCTCATCATTCATGGCCATGCGGGCGAAGGTCTCGCGGATATCCTTTGCCGCCGCGAGCGGGTCCGGTTTGCCGTCCGGGCCTTCCGGGTTGACGTAGATCAGGCCCATCTGGACGGCCGCGAGTGGTTTTTCCAGGTTCCGGTTGCCGGAGTAGCGTCTGTCCTCCAGCCACTTCTTTTCCGACCCCCAGTACACCTCGTCGGACTCCCAGACGTCCTCGCGCCCGCCGGCGAAGCCGAAGGTTACGAACCCCATCGATTCCAGCGCAACGTTGCCGGCAAGGATCAGCAGGTCGGCCCAGGAGATCTTCCTGCCGTACTTTTGCTTGATCGGCCAGAGCAGCCGGCGCGCCTTGTCGAGGTTTGCGTTGTCGGGCCAGCTGTTAAGGGGCGGGAAACGCTGCTGGCCGGAACCTGCACCGCCGCGGCCGTCAAAGGTGCGGTACGTGCCGGCGCTGTGCCATGCCATGCGGATGAACAGGGGGCCGTAGTGGCCGAAGTCCGCCGGCCACCAGTCCTTTGATTCGGTCATCAGGGCCCGGAGATCCTTTTTCACCGCCGCCAGGTCAAGGCTCCTGAATTCTTCGGCATAGCTGAAGTCCGTGCCCATGGGGCTGGAGTGGGGGCAGTGCTGGTGCAGGATTTTCAGGTTCAGCTGGTCTGGCCACCAGTCCCGGTTCGAAGTGCCGGTGCCGGGAACGCGGGTATCCGCTCCGCCAGTTACCGGGCCCTTGCTGTCGGCAGTCACAGGGTCATCACCTTCATTTTGGTATCATAGACAACCTGAAGAAGGGCCGGCCTGCGCTCCCCTGTCATGAGGGTTCTCCTGGTGCCGGCAGCCGGAACTCCCCGTTCCGTGGTGAATATTTTCCTGGTCATGGTCAGTTCACAATCTGGTAAATTGAACCCGCGGATAATTAACTTACGGATGCATACATGCCGTACCGGATGGGATCGGCAGGGAACCGTCCTTCATCACCCGCGGTCCCCGCCACCATTTTCTCTGAGAAGTTTTCGCTCGCCCGCATATACCTTCAACAGGCCCCGCCCCTCCCGCCGCGGATGATTAATTCCCGCACGACAGGGATCTGGAAATCCACCGCCACCCTCCCGATGATGGGATACGAGCCCGGTGAATTTGGCCTGTTGTTCGTAGAAAAAAACCCGGTTGACATGCAGAAGATGGAGGAAAGGAACAGATACTGATGAAATAAAGGGAACGGAGATCAACAGGGCATGGCTGAGCCGGGAACGTACCGGCGCACATCGACCTGTGCCCCGCTCTTTGCCATGCGTTCCGCGATAGCAAGAATTTCATGGGCAACATGCTCGTCCACGTAATCCTCCCCGCAGTTCGTGCAGACCTGGGCAGGGACATCCTTCACGAAAAGGGTTATCCCGTCCCGATCAAAAGTGACGGTTGTCGTGCCCCCATGAGTCTCGCCGTGTTTACAGATTACGCACTTCATCGTGTTCACTGAATTATCCCTTGAGTGACACTTCGCCGGCAGGAAGCGGGCGCATGCACAGTTTCTTCTGGTGAGCGTCCTGCATAACACGGTCAATTTTCCGGGAAGTCACGGCAGTGTAATACGCTTCCCCGCACTGCTCGCAGACAAATGCCGGGACATCCTTGATCACGATGACCTCCCCGGCAGCGTGTGCCATAAATTCCGTATTTCCCTTGCGGAGTTTTCCTTTACAGAAGCTGCAATGATCCGGAATCATAGTAACTCAAGAAATTGTTCAACGGTAAGATTTGCATCCTTAATGATGATCCGTAATGTACCGCGGGCAACTTACGGGTGGTTGGGGATGGTCAGCGGTCTCCGGACCGGATGCCTGAGATGGATATGACTTCCTTTCTGGTCATTGATCGTATAACCCAGCTTACCAAGGGCTTTTACAACTTCCTTACCGGAAAGGATCGGAAGTTTGTCCGTCATATATCAACGGCAACAAATGATTCTTTCGTACCTGGGCGGTTGTAGAGCGGAATGCCATCGCGTGCAAGAGCACTGAGATGCAGTTCAATGGCTTCAGCGATATTTTTCTTCGCCTCCTCCTCGGTCTTTCCCTGGGAGACATAGCCGGGAAGTGCCGGTACAGTGACGATGAACCATCCATCCTCATCCCGCTCAATAGCTATCTTGAAATCCATATCTGCTCCCCGATTTGTATAGAGATATTATATTCCGGTATTTAAGAGGGTTTATGGTCGTCCTCTTTGTATGTTCAGTTAGCTCGTCAATCCCCTTGTCTTGTGAATGTCGGCCCCCAAAACCGCCCCTCCTCGCTCCGGCCCTCCCGCACCCAAGCCGGCCCTGAGTTCCGCCTCCCAAAAGCGCAGCAAAATACAGCGCCACGGAAAATGTCTAGCGAGCCGTGAATCCTGTGGTCTGGAATCCCGATCCGGATCGAGCCGGGCGGCACGAATAATTTTCATCGCCATTATGATCAAGCCCTACCACCACACTTCCGAACGACGCCCTCAGTCAAGAGCAAGGGTGGGGCGGCCCGAGTGCGGCGATTCCACGTAGAAGAGCCGGACTGAAATGAGAAAATTCTGGTCAAAACCCTGATGGGGGTGGAATATATCGTTCGCCAAGAATTTTTTCAGCTGAACATTATCCTGGATTTGGTACGGATACGTCCATGGCAAATTCAATTCTCCGGAGGTACTGTAAATCCTTGTCTTAGTAAATCTGATGGCCTTGTTTCGATTTCTTTTGTGGCACTCTTTTTTTAATACTTTTAGAAGACTTCCCTTTTCCGAGTAACGTGCATGTCTGGTTATATATCGCGATTGCAAGACAATTTTTTCCTTGCAGGACGGTCAAAGAGTTATTATCAGGTTTCACAACCTCTCCGAATAATAAAATACGGTCTAACGATCTCCAAATATCATACGTTTCGGTCCATCGTAAAATTTTACCGCCCTCGCCTTCGTGTGACACCAGATGGAATATCTTTTTACCAGCGTGAAATGGATCATCCAACGTTGCGGTAACCTGAGGATATGACATTTTGCTGGTTTCATATGTTGTGGACGTATTGGTAACAACTTCAAAATTTGAATCATCCGGATTGAAATTCACAAATTGTTGTCCCATATCGGTAAATTCGCCGGGTAAACTATAGCGTGCGACATACTCATATTGTGGGGGAGTATCGCCATAGTCCACTTTCAAATCCTCTCCTATGAGGAATGGATAAATTGAGAAATCAGATAGCAAAGGCCCCTTTGGAGAAAACCAAATGTTAAAGATGTCCCCATTATTCGGGATTATCTTAGACAATTCGTCAAAATAATAGAAATTTCCACCACAATTTGCAAATATAGGATAATATATGTTAACAAGTGGGTCCGGAACGATGATTCGAATGGGAAAATCGCTTATATTTTTCAGTGGAGGATAGAGTTCTTTGTTTGTACCGATTTCTAAGAATGTTATTGTGTAACTCCTATAGATGATTCTTATTGCATTCAGCAGCGCCGTTCCATCCGGACTCCCCCATCCCGTACATGCATCCCAGCCGGCCTGGGCCGGGTACCCCGGAATACCGGTTCCTTCCATGCCATTATCCGGGGGACAATCCGCAAGTTGCGGATAATCGGGATCGGGCCAGAGCGGATTGATCGGATTAAATACCTTTGAACCGAGCGAGTAAAGGATTGGATTCAGGAAACCGATATTTAACCCCAGATTCGAATTGATGTTCGCAATAAGCCCTGCCCAGAGCGGTGCTGATGCGCTCGTACCACTACCTGATAGTGCAAACCCGATATTGTATATCGGGTCATACCCGCTGTACGGGCTGGCATTGGCAGCGACGTCGGGATAGCCTCGTCCCCGGGGATTGAACGGCGCGTCGGTATTTATTGTTTTATTGATGGAATCCGGAATACCGGCATCGCTCTGGTACGATGGGACCGGGAAAAAATCACTCACACCTCCCCCGGTAGCCCCCACATCGTCGTTCCAAATGTACTCCACCCATGGTTCAGATTCTCCGGCAGGATATTGTCCGAGAGTTGTCCCCCCAACCGAAAGCACCCACGGGTCGCTTGCTGGATAAAAAGCGTGCGAGTAGCCATCATGCTCCCCGACTGCCCCATCGGAACCTGCATCACCAGATGAGACACAGACCGTTATTCCGTTAAGGGCTGCATCCTGGAATGCTGCGTCTATCGCCCAAAGGCAACCGGCAGTGATACTGGAGCTGGCCAGTCCGGCAGGATCGTCGCCGCCGGCGATGATCCAGCTGGCGCTGAGAACAGATGGTGGATTTACCCCCGGTGGAAAATCTCCGGGATCTGGATGGATTGCGCGGTTGATGAGATCTACCCATCCCTGCTGTGTATTTTTGCTGAAATAGACCGCAATCTGTGCACCCTGTGCAGCAAGGGCAGCGATGCATATATCCTGGGTGATTTCCATGGCATCATCGAGGTTGAAACCAATTAAAGTACCGGCCGGGACATCGACAGGTAAACTCATCGAGGAAGTCATGGTCGAAAAATCAACTATTGATATGGTAATCCTTGTAGCTGACGGGTTGTATTCTACGTCCAGGACGTGGACTCTGTACACGACGGGGCCGGTGATCCATCCCCATGACCCTAGTGGAATATTTAGTGCCCCATCGAAATACAGGCTGTTTGTTCCCTGTTTTGCGAGTGTGCTCGTAAATCCCTGAATGATGCCGTTGAAGACACCGTCAATCGACACATCTATCGGATGCACTGTCGGCATGTTGATACATCCGAATGTGAGGTC
>Ga0182011_10001627_pt1 | contig 19636 bp, 16 predicted proteins | sample 711E1DmetaG_FD_120481 | JGI IMG/M metagenome (GOLD analysis project Ga0182011, IMG submission 120481) | Permafrost microbial communities from Stordalen Mire, Sweden - 711E1D metaG | ecosystem: Environmental > Terrestrial > Soil > Wetlands > Permafrost | place: Sweden: Stordalen | collected... | reverse complement strand
GCCACCGTCTGAAAAGCGGCTGGGCCACCTGCTGGCTGGGCAGTACCTGGAGCAAGCGGGCGAGCGCCAGGGCATCGTGCTGGCCGACCACTTCGAGCGCGCAGGCGAGAATCCGCGCGCCATCCACTGGCTGGGCGTGGCAGCCCAGCAAGCTCTGGATGCGGACGACTTGGTGGAAACCCTCGGCCGCGTCGAGCGGGGCGTGAAACTGGGCGCAGCGGGGGAGGAATTGTGCGCGATGCGGGTGATCGAGTCGGAGGCGAGGTACTGGCGGGGGGAATACGCGGAGGCAGAGCGAGCCGCCAGAGAAGCACTTGTCTCCGGTTCTGCGCGGACGAGACTGGGTGCGTTGCGCGCGCTCTTTGACGGGCTTGGTCCACAAGCCAAGTACCACGAGATTGCCACCCTATTCCGTGACCTCGAGCGACCACCTGAGCCTGAACTGTTGAATCCCTGGCTCGATTGCGTGGTGAGCGCGACTGCCTACCTCTTTTTTAGCGGCGACACTGAGACGCGCGGCCACACCCTGGCACTTCTGGAAGAGTGCAAAGAGCGGCTGGACCCACTTCTCGTCGGACGGGCTGAGACCATGAAGGCGCACAGAGCGAGGGATACGGGCAAGCCTGCCGAGGCTGTCGCTGGCTTCTGGCGTGCGGTGGACTACTACGAAAGCATTGGCCACCCGCGAGTCGCCTGCGAAGCTCGCGGGAACCTCGGCGTGCACCTCCTTGAACTTGGCCAGCTCGAAGAAGCCGAGGCGTGCGTCCGACAGGTCTTGGCTACGGCACAGAAGTTGGATCTTAAGTACATGCTTGGGGGCGGCTTCAACTCCCTCGCCAACGTCCTCGCATTCCGAGGATGCCTCGACGACGCTCGCGCCGCCGGCGAGCAGGCGCTCGCAATCACGGGCGCCCAGAACGATCGTCGCTGGAAGGGATACGCTGAAGCGTACCTCTCGGTCACCGAGTACCTTGCCGGCAACTATGCGCGTGCCAAGCACTACGCGCGCGGGGCCATCACGACATGGGAGACTGCGCTTTCAGCGCGGCCCTTCGCGATCGCGCTGCTGGCTCGCGCCCTCCTGGCTCAACGACGCCCAGTCGAAGCTCTGCTCAGTGCACGCGATGCCTACGCCCAACTGGAGGGTCTTGGCGTCGTGGATGACGGCGAGGCGACGATACGTTTGGCGCTTGCGGAGTGCCTGATCGCGACCGGAGACACGCCGGCAGCCCACGACGTCTTGGAGAAGGCTTCGAACCGAATTCTCGCGTCAGCAGAAGGAATCGACGAGCCCGCAATTCGAGACTCATTCCTCACGCGCATCCCCGAGCACCGCCGCATTCTGGAACTCGCACGCGAGCTGGCCGGCCCCAAAGACTGAGCCCAGAACGCGAAGCGGCGGCCGGCGGCGTAGCACTCGCTCGCCCTCGCCGCTCATCACTCGCTCGCTACCGGAACAGCGAGCGAGCCTCGGCGCGGGCGGTGCGCAGATCCTCCCAGAGATCGATCAGCGTATCTTCGCCAAAGCCGGCGTGCACGCCGTCGGGCGAAAGCGCGAGCTTCTTCAATACCGTGGGATCGGGATCCTGCGGCTGCGCCAGCAACCAATCGATGGTGTCGGCCAGGCGCAAGGTCGAGATCGCCATGGAAACGACGCCGGCCTTGCCCTGGGTGGCTTGCGGCTGATGGTGGCAGGCTACGATCTGAGGTAGCGGCTCGGGCAGATTCCATCTCGCCAGAACGTGGCCGCCCAGCATCGCATGATCGAAGCCCAGCCGTTGCACTTCCCGCTTGTGCGCGGTGTTGGGGGAAAAATCCTGGTTGAGCAACCGGGCGTAATCGCGGTCGCCGGTTTGGATCATCAGCAGCTTGCCAACGTCGTGCAGCAGGCCGGCAAGCAGCACCTTCGACGAGACCGCGCTGAGACCCATGCGGAAGGCCAACTCCCGCGCCACTGCCGCGGTCCCGGCAGAATGGTCGCGGACCCTCATGCCAACCCCGCCCAAATCCTTGAAGAAGGTCATCGCCGCCATCGCCATGGAAAGTTGCCCCAGGTTGGTCGCGCCGATGCGCACGATCGCCTTGGCGACCGAGGTGCAAGGCTCATAGGCGCGAAAGGCGACGGAATTCGCCACGCGCATGATCCGCGACGCCAGTGCGGGATCGGATTCGATCATCTGGCGTACCTTGTCCAGGTTGAAATCGGGCCGGCCGATGTACTCGACCAATTCCTGTACCACCGCCGGGAACGGGCGCAGACCTTCGAACTCGCCCATGCGTGCCGCCAGACTGCGCGCTGCGGCCCGATCGCCGTCGGTGGGCATGGCGCCGTCGAGCCAAAGCTCTTCAAGTGGTCTGTCCTGGGATCTCTCACCCGTGAGCATGACCGGTCTATCGACACACACCGAAGAAGAATTAAGTGGTCATGGCCAGCGGGCAACCGCGGGTCGCCCTACGGCAGCGACTTGCCGCCGCGCTGGTACTTGACCACGGCGGCCTGGTGCTCGGCGAGGGTGGCTGAGAATTGGTGCGTGCCGTCGTTCTTCGACACGAAATACAGGTAGGGGCTGCCGTCGGGGCGCATAACCGCGGCCAGCGCGGCCCGACCCGGGTTCGCGATGGGGCCTGGGGGCAAGCCTTCGTGGGTGTACGTGTTGTACGGGTTGGCTTGGTCGTCGAGCTGGATGCGCCGGATGCGGCCGTCCCATTGGGTACAGGCGGGCGACGCCTTGCCCACGAGAGCCGGCACGACCGTGCAGCCGTAGATGATGGTGGGGTCGGTCTGCAACAACTTGGGCCGGTAACTCGGCTTCGACAGACGATTGATGAACACCTGGGCGATGCGCGGCCGCTCCTCTGGCTGCCCGGTTTCCTTCTCCACGATCGAAGCCAGGATCACGATGCGCGCGTCGTCGAAGCCCAGCTTGTTCTTCAGCAAGGCCATCCCCGTCGAGTTGGCCGCGCGCAGCTCCTCGAAGACCTGGCGGTGCCGCCGAACCAGCGCCACCAGGGCGCGCGGCGCAGGCATATGCGGCCGCAGGTGGTAGGTGTCGGGGAAGAGGTAGCCCTCCAGGGTGGGGCTGGGCAAATCCAGGCTGCGCGCAAAAGCCGGATCCATGGCCTGGGCCAGAAGCTCAGCCTTGGGCGCGATGCCGTCGGCGTCCAAGATATCGATGACCTCGAGCACGTTCTTGCCCTCAGGCACCGTGACCGCCACCAGCTCGTCAGCCGCGCCGCGAATCATGAGCTCGACTAGCTTGCGCGGCGTGACCGGCGCCTCGATGCGATAGTGGCCGGCCTTGAAGCGCGCGGCCACCCCGCGCTGGCCCGCGTAGAGCCGGAAGTAGCTCGGGCTCTCCAGCAAGCCCGCGGCGGCCAGCAGCTCAGATACTTGGCGCGCGGCCGCGCCTTTGGGGATCTCGACCTCGACGATTCCCTGCGCCGAACCGGTGACGGAGTCCGGATAGCGCAGGACCTTGCCGACCACCGCAAGCATGACCCCGCCGCCGAGAGTGGTGGTCAAGAGGAATACCAAGAGAGCCCGCCGCATCGGCCGTTTCATCGCGCCATCTCCCGGCGGTGCGAATCCAGCCAGCGCTGCAAGATCACCGCTGCGGCCAGCTTGTCCACCACCTGTTTGCGGCGCGCGCGCGAGACATCCGCGGCCAAGAGCGGCACCTCGGCCTCCACCGTGCTGAAACTCTCGTCAATAAGGTCCACCGGCACTGCCAAGGCCGCGTGCAGCTTCTCGGCAAAGACGCGCGCCCGCAGCGCGGCTGGCCCTTCTTCGCCCTCAGGATTCAGAGGCAAACCCACGACAATGTGCTGTGCGCCCGCAGCCTGCACCTCGGCGCCGATGGCCGCAATGTCGCGGCTGCCGCCGTGGCGCGCGATGGTGGTGTGCGGCTGGGCCGTCAGGCCGAGGCCGTCGGATAGAGCCACGCCGATGCGACGCGACCCGAGGTCGATGCCGATAACCCTTTTCATGGCGGGCTTGCAGTCTACATCGTCTTTCGCGAATCTTGGTGTCGCGGTACAACTGCACCCATGTCCGACCAAACCAAACCGCCTGTGCAGGGCCAGCAGATCCAAATTGACATCGACGAGGCGACCGCCCAGGGTGCCTACGCCAATCTGGTCTTCATCAATCACACCGACGCCGAGTTCGTCCTGGACTTCGTGTTTGTCCAGCCGGGCGTGCCGCGCGCCCGGGTACGCTCGCGCATTGTTTCATCGCCTCGCCACGCCAAGCGGATGCTGCGGGCGCTGGAGGCCAACATCGCCCGCTACGAGCAGGTCTTTGGAAAAATTGAGGAAGCCGGGCCCGCGCCGCCCATCGAACCCAACCTGATCAGTTAGGAAACTGCGCCTTCCAGCGCTGCCAGCGTGCCCGCGCTTGCGTCCAGCTCGACGCGGGTTCCGTAGGGCAAGGCCCGGTTTTGTCGGCCGTGGCCGATGGGCGCGCCCAAGACCACGGGAATGTGCAGGCGGCCCAGACGCTCGCGCAACACTTCGCTGGCCGTGGGAGACGCCAGCTTGGATGAAACGGGCTCGTCGCAATCGAGGAACTCGCCCGCGACAACCCCGGCTGCTGCTCGGAAAACCCCGGCCAGCTCCAGTTGGGTCAGCAGGCGATCCAGCCGGTAGGGGCGCTCGCCCACATCCTCAAAGAACAGGATCGCGCCGCGCAAATCGGGCAGATAGGGCGTTCCCAACATGCGCGAGAAGACCTCGAGGTTGCCGCCCAGAAGCGGCCCTTGCGCCTGCCCCTTGACCAGCGCCTCCAGTCCCGAGCACAGAAGTCGCGCGTCCGGTTGTTCTAGTGCCGCGAAGAGCGCGTCGTGATCCTCCTTGCCGAGTCGCCCGACTTGCGTGACCACCGGCCCGTGAATCGAGGCCAGATCCGCCCTCGCCGCCTGCGCCAGCAGCAGGGTTCCGTCGGAAAATCCCACAATGGGTTTGCCTGCGCTACGCAGCAGATCGGGCTCGATAGAGTCCAGAATGCGCAACAGCCCATAGCCGCCACGGCCCATGATGATGGCGCGCGCGTCCGCATCGCGCAGGGCTGCCAGCATCTCGGCCAAGCGAACCTGGTCAGGCCCAGCGGTAAACCCGGTGGCGCGAAACAGGGAAGCCGGGTCGTAGCGAAGCTGGTAGCGGGCCGACAGCACGGCCGCACCCCGAGCGAAGTCCTCCGGCGGGATGGGCCCCGAGGGCGCCACCACGCGGACCAGGTCACCCGGTCGCAGATGCGGGGGCCGGAGCACCGTCTACCGCCGCCGCTTGGTGCGGCGCCGTCCACTTGCTCCTTGTACGGGCCGTGCCGGCGGCAGATCTCCCTCGACCGACGACGCCTCATCCCCGGGCGCGGACGACTCGCCCGACGTCTTGACGGCGCCGGATGTTGCTTCGAGCTGGCTTGCAACCGCCCCTTGCAATGCGCCGGTCAGACTGGAGCCAACCGCCACGGGAACCGCTTCGGGAACAGCGGCGCTGTCGGTCGAGTCCGCAGGGGCAGCAGACTCGGCCGGAATGGCTTCTGCTGAAGTGGGCTGTTGCTCTTTCGCCACGGACACCTCGTCCACAGCCCGTTCCGCCGGTGCGACTGGCTCAGGAATCGCAGCGGCTGGAACCTCGCGTTCGACAGCCTCTCTCGCCGACCGGTCATCTGGCGCGGGCTCCTCGATCGGAGCCGCGGCCGGGCTCTCAGATGCCGATGCGGCGGCGGCCTCAACCGGTACGGCTTGGGCCGGCGCTGGCTCCTCCGCAGCCGGTGGCTCGACCGCAGCGGTCGCTTGCGTGGCCGCTGCTGCTTGCGCGCTGCCAGGCTTGGCCGCGGGCGGCGGCGGGATCCATATGGCCGTGCCGGCGTCGTCTGACCCCGCCGGCCGCACTTGCATTCCACTAGCTGTTGGGTCGGCAGATTCCACCACACGCAAGACCCGCGCGGAAACCAGCGAATCTGCCGAGCGCACGCCCAGCAGCGTGCCCACCGGAAGTGGATCCTTCATGACGATGAAGAACTCACCTCCCTCGCCCTCGCGCACTTCCTCGGCGCGAGCGATCACGACACCTGCGTAGCAGATTTCGACCGGCGCTTGCATGAGGATCCGAGTCTACAGGGATGGGCCGCACGCAAGCAAGCGCCGAGATTGGCCCCTGGCCAGGGCGCGCTACTTGCGCTTCTTGCCGGCTCCAGCCGGAGGAGCGCCACCCATCATCTGCGCCGCATCGAAGGGCTTGGCCGGCTTGGTGATGGTGGGCTTGGCCCCGGTGCCGGTGCGGGCCAGTTCCATGGTAGCAGGGGGGATGGGTGGCTGATTGGCCTTGCCGGACTTGGGCTCAGGCGTAGTCACCACCTTGATCAGGCCGAGGGGAGGAACCTCTTCGCTGACCCAGACGTCGACCGTCCCGACGGGCGTGTGGTCCCGGTAGTGGGTGGCCTTGAATGATCCTGCCTCCACCTTGATGGTTTCCCTGCCCACCAGGGTCTTGACGTCAGGCTTCTGAAACTTCTGCGCCGGCACATCCGACGGCGCCTGCATCGGGTCGCCGTCACCGACCTGCATGACCATTTCCTTCACCGGTTTCGCCGCGCCGATGGGATCTGGATCAAGCACCATCTTCACCGTGATTTTGCCCCCCATCTGGACCGCCATTCCCCCCTGCATCGACATCTCAAGCGTGGTGGAACTGGCGTCGCGAGCCACCAACGCCCAGCGTGATTTCATTTGGACGTCGCCGAAGGTCATGCCGTAATCCGCCCAGCTACCGACGGTAGCTTTCTTCAAGTCGACAACCAGAGGCAAGGACTGCGGTGATCCGGTGGGTTGGGCCGCGGCTGTGGCGGGCAGCAGGATCAGGGCGAGGGCGATGATGCGCTTCATGGGATCTCCTCGTGGCTTGTCTAGCGCGATTGCAGGATGAGCGCGATAGGAAACGTCACTACTTCCGCTTGCGCTTTCCCATTTCATGTCGATGATAGGCGCTGCGAAATGGATATGAGACGCACGGCCTTTCTCTTCTCGGTCGCCGCGGCGCTGAGCTGTGGCACATCCGACATATCCGTAACGCCGGCACCCGGTACGTCTGGACGGCCGCTTCGGGGTTCGCTCGACAAAAAGGTCATCAAGGATGTCATCCACGAACACCACCGTGAGGTGCGGGCGTGCTACGAGGTGGAGCTGGTGAGGAAACCTGACCTGGCCGGCCGTGTGCTCAGCCAGTTCACCATTTCCGGCGCGGGCGACGTCGTGGCCGTTGTCCTGCGTGACTCGACCTTGGGGAACCCCACGATTGAAGAGTGCGTGCGCAGGCGGCTTCTGACCTGGAAATTCCCCAAGCCTCGCGGCGGGGGCAATGTCGATGTTGTCTACGCGTTCAACTTCTTTCCCAGCCCGTAGCCCATCGCCCGTCGCCCGAAAGTCTTCGCGAGATCATCAGGATCTCGATGCCAATGAAGCTTGAAATCCGGAAACGACTTCAAGCAGACCATCTGTTGCGTTTGAGGATCTCCATGTCGTCTCCGCCGTCCCCAGGTTGAAACCCGCTGAGCCGGAGAGCAGTCTGCTGGGACGGGATGTAGACTTGCTTGAGTGAAGCCCTCGTGACCCCCGAAACAATTGCCCACGGAATAGGCAAGTTCGGAGAACTCGTCTTGCGCCGGCGAAGTCGAGGAGGCGACGCAGCTCCGTCAACGGTGTGTTAGCTGATCACCTTTCCAGGCCCTTCGCAAGGTCACCGGCACCTCCTTCAACTGCCCGGATTCCCTCCGCTTCTCTCCGATTCCCCTTTTTGGCACCAGACACCACGGGCGTGATTGGCGAGCGGCCGCTGAAACTAATCCTTGCGATTGCGCCATATTCGGAACAAGAGGTATGCAGTGGCCGGGCGGAATCCGGATCTCAGTATCGCCGCCGAGCGTGATGGCTAAGTGGCGCGTCTCCACCTTACTAGGCGCGGAATGAGGGGAAACGATGAGCGTAGTCGTTGGCTTGGTGCTGTTCTTTGGGGGGTACTGCGCCCTTCGGCGGAGATGGTTCGACCAGAGTCTCGTTGCGCAGAAGTACGGAGCCTCTCGATGACGATGGCGACAAAGGGCAGCGTCGCGGCGACGGTGGCGGTCGCGCGCAAGTCGCTCGATGATGCATGCGCTGATCTCGACGATGCCGTGCGAGCCATCCCGGACGTCCCCGGCGACAACGTAATGGCGAACCCGGGCCTCGTAGCGCTGCTCCTGCGCGTAGTCGTCGCGAGACGTCACCTGAGCTGTCTCGATCCCAGTCTCGGGGCGGAGAGGGCGGGTCGCGTCTGGGCTTCGATGCCTCTCTCGTAGCCAAGGCCGGCGTGCTGCCGGCGCGGTACTGACGGCATCGATGCTGGGCTGGTCGAACGCACACACCTTCCATCGATTTGAATGGGAAGGCATTTCATCTTGATTGAAGAAATCGGTCTTCCAGGACAATCAAGGTTGCAAGGGGTTGAACTCATGTGTGTGGCCGGTGGCCCGAATACTGCACTATCCGCGTCTCATGGTGCAGGAAGACCGCGACCAATCAGCCGACAGCTCTGCCCAAAGGTAACAACGAAAAGGAGAATCCCGTGGAAACAGTAGGACAAGAGGTGGGAAAGATCGAAACACGACTCCGACAGTTAGGCGCCAAGCTCGACAAGCTGGTGGCCAAGGCCGACGAAGCGGGCACCGAGGCCACGATTGACTATCGCAGAAGCATCGATCACATCAAGGACAAGCACGCCGTGGTGCAGAGCAAGCTCAATGCGTACAAGGCCGCCAACGGCCAGAAATGGGACAATTTCAAGGGTGGCATTGAGATCGCCTGGCGCGATCTCGCGGATGCGTTCAAGGCCATCAGGCAGGAGCCACAACCACGCTCCTTGTAGTCCCGGCACCCATTGGCCTTCGGCAGATCCGAGTCACTGCACCGTGCCCACAGAGGCAACCTCGGTGGGAGCACGGCGGAAATCGCAGGAAACGCCTTGCCGCGATCGTCAGCTATTGCGTCACTGTCAACAGCTCATCGACGACCTTGTCCAAGACCGCGTCGAAACAACCCGCCAGCGTCTCGTCCGACTTGCTGATGGTCTGCATCCAGACGATCTCGTTGCTGCTGGCGTCGATCAGCTTCAGGACCATGCTCAAATAGGCGAGGTTGACGTCGACCTTCTTCTTGGCACGAGATTGTTCCTCCAGCGTTCCGGGATCTGGAGTTTCGGCAAGAGCGCGTTTGTCCGCGGCGATGAGGCTGGCGGCCGAGTTGCTGAATGCCGTGTATTCACCTGCATGCTTTGCCGCCGGCGTGCCAGATTCATCGGCCGGCGGTGGAAACTTGCCGCCATCTTTCACGTAGGCACCCTTGGCCTGGTTGAACTTCGATGTGTAATTGTCGTAGGCGTACTGGTTCGCGGCCAGGCGATTTTCGGTCTGTTGGCGCCAACCGGCGTAGGCCGCCGCGTAGCGGGCCATCTCCTCCTTGCCGTACAAGAATCGAAGCTCGACCAGTTGCGTCCCGGTGCCCATCGACGCAATCTCGCCATACAAGATGTATTCCGCATTGGAAACCTTGCCGACGAACACCATCCTGTCCAACATGCCTGTCCAGCGCACGTTTCCCCCGGGCATCTGGGAACTTCTTTCTTGATCGATTGACACGGCCACGCCCCTGCCGGCGGCCGACAAATCGACGATCTTGGAAACCCCGCGCTTGACCAACCTGGAGATGAGCAGGTCACTCACCTTGGGCGAAGCTTGGTTTCCCGCTCCCGTCCCCGCACGAGGCATGACCTGAGCAACGGGCGCGACCTCCAAGCCGAGCTTGCCCTTGGTTAGGAGGTTGGCGAGCCCAATCAATGACGACATGGGACTCACCTCAGACGCCCCGACACTGGCGTAGTCAACGGCCCCGAGGCCGATTGAATGTTCCTTGAAATTCGGCAGCGGGCGAACAGACACCACCTCAGACCTTATCGCGAAGGTCAGCACGTCCTTCACATTCTCCTCACGAGACGTGGGCGGCAGAGGCGGATATCCCGGCACGTTCGACAGCTGTGGCGGCGCCTCTAGCGAGGGAAAGGTGGCAGCGCAACCGCCAAGCACCACCACTCCAGCCGTCCAGACAGGAACCATCACAACAATTGCGCCTAGCTTCTGCATGGCTACCTCCTCTTCTTCCCTGGCACTCGGGGTTTCAATTCATCAAGTAGGCGAGCCACAACAGCATAGGCAGCCATCGACGACTGCTCCAGCGCAGTTCGCCACAGACGAGCCGCCCACACGACCTGCCCGGTCCTTGCATCAAGCAGCTTGACCGTAAGATCTACGATGCTGACTGTCACCTGTGCTTCTTGTGTCTTGCTCCGATTCTCTTGCTCGAACCGTTCCGGTGTTGGCACACTCTGTTCGGAAGATTGCATGGCAACGATTGCGTTTCCCGAGGCAGCCGCGAAGCCTTCGCATCCGGCGCTCTTCTGCTTGAACTCGCCCTCGTCCATCCAGGCGCGTTCCCACCAGTTCTTCCGCGCTTTCTCGCCCTCGTAGGCAGTCTTCGCACGACTGAACTCATCCCAGTAAGCCTGACGAGCTGCCGTCGCCGTCTGGATTCTGTTGGCCGCTTCAGCCCGGTATCTCGCGTATCTCGTCGCGTAGCCGGCCAGTTCCTCGGCCGGCAGCTCCAAGGCCGTCACGCGCGTTTGTTTGGCGGTTTGCAGATTCCGAAATTCGCCGAGCAGTATGTAGTCCACCCTGCCGACATCGGCAACCTGCGCCATCTGGGCCATCACGCCGGCCCACCATGTGCTGGTCCGCACGCCGTTGACTGATTTCTCCTGATTCAACGCCACCAGTATTTCCGGCGCAGAACCGAGATCCGCGATGTGCTTGAAACCGGCATCGATGGCTCCCATGGTCAGCGCCTGATCAAGAAAGGCGCGCCGATTGCCCACCCCGGCTTCGGAAGGCAGCTCGAACCCCAGGAACCCGAGCGAGCTTTGCCCGAAATCGGGCAGCGGCTTCGCCAACGCAATGTCGACTTGGGTCTCGGACGGCCCCTCCGGGACTGGCCGCAAATTGGGTAGCGGCGGTGGGGCGACTGCCTGCGGGATCGGCGGCGCGGGTCCGAGCTGGAACATCGGCGCCCCGCAGGCAAGTGCCAGGCACGGCAAGCCGACAATGACCAATGACCGATTAGGAGGAATCACGTGAGATGCTCCTTTTCATGGAGGGGCAAAATCAATACCGGGCACATTGTATCGGTACTGAGACTTTTGTCGATAGCTCAACCCGCTCCCTGATCCCGCGGCCAGCGGAGCGAAGCGGCGGACTGCCCCAGAAAGACAGGCCAGGGTAGCTCTTGATCCGCAGGATCGACAGCAGCTACATCCCCGCCCGGTATCGATCCAGCCAGTGCTGGAATACCAGCAGCGTCCAGAGTTGCTTGCGATGGTCGCGCCGGCCGGACTGGTGCTCGTCGATTATTCTCTGCACATAGTCGGGGTCGAAGAAACCTTCCCGCCGCAGGCGATCGGGGTGCAGCTCCTCGCGCAGCATTGGATTCAGCTCAGCTCGCAGCCAATGCGCTACTGGGATGGCAAAGCCGTGCTTCGGGCGATCGATGATCGCGTCGGGCAGACGTCCGCGCATTGCCCGCTTGAGAATGTGTTTGGTCACCAGGCGCTTGATGCGCAAACCTGGGGGCAGGCCGCACGCGAACTTCACCACTTCGGTGTCGAGAAACGGCGCTCGCGCCTCCAGCCCCACTGCTCCGGCGGCGCGATCCACTTTCACGTTGATGTCGCCGGCCAGATAGAACCGACAGTAGAACGCCATGAGGATATCGTTGGGGTCGCGCGCTGTGCTCTCGGCCGTCGCACGTTCGAGGACTGCGAGCGTGTCCGGTTCAGCTTGCGCGCGCAGGGAAGGCGTGAGCAGCAGGCGGAGCTCCTCGGGCAAGAAGCTCGCCATCCACTGTTGATGGCGACGCGGCCCGCGCTCATCCAGGCCACGCATCGTCTGGTTGAGCTTGAACCCGTGGCTGAAATATCCGCCGCCAGCAGGCAGCGCCGCAGCAGCGCACCGACCGAGGGCAGAAAGCAGCGCCGCAGCCTTGCGTGGCAAACGATCCACCGTCTGTCGCGCTATCGCCTCGGCCTTGAAGGTCGGATACCCGGCAAACAACTCGTCTCCGCCATCGCCGCCCAGGGCGACAGTGACGTGTCGGCGGGTGAAACGCGTGAGCAGGTAGGTCGGGATGATCGAAGCGTCCCCGAGGGGCTCGTCGAGAAACGCCATCACCTCGGGCAAAACATCGATGAGGGTCCGCGGCTCAAGCCGCTCCTCGCGGTGGTCGGTTCCCAAATGGGCTGCGACCCGGGCTGCATGTACGGATTCGTCGAAGCTCGGATCTTCAAAAGCAATGGAGAAGCTCTTGATTCGTCCTTGCCCACCCTCCGCGGCCATGCACGCCGCGATGGTCGAGGAATCGATGCCGCCAGAGAGAAAGACGCCGAGGGGCACGTCGGAAATGAGCCGCCGCCGCACCGCCCGGGCGAGCAGGCCGCGCAGCTCTTCAGCCGCGTCTTCTTCGCGCCGCGGACGGTGCTCGGCCGGGAAAGGCAGGGTCCAATACCGGGAGACACGCGGAGATGGATCGGCCGCACTGGCATCGAATTCGAGCATTTCCGCGGCGTCGAGTTTGCGCGCACCGCGAATGATGGAGTGAGGTGCCGGCACATACTCGAAGGTCAGGTAGCGGCCGAGCGCCACCGGATCCACTGTGCGATCCACCGCGGGGATGGCCAGCAGCGCCTTCAGCTCCGAGCCAAAAGCCAGCAAGTTCGGCCGACCGCCATCGCGCGGGATCGAAGCGTAGTAAAAGGGCTTCTTGCCCATGCGATCGCGGGCGGCGAGCAGCCGCCGCTGGCGGACGTCCCAGATAGCGAAAGCGAACATGCCGTCGATGTGGTCAAGCAGTCCTTCACTCCAGTGCCGGTACCCGTGCACCAGCACTTCGGTGTCGGAGCGCGAGTGAAAGCGATACCCGGCCGCGCTGAGCTCGTCGCGCAGTTCCTGGAAATTGTAGATCTCGCCATTGAACACCACCTGCACCAGCCCGTCTTCGCTGCCCATGGGCTGCGAAGCGGCCTCGCTTAGATCAATGACCGATAGTCGGCGGTGGCCTAGGCCCACGCCTGGCGCCAGCCATATCCCTTCCCCGTCCGGGCCGCGCGGGGCGAGCGTGGCCACCATCTTGAGCAAGAGATCCTTGTCGACCGGAGCCCCCGAGGGATCCAGCAATCCGGCAATTCCGCACATCAGCCGGCTCGCGACGGAATCCGACCCTGGCCTGCGGCAAGGGCGGTGGCGTCCAGGTTCACAGTTTGCCTCACCAAGTACGTCGGTTTGGCCGATGCTTCGTGGTAGGTGCGGATCTGGATCTCGGCCAGCAGCCCCAGCATCACAAGTTGCACGCCGAGCATGAAGAGGAAGACCGCGATGACCAGAAGCGGATTGCGGTGCACCCAGATGTGTTCAACGTATTTCTGGAACAGGGTGTAAGCCGCGACGACTACGCCCGCGCTACACAGCACGAAACCCAGGCCTCCGAAAAGATAAAGCGGTTTAGTGGAGTAGTCCCCCAGAAACTTCATGGTCGCAAGGTCGAGCAGAACCTTGAACGTCCTCAAGATGCCGTACTTGGATCGGCCTTCGCGGCGGGGATGGTGCGTGACCGCCAGCTCGGTCACGCGCGCGCCGGCCCACTTCGCATACACCGGGATGAACCGGTGCATCTCGCCGTATAGACTCACCGACTCCAGGAACTCGCGCCGGTAGGCCTTGAGGGTGCAGCCGTAGTCGTGCAAGCGCAATCCCAGGAAACGCCCGATGATCCAGTTGGCGATCCACGAAGGGATCTTGCGGGTGATCATCTTGTCCTTGCGATTGCGCCGCCATCCCGACACCACGTCGTAGCCCTCGTCGAGCTTGGCCAAAAGGAGCGGGATGTCGGAAGGATCGTTCTGCAGATCGGCGTCCATGGGAATCAACACCTGACCTGTGGCTGCCCGAAACCCGGCGGCCAGCGCCGCAGTCTGGCCGTAGTTGCGCCGGAACCGGATGATGCGAAGCCACGGGCGCTCCCGGGCGGCCTGCTCGAGCTTGGCGAAACTCGCGTCGATCGAGCCGTCGTCGACCACGATGATCTCCGAGCCGTGTCCGCGCGTCGCCAAATCGGCCACCGTCTTGTCCAACACGCTGACCAGCCGATCGATGGTCTCGGCTTCGTTGTAGCAGGGTATGACGATGGAGAGCTGCATTTCGGGCTCAGGTTTCCAACTCTCGCACGCGTCCCGGGTTCTTACAAGGCCACCCGTCGGTAGCCATCATTGTGCGCGTTCGGTGATCGCCGCATGCAGCGCGCCTAGATTGCCGGGCGAGCCAATGAACAGATCGTCCGGGTAGTGCCGGAACGCGAGCATGCCCCGATAGATCTCCGCGCGCTGATCGACGTTCATGCCGAATCCAGCCAGGAATTGCAGGCGCAGGTTGTCGTCGCGGTTGATCTCGGCGTCCCTGAGCCAAGGTGCAAGCTCGGGGCCACGACCACCGTAGGTGGAGAGCAGCGCCACGGCTGAGTTGAAGCCGATCTGGCGCAGCGACTGCGCAACCGGGGCAAACTCCGGGCTCTGCAAACGGCCCTCCAGGGCGTCAACGTCGATCCGGGTCGGCTCCACCTGGCCCAGCAGCACGACGTCGTAGCCTTGTCCTTGCACGGTGTTGCCCCAAATTGTCCCGTTGGGGAACGCCTCAAAGAAGGTCGCGACCTCGCTCTTCACCGCCGCCATCCCGCTTTCGTAAAGCTGCACGAACACCGTCACCACCCCGCCGGGATTGAGGTGCCGCTTGGCCATCTCCCAAAATTCGCGGGTGTAGAGATTGGCGGCGCCTTTGACCCAGGGATCGAACGGATCCGAAGTGATGGCGTCGAACGTCTGTTTGGTGGTTGTGAGAAAATGTCGGGCATCGTCCACTTCGATGTGCACCTTGGGATTGCGGACGACGTTGTCGTTGAAGTCGCCGAAGTATGGGGCGACTACCCTCGGGACGAGCGGCTCGATTTCCGCGATGGTCAAGCGCTCGACGCGGGGATCGATGCTGGCCGCACCGGCGGTTACCCCGGCGCCACAGGCGATCACCAGGACCTCACGCGGATCCACCGGAATCAATGTGGTGAGGTGCCCGAGCATGCGCTGAAGTCGCATGTCCTGAGGAAGGGTGGAGGCCTGGATCTTCCCGGCGTTGTAGTAGCTCAGGGTTCCGTTCAAGTCCCGCGAAACCGCCGGGGACGAATTCATGCCTTCGCCCACGTAGAGGAACGTCTCTTTGGTGTTGCGCTCGACCGCGGAGAAGCGGCCGTGCCCGACCAGCAGCGGGGGAACCGCGACCACGTTGCGCCCCAAGATGACAGCCAACTCGACGATGGCCAACGTCCAAATTGCATCGCGCGTAGTAAAGCGCCACGCCGCCCGATTGGGTAGCAGCGCCGGGATGAGGGTGAGGGCGGCGGCAACGGCCGAGATCGCGATCAGGATCCGCTCGCTGTTTTGCGTCCCGACTGTGACGATCAGCACCAGGCTGGTGCCCAGGGCTCCGACGATGGCGCCCACCGTATTCGCCGCGTAGATGCGGCCCACCACCACGCCGCCATCGGCTCCCCGGGACGCGACTGCCGCGAGCGCCAGGGGAAAGCTGGCGCCCCACAGGCAGGCCGCGGGCAGGATCGCCCACAGGCAGCGGACAAAATCGATCTGGAATTGATTCCACGGGTTGAGCGCCAGGCGCGGATTGACTGGCCAGTAGGGCAACGCACTGGTGATGTTCCACGATGCCCAAGCGATGGCCGCGACCAGGGCGAGCTGCGCGAAGCCGAGCGCACGGCGTGGATTGGACGTCCGGCGCGCCATGAACGAGCCCACGCCACTGCCGAGCCCGATCCCGATGAGGAACACCGCCAGGATGATCGAGAAGGTGTACGTGGTGTGGCTCAAGAGCAGCCCGAAGAGCCGCGTCCAGATCACCTCTGCGCCGAGCGCGCTCATCCCCGAAAGCCCGATCGCGAGATAGATGATCCAGGCGGGTGTCGTCGGGGCAGAGATTGCGGTGGTGCCAAGGTCGCGGCTCGTCTCGCGTGGTGCAGCCTCGGGACGGGCGCGCGCAAGCGCGAAGGCGCCCGCGGCGACGGTTGCGTTCAATGCGACCGCGACGAAGGTCGCGGTGTGCATGTCGTGAACCCGCAGCAGGTAGAAACCGGCAAGCAGACAGCCGAACACCGCCCCGAGGGTGTTGCCGCCATAGAAAGTCCCCAGCCACGAGACACCGCGCGGGCTCATTTCCACCCAGCGGGAAACCGCGGGCAGCGTGGCCCCCATCATTATCGTTGGCGGCAGGAGACAGATCGCCGCAAACAACCCGCGCAGAAGCAGCCCCGGGATACCGTGCCCGACCACCGCCGTGTAGACATGCTGGACCAGGGGCATCGCCCCCAGCATCAGGATCCCGGAGACACCGATCGCGATTTCGAGGATGGCGTAGACCCGCAAGGGATGGCGTTGGCGCGAGACGAAGTGCGACAGCCCCAGGCTGCCCAGGCACATCCCGCCCATGAAGGTTCCGAGAAGCACCGCGATCGAGACCGCCGAAGATCCGAGCACGAGCTGCAACATCTGAAACCAGACGATTTCGTAGATCAGGGCCGCGCATCCGCTGGCCACAAACAGCACCAGGAGAAGCGCAAAGGATCGTTCGTCCGTACTCTTCGCGGGCGGCGGCGCGCCTCTGCGGCGGCGGGCGATCCTTGCTCCGGCGAGCGACACGATGGCCGCGCCCAGCAAGATCTCAAACCAGCCAACCCGGTGGTTTGCCGGCACGACGGGATCTGCCACTGCCGGCGCGACAGGGGGCTTCGGCGCAACCGCCCCGGGCACGTCGACGGTGCGCATGGGCGGTGGGAAAGGAGTCGGGGCCAGGCAATACGCGGCGAACTCGGAGACCGAATAGAATCCGTCGCCGTCGGCGTCGCCGATGCGCAGGTAGCGCACCGTCGCCGGCTCGATCTGGACAGCGCGCGCACGCAAACCGGGCCCGCGGTCGACCACGTTCGCGATCTCCGCCAACACCCGGAAGCTTCCCGTCTGCCCGTCGCGAGAGCCGGTGATCTTGTAGGTGTCGTTTGCGTCGGCTTGCAGATAGAAGGCGCCCACCTTGCGCGGCTCGCCCAAGTCATAGGTTATCGAGGCAGCATGGCTTGCCAGAGTGACGGCGGCGGGCGCGTCCCAGGATGTTCCCTCAGGCGCAACCGCGCCGTCAGTGACCAAGGCGGGGTTGCCGCGGACCTCGGCCTGGGCAGACGGCATCTGACCCGTGAGCAAATCCGCGGTGTCGCATTCGGGTGCGCCGGCCGCGGTAGGGCGCTCGACGGCATAGGCGCTGCCACCCGCGACGCCCACGGCCAGCGCGAGCCCGGCACACACGCAGGGCAGCGTGGCGCGGCGGCGTTTCATGAATCCTCCATCGATCGGACAACCAGAGTAGCAGGTTGCCGACTCGCGTGCGATTGCCGCATGTTTGGCAACGACAACGGCGACTTGCCCTCGACAACATAGGCACGGAGGCGGGTCAGCCTATCTACTCTGCCCTGTATCCCAGGGGGCAGTACTACTACAACGACATGGCCGAGATCGATCTACTCTGCTGAGTGGGCAAGACACGCAAATGCTTTCTTCTCAACACCCAGGCCAAGATCAGCGGTGCCCGCCACCGTGGCCACCGCCAAAGCCGCCATGTCCCCCAAAACCGCCATGCGAGCCACCAGCAAAGCCGCCGTGGAATCCGCCGGACGCGTGGCTGACACCGCCGCCGCGATAGCCGCCGCCGCCAAAGCTGCTGCGGAATCCTCCCCCAGTACTGCCACCATGACCGCTGAAAGAGCGAGCGCCGCCAAAGCTCCCACGGTATCCGCCAACCGTGCCGCCGCGGTATCCACCGCCCGCGTGATAGCCGGCCGCACCCCGATAGCCGCCTCCGTAGCCGGCACGATAGCCGCCAGCGTAGCCGCCGTGGTATCCGCCCCAACCATACCCGGCCCGGTAGAGGCCGCGATACCAGCCGAAGCCGAGAGCACCGCGGAGGCCAAAGTAGGGATAGGGCCCCCAGCCCCAAAGCCAGGGCGCTGCCAGCCACATCCATCCGTAGCTGGGGTAGTACACATAGGAATAGGGGGAGGCGTCGTAGTACGTCCCTTCGTAGGTGTACTGGTCTCCGTAAGGCATCCAGATCCAGCCGTACTGATCCGTGTACACCCACTGGCCTCCGGCTGCCGCCGGAGCTGCCCCAACGGGCCGCTGAACTTGAGGTCGCGTCTGGGATTGGACCGGCGGGGCTGGCGGCTGCAGCGGTGGAGCAGGCGGCTGCTGAGCTGGCGCCGCTGTGGGCGGCTGCACCGACTGCGGCAGACCCTCATCGGCCCGCGCGATGCCGAACCCTGCGAGCAAGAAACAAAGGCAGGCAGTCAAATTGGTCTTCATGACATCACCTCAATATTGAACGACCAACATATCCAACAACAGTGGGTGCAATCCCCGCGCCACATCGTTTGGGCATCGACCAACCTTGTCAGAGCACGGACTTGGAATTCTGCGCGCGCCACTTCGATACACTCGCCCACCTTTTCCGCCACATAGGTCAATGAGTCGTCGTGCGGGGTTGCTTGCCGCGCATCAGTGGCTTTGGTTGCCTTACGTGGCGTACCTGGCCCGCTGTGAAATATCTTCACGGATTGACCTCGCACCGAAGTACGCCACCAGGGTGGACGCCGCCGGCCTGTTCGTGCCACCATCGGGAGCGTGAGCACGCATCGCCAGGGCAGACTCTGGGTCATAGCCGGCATGGCGCTCTCCTGCAGCAGTGCCAAGAATACGCCTGCGGCCACTCATGCCGAGGCTGGCACCAGCGTCACCGGTCCCACCTGCCCCAGCGCAGCCGCAACCGTGCACACAGGCGACGGCACCTACTACACCTTCGCCGATGGCTCGGGCAATTGCATGTTTCCAGCCACGCCCAGCGATCTGGACATCGGTGCCATGAACCAGACCGACTACGCTGGCTCGGCGGCGTGCGGGATGTGCGCGCAAGTCACCGGGCCCGACGGTGCGCTCACCATCCGCATCGTGGACCGGTGCCCGGAGTGCCAGCCGGGCGACATCGATTTCAGCCCCTCGGCCTTTGCCAAACTGGCCGCGCTGTCTCTGGGCCGCATCCCCATTCAGTGGACCTTCGTGCCCTGCGCAGTCAGCGGACCCATCGTCTATCACTTCAAGGACGGCAGCAATCAGTGGTGGACGGCAGTCCAGATCCGCAATCACCGCTTCGGCATTGCAGGCTTCGAGTATCTCGACGGCACCGGCCAGTGGCAAAGCGTGCCCCGGCTTGACTACAACTACTTCGTCGCGGCCTCGGGCATGGGGCCCGGCCCGTATACTTTCCGCGTGACCGACGTGAACGGCGCCACCCTCGAGGACTCGGGCGTAGCGCTGACCCCCGACGGCGACTGTGTGGGAACCAACCAGT
>Ga0182011_10001625_pt1 | contig 19644 bp, 16 predicted proteins | sample 711E1DmetaG_FD_120481 | JGI IMG/M metagenome (GOLD analysis project Ga0182011, IMG submission 120481) | Permafrost microbial communities from Stordalen Mire, Sweden - 711E1D metaG | ecosystem: Environmental > Terrestrial > Soil > Wetlands > Permafrost | place: Sweden: Stordalen | collected... | reverse complement strand
TGCTCCGGGCGCGTCGGCGATTCTCATCGCGCCGCCTGCGACGGGCCTCAGCTACGCCAACGGCACGGTCCACACTGAACGTGGTGCGGTACAGATTGACTGGCAACGTCCAGTCAGCGGCGGCCTGACTCTCAGCTTGACCATTCCTGTAAACGTCAGCGCAGCCGTGGTGCTGCCCATCACCAAGCCGGCAAGTACTTCGGCGATTGGTGCGGGCCAACCCACTTTCGTTTCGGAAGACACGATCCACGCCACGTATAGTGTCGGCTCGGGACAATCTTCCTTTATCGTCGCGCCCTAGTCGAGGGGCCTTGGCGTTGGAGCGGGGCGGCCTCCTTCCCCAGCGCACAGCGATGCCCGACTTGGCGGCCAAGCTGACCACGGCCTCGGCCGTCCGGCCTCGCGGCTCGGGCGCTCAAGTGCTGCCCGAAGGGAGCCTGGGCATCCCTTCTGCAACTTCTGGTAGGCAGCACTGGGCGACCGTACAATGCGATAGGCCAACGAGATCGCGTGGCCGCTCGCAAGGTCCTGACGAGTCCCCGATCTCTAGCTCGCTACCTTCTTGAGCGACTGCGCGAGCTTCACGGCCTCGGCGACGCCCTTCTCCGCTGCGGTCTGCTTCACCTTCGCGCGGTCAGCACCGGTGAGCGACCTCAAGAAGCCCAAATACTGCCCTTGCAGCTTGCGCGCCCGCTTGACCTTCGACGTAAGCTTCGGCGCCTTCTTTGCGGTCACGGGCTTCGCGCCAGTCGCATGAGCGACCTTGGCCTCTCGGCGCTGCTCCCGGTACTTCTTGATCTTGGACTTGGCCAGATTCTTGTGCTCCTTGCAGACCATCCCGAACACTGGCGCTGCCAGGTTCTTGCAGCCGGGCACCGGGCAGAGCTGCTTCTTCCTTGCTGGTGTGGGCGCAGGGGCCGGAGCTGCCGTGCTGGCCAGCCTCTTCGGTGGCCGGCCAGGCCCGCGCTTCTGCGGAACTCCAAGGGCACCCGCAAGGGCCGTCTGGATTCGCTGGACCGCGGCGGCTTCCACAGTGGCGACAAGCTGGCGGGTGAATGTCTCGACCAAGGCAGTGATGTTCAGATCGACGTTGGGCATGAGGTCTCCTGGGTGGTTAATGCGCGACTATCCTATGTGGCAACGGGGAGATAGGCAACCAAATCGACGTACCTAAGTTCCTGCGATTTGGCCGGGAGTATAGCGGAATCCAGGCGATCGAATCTTGCCACAGACGCGCATCTGGCCTTGACGGGGTGGCCAACCTCTCGCTCCGGGGCGAGCTGGACTACGCCGGTCGGTTGTTGGATACTCGAGCCGCCTGGATTTCGTTTCTGGTTTGACAGGCCGGCGCGCCAGGACGCGCGCATCTCTGGAGAAATAGCGCCATGAAACAAGCCTTCTTGGGTTGGTCTGTGGTTTTCCTCCTGCTCGGCTGCTCGAAGGAAACCCCGAGTGGCGGTAGCGGTGGCACGGCAGCCCAGGGAGGCGCTGGCGGTTCGCTCGGAAGCGGCGGTGGGACCGCCGGGACAGCCGGCGCGGGCAGCGTGCCGACTATCGCCGGCTGCAACATCTTTCCCGCGGACAACCCGTGGAACACGGACATCTCGGGCTATCCGCTCAACGCCAACAGCGCGACCTACATCGCCAACATGTCGCCATCCACCGGCTTTCATCCCGACTGGGGCACGCTGACGGAGGAGTATGGCATTCCCTATTCGACCGGCACCGGCGCCACGCCGCAGCCGATGACCTGGAACGTTGATTGGGGTGCTACCGACAGCGACAAGCTCCCTTGTCCCACCGGAGGCAACCAGTTCTGCTACCCAATTCCGCTCACCGCTCCTATCGAAGGCGGCGCCAGCGCCGATACGGGCAGCGACCGGCACGTGCTCTACATCGACACTGCGGGTGCGCCCAGCAATTGCACGCTCTACGAGCTGTACAACGCGCAAAACCCCACCGGCAGCTCAGGCTGGACAGCGGGGAACGGCGCGATCTTCCACCTCGGATCGGATGCGCTCCGTACCGACGGGTGGACCTCTGCCGACGCGGCTGGGCTGCCGATTCTTCCGGGACTGGTACGCTACGACGAGGTAATGGCCGGCGAGATTCGTCACGCCATCAGATTCACCGTCAGCCAGTCGCAACAAGGTTACATCCACCCCGCGACGCATGCGGCTAGCAACTCTAGCAGCTCATCACTGCCGCCAATGGGACTGCGCCTGCGCCTGAAGGCGTCTTTGGCGACTAGCTCGTTCTCCGGTCCGACGCTGGTTATCCTGACGGCGATGAAGAAGTACGGCATCATCTTGGCCGACAATGGCAGCAACTGGTACATCAGCGGCGAGTGCAACCAGGGGTGGGATGCCTACATGGACGACCTGGTGTCGGGCCTAGGCAAGGTGCATGGCAGCGACTTCGAGGTGGTAGACACCGGTTCTGTCTCGACCGCCGGGCTCTAGCTGAGATGACATGCGCATGGAGTTTGCTCATAGAACTCAACACGCTCTGAATGAAAGGGTGCGTCGAATTGTATGATCTGCGCGCTGCGGTGCGCTAAAGCACCGAACACTTTGATTGCCAGCGTCAAATTGCGCCGTTGCGAGCGGCCCGAGGCGCGACTAGGGAGAATACTCGACGTATTTGACCGAGGAGCAACGAAGGGACGCGACGCAAATGCGCGATTTCACGACGGGAGGCAAACCGCTCTGTGCTCCATGACTCCGCTCGCATGATTGCCGTGTGATTACCGTCGCCATCACGCCCGAATTGTGCGACAATACCCGACATGTCCGGTAGCATCAGGTTGTTCCTCCGCACTACTGAAAACGACTATCAACTGCAACTCAAGGAAGAGGCCCTGCGCGAAGGCCGACGGGCGGGCTTCACCGTCGAGGTGGAGTCAGCGCAGGACGATGCCGGGCGACAGGTGGCGCAGATCACAGCCTCCATCGAGAAAGCGCACGCCGGCAACCTGGTGGCCGTGCTGGTGGCTCCAATCCGCGATGACGTCTTGGCCCCGACGGCGCGCGCAGCGGCTGAGGCCGGGGTGGAGTGGGTGATGCTCAACCGCGAAGCGGGTTTCATCGAAGAGCTGCGCCGGCAATTCGCCGGTCGGGCCATCTTCTCGGTCAGCCCGGAGCAGGCAGAGATCGGCCGCATTCACGGCCAGCAGGTCCGCAAACTCATGCCCAACGGCGGCTGTGTTCTATGCGTGACCGGGCCTCTCACCGCCTCGTCAGCGCAGCAGAGACTCGATGGCCTGAAGTCCGTCATTGCGGAGCCCTACCGCCTGGTGACGCTGAATGCGGACTGGACCAGCGAGGGTGCTCGCCTGGCGCTTGAGCGCTGGCTAAAGAACATGACCAAAGACACGGAAACGCCCAGTGTCTTCGTCGCGCAAAATGACGAGATGGCTCTGGGTCTGCGCCAGGCCGCGCGCGATGCCGCCGTCAGACTGAACCTGCCGCTTGACAAGGCCCCCATCGTCGGCTGTGACGGTTCGCCGACCCTAGGACAGCGCCTGGTGCGCGAAGGCCGGCTGCGCGGCACGGTGGTGACCCCGCCCGCCTCGGGACCAGCGCTGGAATGGATCGCGCGCATGCGCAGCCACGGTGAGATCCCGCCCGCCGTTGTCGTCCAGCCGGTTAGATCCTTTCCCGCCCTGTCCAGCCTGCGGCACTAAGCCTCAGACCAGCAACGCGACCGGCATCTGTGCTTCGTGGGATTCCTGAGAGATATGTGGAATTGGCGCGCAAGCTGGCCAGAGAACATGGGGTTTCGGATGGGGATTCCCTGCTCTAGGCATTCACGGTCGCGCTTCGCTGCCGGCTGGTGCGGTTCTTTGTCCGGCATCAGTTGTTGCAGGGCAGTCCACCAGGTGTAGGACAAAGCGCTCGGGATGCGAGCAGAAGTATCGGGTCAGATCTGCCGTCGGTGTCAGGTAGCGCGAGCGCACGCATTCGTCACCGCTGCCCAGGCGGATGAACACGTTGGGCTGACTCTGTTTGCGTGGATTCGAGCAGCGACAAAGTATGGGATGGCCAAACTCCAGGTTCACCCCACGCGCCGCAAGGTAGTCGCGCGAAGCCTGTTTGACATGCCCGCGGGTACGAATCCCAGGGATGGGCGAATGAGACACCAGCCGGTCGTTGAGTCCCCACTGATCAATGACCCGAAGGCCAGGCAGAAAGTAGGCCATTCCGGCTGCCCGGGTGGCGATGACGGTGTCCGGCGGCAGTGCCGTGTTGAGTGCCACGCCGACCAGACGACTCCTCTGCGCAATGCCGTCCATCTCCTGCACCGACTGCATGCCGTGCTCCATCTCGAGCACAACTGGAGAGGGGGCCAGTGCCAACGACGCAGCCAGCACAATGGCCGCGGCCACAAGGTTTCTGCGCAGCAGTTCAAACGCGCCCATGGCGGCACCGGCCACCAGCACTGGCCAGTATTCCCACATCAGGCGGTACTCCATGAAATCACCGCCCACCTTCGCGATGAAGATCGCCTGTGCCAGCAGCGCGATCCCGGCGTAGCGTGCGAACGCCCGGCTTCGCGGATCCTGCGCGGCCAGGCTCCCGAATAGAGTGAGAGCCACCAGCAGGAGAGAGGCTGGACAGCTCCGCACAAAGCCAAAGAGGTACTCGACACCCAGATCAAAGCTCGCCAAGTCCGCGGCCTTGGCGTAGTAGGTGTTGGGCAGGATGTCGCCGTAGTAGTGCAGTTTCCACAACAGGTAGGCCGCCAGCCCAATTGCCGTGGGACCAATCGCCGGCCGCAGCCGCGCCCGCAGCGCCGTGGCCGAGCGAGGTTCGGTGCTCACCATGACTAGCGCGCTGGCCGCACAAGCGATCCCGGCATCGAGCCGCGTGAGCACCGCCACCAGCGGCGGCACGCCTGCCAGCCACTTTACAAGCCCTGTGCGCGGCGCCCACAGGTGCTGCACTAATCCCGTCAGCAAAACCATCAGACCGACGAACGACGTCTCAAGCCCGGCGCCGGCGAAGGCCGGATAGGTCGGCGGCAGAACCAGCAACGTGAACAGCGCCAGCACCAGTCCATCGCGCCTGCGACGGACCTGACCGCCGGCGGCCACCACGCCGAATAGAATGGTGCAGAGGTACGCGGCCACACCCACGGCCCGCGTAGTGTGAAGCGGGTCCTGCCTCAGGGCGATGCCCAAGGCGGCGATCAATGTCCACAAGAAGTTGGTGTAGCCCTCCACGTACTCGCCCGGGTTGAAGACCAAACCCTGCCCGGAGAAGAGGTTGCGCGCATAGCGATAGGAGATGAAGGCATCGTCGAACACGGCTTGGCTGTGCCGCCACCTGAGAAAGGCCCAGACCATCAACCCGACCGCCACCGCGGCCAGCACACCCCGGCGCGCGACCGGGCCCCAGCGGTCCCAGGAAGCGAGCGCGGCCAACCGTGGGGGGCTATTCACGACGGCGGCGCCACTTCCGAGAACCAATCGCGACGAAATCACTTTCGCGGCGCAAACCGCACACCATCCATCATCGCGCCGTGCTGTTTTTCAAAGGCCGAGCGCTGCACCGACAAGGTCACGTCGCTTTCTTCGTCAATCAGGCTGCGCGCCCGGGGGCTACGGTCAGGTCCATACCCGAGCTGCTCGAACAGCCGCAAAGAGGGGCGGTTTGCCGGAAGAATGGTCACGTACACGCGGTCCAAGCCCAGCCCGCGAAAGGCCCAGGCGTGCAGCATGGTGGTGAACTTTCGGCCCAGTCCCCTGCCCTGCAGGTTGCGTGCGCCTATCATTATGGCGTACTCGGCAGAGCAGGCGTCGAAGTGGCGAAAGTCCGCGTCTCCCACCAGGACGCCGTCTTGCTCCAGCAGGAAGAGGCGGTCGCCTCGTTCGCACGACTCGGTGTAGTACTCAACCACCTCCTCGGCCGACATGTCTTCCTCATGGGTCAACATGGCCCGGTTGTGCTCGTCGTTGTAGTAGCTCGAAAGTTGGACCGCAACGGCGCGCACCTCGTCCGGGGTAGGCTCGAAGGCTCGCAGTTGGACCTGCGCGTCTCGGTATTCCACGTCGAACCAGACAGCGGACATGCGCCCATGCTAGCGGAAGAAAGCCGCTGGCACTACCCTAAGCCACATGCAGGACAAGACAGTGTGGTCCCAGATCAAAACAGAATCGGCAGGAGCCTTTCTCGGCCAAGGGCGTTTCCCAGTCCCAGCCTATTCGGAGTTCATGCCGTCCCCGTTCGTGGGAATCAAGCCTTTCACCGCAGCTGATCCAGCCAGCGCCCTGGCCGCCACAGACGTGTGCGACGAGCGCGGCCTCGCCATCGACGAGTACGAGCAGGAGCACGAGCTTGGACCCGGCCTCGCCAAGATCGCGAGCCACCTCGTCGCCGAGCTGGGCAAGCTGGCTGCCGGCTCAACCCACGAGTTTTCCCGCACTCTGCTCGACAACAACCTGGCCTGGCCCGAATCCCTGGCGGCCGCCGCGCGTTCCGGCCGCTACCCACGGCGCCCATTCTTCATCATGCAGCCGCTGGCGCTGTCGCGCACCCAGGACGACAAGGGCAATGTCCGCTGGACCCTATTCGGTGCCAGCCATGAGCCAGCCTCGGCAGTCTTCTGGCGCGGCTTTTGTGAAACCGACGAGGAGCGCTTCCTGCGCCTGGTCGCGTGGGCCAGCGGCGATGAGCCGCCCCCACGGGAAGGTCTGCGCGTGCTCGGTCCTGCCGCCGAGCTGCCCGGTTTTGCGCGCGCCCGGCTCTGGCGCGAGCACGAGCCTGCCAGTCAGGTCCACACAATCTTCACCCTGGAACCATTCGGTGCCCTGCCCGATTCGTTGCAGAAAGCCTTTCTCGACGGGACGCTACCCATCCTGCCCACGCCCGCCAGCCACGTGTTTTGCCAGCATCCCTGCTATCGCAAGCTGGCCGCGGCCTTGCCGCGCGCCACACAGATCCCGCTACTGCACCTCTTTTCCCACGTACAAGAGGGCTACACGATTCGGATTCCCCAATCGGGTTGGCTCGACGAGCACGATCCGAGCCAGGCGCGGCCCGCGGGGTCTCATCGCGTGGTCCACCACATCACGCGCACGCACCGATGGCAGCGCACGCCACGCGACCAAGCCTTGGTCGGCGACGGCGCGTTCACCGACACGGTCACGGTCGCGCTCTTTTCCACCAACCCGGACGATCTCGGCCTGTATGGCAAGCCGATGGCGCGAAACTCGCAGATCTGGACCCGCGACTATGAGCTCCTGCTCAACGGCCCCTGCGCGAGCAAGGCCGAGTTGGAACACGCGGCGGAGCTGCTCGACCGCGGTGGCCGGTTCGGCTACCGCCTTTACTATCCCCCGATGCGGGCAGGAACCCGCGAACTCTTCTGGCACCTTCCCTTGCTGGCACGCCTGCACCCCGAAAGCGGCGAGGCGGAGGTCTGGCAAGACACGCTTCGGCTCGGCAGCGTCACGGCCGAAGCGACCGCGCCCACGGGCGAGCGCTCTCTCTTGCTGCAAGCCAATCTCCTCGATCGCCCCGGCCATCGCGAAGCCGCAAGTTTGTTTGAGCCTGGTCAGCTTGGCCACACCACCACCCAGAACCTGCGTAAGCTGCTCGATTTTCGCGAGTATCTCGCAAGTCCCTTGCCTGCCTCGTTCGCCCGCGCGCTGCTTCGGATCGCCAAAGATACGACTCTCGACGCGTGGCTGGCCAAGCTGCCGCAGTTGGCGAGCGATCCAGCCACCGCGGATGGGTTGGTCGACGATCTGCGCGCGCACACCGTGCCCGATGTCTGCTTGGTCAGGGCGCTGACTCTCGAGAAGACCGCAACCCGCGCGTTTGAGGAGACGCTCTGGCGGACCATCTCGGCCTTGGCCGAGGGAGAGTACCGGAACAAGGAAACCGCCGACCGAGTCATGATCAACGATGGACGAACCGGCGGACCGGCGGCCCGGGCGGCCCAGGTCCAGGCGGGCACGCGTCGCGATCTGGATCGCTTGGGCCAGCATTTGCACCATCGCTATCGCGAAGCCATCGAGCGCCATGGCATGCAGGGCCGGGCCCGGGTGTTCGATCATTGCTTCACCTGGCGCACCGACTTCGACCTCTCGTGGTCAGAGGCGTGGGAGAAGAATCAGAAGGGGCAGGCGCAGGAACGCAACATCGTGCTCATCATTCCTGGCCGCAACCGCGCCCAAGCCGTGATAATGGCGGACCACTACGACACCGCCTACATGGAGGATGTCTTTGAACCAGCGCGCGGCGGGGACGGTCTGCGTGCGGCCGCGGCCGGGGCGGACGACAACCACTCGGCGACCGCAACCCTGCTGGCTGCTGCGGAGGTTTTCTTGCCGCTCGCACGCGCGGGCCGGTTGGAACGCGACATCTGGCTGGTGCACCTGACCGGCGAGGAGTTCCCGTCGGATTGCCTGGGTGCACGAGCCCTGGCCCAAGCGCTGGTGGAAAAGAGCCTGCACCTGACCGCCGAGGACGGCAGCAGCCGGGACTTGTCCGCGGTGCGCGTGGTCGGCGCCTTCGTCCTGGACATGATCGGGCACAACAACCACCACGACCGCGACGTGTTTCAGATTGCCTCGGGCGAAGGCGCGGGCTCGGCACGGCTGGCGCTGCGCGCCCACCTGGCCAACCAGCGCTGGAATCAGCAGGCAATGGAAGCAAACGCCGCCCCGCCGCGACGGGGTCTGAGCCGCGCCCAATGCATGCCCGACGGGAAGGAAGTGCCGCCGCCTTTCGCGCACTTGCCCGTGGCCGGCGAGGTGCGGGTCGAATGGGAGCCGCGCTCGTCCCTGTACAACACCGACGGCCAGATCTTCTCGGACTTGGGCATACCGGTGGTGCTCTTCATGGAGAACTACGACATCAACCGCACCGGGTACCACGACACCGATGACACCATGAAGAACATCGATCTCGACTACGCCTCGGCAGTCGCGGCCATCGCCATCGAAAGCGTGGCTGCGATGGCCTGCGATGAGCGGGCTGGGCTGCTAGAATAGACAATCCTTCGTGGCACACGAGCAGGCACAGAACGGCACCCCCGACCGGCGCACCGACATGCGCGCCGTGGCTGCGCCAGCCGACGCTTCGCTGCCTCCACCCGCGTCGGTGGCCGATTCTGGGGCCTTGCCTGCCGAGGGCAGAGTTCGCCGGCGGGCAGCGGCGCAAGCGGCCGGACAGGGCTGGCACGTGGTCCTGCTGGCGGTCCTGGGCGCTCTCGTGGTGGCGGGCCTTGTGGCCTACGACTTTCTGCGCCTGCGCAGAGCCAACGACGCGCCGGAGCCGGCCACCGCGGCCGGCGCACCCGAAGGTTCATCTGCAACCGCGGCGCCCGTCGCACCCTCTGCGACCGTGCCGCCCTCTGCTGCAGCCCCACCGCCGGCCCATGCTCCCTCGGAAACGCCAGTGAATTCTCGCCCCGCTACTCTGGCGGGTGAGGCAGCGACCCGCTCGCCCCACCCCGAGGCGTCATTGGCAGAAAGAACCACCCTGCTCGAAAGAGCCCAAGCTGCGTTCGACGAAGGCAACATGGACCGCGCCCAATCCGAGGCCCGGCGCGCCGCTGCCCTGGGCAACCGTGAGGCTGACGCCTTGCTGGGCGCCATTGCCTTCAAGCGCGGGTATCTGGACGAGGCTGAGCGCCTGCTCAGTAAGGCATTGCAGCACGATCCGGGCAACCCACGCATCGCCCGCCAGTTGCAGGTGGTTCGCGCCAAGCAGGGCCGGTAGGGCGGCCGGCGGTCGCCGGTACCGCGTCGCCCCTGCGGGCCGGTTGACATTCATTGCCATCCTCTTCTCCAACCCCTTGACGCCATTGCCGAATCTCGCGATCGTGCGCGCATGCGCTTCCTTCGTGTCGGCTTGTCGGCGGTCATACTGCTATCGCTTCTGGTTCCCCGCGTCGTCGCGGCGGCGGCCCGTCGCGTAGCAATCGTCGAGGCGAGCACTAGTAAGGTTCCGCGCGGCGAGGTCTCCGCCTTGCGAGCTGACGTCGAGGACGTTGTGCGCTCGCTCGGTGCCGAGATCGTGCCCTTGGTCGAGGCCAAGGCAGCGGCGGGCGGAGACTGCGACCAGCCCGACTGCATGATCGCCATCCACCGCGCAACCGGTGCCACTCACGTGCTGCGCGTAGAATGGGTGTTCAAGAAGGGCTCGTTCACCCTGCAGCTACAGATGTGGGACGCGCGCACCGGCAAGACGCTCAGCTCGGACGGCAAGAGCTGCGACATCTGCACCTTGCCCGACCTGCACCTAGCGCTGCGCGACCGGGTCGCCGCGCTTTGCGCACGCGTGTTCGAGGCCGAGGATGCCACGCTAGCCCCGCCGCCGGTCCCAGTGCCGCCGGCACTACCGCCGCCAGCCCTGAACGTGAGTCCTCCGGTTCCGGCGCCGGCTCCGGCGCCCCCCCCAGCCAGCTCTGCCGGCAAGCGCATCGCCCAAGTGAGCGGCATCGTGCTGGTGGCCGCGGGCGTGGCTGCGGTGGCCTACGGCGGATATCTCCTGCATCGCAACGGCCAGGTGGCATGCGCGCCTGGCGAGACAACCAACTGCACTCAGCGCCATGCCACCGGAGGCGCTGGCGCCGGCCTCTTGGCCGGCGGCGTCGGCGCCGCGGTCGTCGGCGGCATACTCTTCTACTCCTTCACCTGGTGAGGCAACCCATGAATCTGCGAATCCACTATGTCCTTCCATTCTGCCTGCTCTTCGCCTGCGACAAGACCGAACGCGACTGGAGCAAGTGCAGCGGCAATGACGCCGCCCCATGTGCACCGGGCTACACCTGCAGCGCCGATTTCCGCTGTGTTTCTGCAGTCGATAGTGGAGGGGCCGACGTTGCGGCCACACCGGACGTTGCGGCGACACCGGCGGAAACGGGCGGACGTGAGGTAGCGGGAGCCGCTACCGCGGACGCGCCACTGGACGCGCCGGTGGACGCGGCCTTGTCCGTAGACGTGGTCGTAGACGTCGCCGTCGACATCGCCGTCGACGTGGCCGTGGACGTAGACGTGGCCGCAGACGTCGCCGTCGACGTGGCCGACGCAAAGGCGGATGTGTCGGCGGACAAACGCCCAGTCGACAGCCAAGGAAGCTGCGGCAGCGACATCGACTGCCCTGCTAGTGCGCCTTTGTGCCTGGATTTCAAGTGTGCGAAGTGCGCGTCCAACAGCGTGTGCGCTTCGCGCCTAGACAGCGGTGTTGGAGGCGGGGTGTGTGACACCACCAGCGGCCGCTGCGTGGTTTGCGCAAAGAGCACCGACTGTACTGCTGACCCAACCAAACCGGTGTGCGTGGCCAACCAATGCGCAGCATGCGTCTCTGCCCCGAACGAATGCCGGGTGAAGAACAGCTCCGCCCCTGTGTGCGACTCGACCACCGGCAAGTGCGTGGGGTGTTTGGCCAACGGTGACTGCGCCGGGGCCACCGATGGCGGGGTGGATGGTGGCGCGGACGCAGGGGCGGCCGCAGGGCTCTGCTACCTGAGCACCAACCAGTGTGTGGAATGTCTTGCCCACACCGACTGCAAGGATCCGAGCAAGCCCATTTGTGGCACTCTGCATACCTGCGTGGGCTGCGGCCTGCAGCTTGGGCCGGCCAACGGCTGCGCGACCAAGAATCCCGCTGCTCCGGTGTGCGACTCGACCACCGGCAAGTGTGTCGGGTGTCTGACCAATGACAACTGCGCTGCTGGAGCGGCTGGCGCCGATGGCGGGGTGGATGGTGGAGCCGACGGAGGAGCTGATGGCGGCGTGGGCGCAGGGCTCTGCTACTTGGCCACCAACCAGTGTGTGGAATGTCTTGCCAACACCGACTGCAAAGATCCAAGCAAGCCCGTCTGTGGCAGCTCGCACGCCTGCGTGGGCTGCGGCACGCAGATCGCTCCCCTCGACGGCTGCGCGACCAAGAACCCTGCGTTGCCGGTGTGCAAGGCCGACAGCGGCGCCTGCGTAGAGTGCACGGGCAATGCAGACTGCCGCGGCGATGCCGGGCTTGGGGTGTGCAACCCCACGACGAACAAATGCGTCGAGTGCAACGGCAACGCCGACTGCACGGCAGACAGCGCCAAAGGATTCTGCGTGAACAATGCCTGCACAGGCTGCCAGACTGCTGGCGCTGGGACGTGCACGGGCGCGAAGCCGGTATGTGCCGGAAGCGGCAGCTACATCGGCCAGTGCGTGGAATGCGCGGGCAACGCCGACTGCAAAGTCGCGACCAAGCCGGTTTGCGACACTGATCAGTGCCGGGCCTGCGCCAAGGACCTGGAATGCACCGGCATATCGCCGGCCGTCGTGTGCGGTCTGGACGGCTCGTGTCCCGGCGACAATGCCGTAATCTACCTAGAGAACAGCTCGTCGTGTCCTGGAGGAGAGGGCACTTTTGCATCGCCATACTGCTCTTCGGACGACGCGACTGCGGCCTTGTCGGCTACCAGGTCAGTCATCGTAGTGAAGGGAAATGGAGCTGCGTACCCTGTGGGTCCGCTGGCGATCGGGGCCGCCGCGAGTTTTCGCGTACTGGTCGCTGGTCAATCGTCGGCAAAAATTGCCAATCTTGGTGTCGGCAGCCACATTCTCGTCAGCGTCACCGCAGGCGATGTGGCTCTGCGAGACCTCACGATTTCCGGTGGAAATGACGCTGGCGTGAGCGTCTCCGGCGGCGCGACTTTGCACATGGACCGCTGCTATGTCTTGAACAACCAAGGGATTGGCATCCAGGCCTCTGCATCAGCCTTCGACATCATCAACACGGTCGTTGCAGGCAACGGTGCAGCCGCCGGTGGCTATGGCGTCAGCCTTGGAAACTACAACGGTAGCCCCACCACATTCACCTTCAACACCGTGGTGAACAACATAGGCGGCGGCGTATTTTGCGGCACGCCTTCAAACTACGCTCTCAAAGGGATTCTGGCCAACGGCAACGGACCAACAAACTTTCTCAACTGCGTGACCGACTCGACCACCTCCACGGCAGCGCCAAACTTCGGTACAAACTACCACCTGACCTCATCATCGCCCTGCGTGAACGTCGGCGGCGCAACCTGCCCGCCTGACGACATCGACGGCGATATGCGGCCCATTGGCGCAGCCTGCGACTGCGGCGCCGACGAGTACAATCCATAGGCCGCCGGCTCGCTCACACGCCCCTTGACTCGCCCCGCCTCCCTCGCCATCGTTGCTCGCATGACGGTACGGTGTAGCCGGCGCAAGGACGCGAAGTGAAGCCCGGGCAGAGCATTCCCGACACCCTGTCCTACGACCGGCCGCGGCCGCAAGAGGGGGCCGGCGTATCGCCGCCGGCTGCCCAGCCCGACTATTCAGCGACCTCGGTGCTGCCCGAAAGCCCCGTCGACGAAGGCCGCGCGCCCCCCACGGCGCGCGAGCGCCCGCTGCGCATGGATCCGCTGGCTGTCGGGCCTGCGCCCCAGGTGCCGCTCGCGCTCACGCCGCCCGAGGCCTCTCCACCGCTCCCCACCGTCGAGCCGCCGCTCGGCGCCTTTCGCGCTGGCGAACAAGTGGACCATTTCGAGATCGTCAGCCTGGTAGGCAGGGGTGGCATGGGCTGTGTGTACAAGGCGTTTGACCGCGACCTCGGCCGCACGGTGGCCATCAAGACCTTGCACGGCATCGACCAACTGCAGCCGCACACGCTTGCCCGCTTCCGACGCGAGGCCCAGGCCGCCTCGCGCGTGGTCCATCCCAACCTGGTCATCATCTACAGTTATGGCGCTCATCGCGACACGCCCTACATCGTGATGGAATATCTGTCGGGCCGCAGCCTGGCGGCTGAAATTGCAGAGGGCCCGCTCTCCGTCGAGCGCACCGCCGACGTTCTGGTCGCGGCCTGCGCCGGCGCATATGCCGCCCACCGCGCCAACGTGGTCCACCGCGACCTCAAGCCGGGCAACATCTTCCTCGCACGCACGCCCATGGGTGAGACGCCCAAGATCCTCGACTTTGGTATCTCGCGCGTCGGCGGCGACGACGCGAGCCTCACGGGCACGGGTGACATCATCGGCACCACCTACTATCTCGCACCCGAACAGGCTGCTGGCCGCGAAGTCGACGCACGCGCCGACCAGTATGCCTTGGGCGTGATCCTGTACGAATGCCTCACCGGCATGCGGCCATTCACCGGGCCGACCGCCTACGCGATCATGCGAGACATCGTGGAGGGAATCTTCCAGCCACCGTCCCAGGTACGCCCCGAGATCCCGCGCAGCCTGGAGGCCGTGATCCTGCGCACCATGAGCCGCGTGCCCGAGGACCGTTTCGCGCGCGTGCGCGATCTGGGCCTAGCCTTGATGCCGTTCATGTCTGTGAAGGGGCGCCAGCAGTGGAGCTACCACTTCACCGCGCCCGAAGCGGAAATGCCCATCGCGCCCTCCCGGGCCGTGCCCGCGCCCTTCGGCGCAGAGGCTCGGCCCACACCCACCGAGGTCGCATCCTCCCAACCGCCTGCACCAGCCGTGGCGCCCACCAAGATCCTTCCCGTTGGTCAACCAGACCCCTGGCAGGTGGTACCGACCCGCACGACTCCTGCTGCGGTCTTGGTCCCCACGCCCGCGCCCGCAATTGCCGGACCGTCTCTGCGCCGCAGTCAGGCCGTGGCCGTGGCCGTGACTGCCGCCCTAGTGGTTCTCCTCGCGCTGGCAGCGTGGGTGTTGCGACCCGCGGTGATTCACGATGCGGCGCGATCTGTATCCTCCTCAGCGACTGCAGTCGAAATCGCGCCGCCCGCGCCCGCCCCGCCGGTGGCTCCCGTGCCTTCCGAGCCGGAAGCGTCTCCCGCCCGCGCAGCACCTGCGTGGCCTGCGAACAATTCGCAAAAACCCGCATCTCGCAAGTCCAAGAAAGTCCCGCGAAACGCAGTCAAGTTCACGCCCGAAGGTGTTCCCATTATCTGAGGTCAAGTTCCATCATGATTCGCGTCTTACCCTTGCTAGTCGTGTTCTCGCTCGCACTCGGGCAAGGGCAGGCATGGGCCGATCGCGACGATTCAGACCCGCTCATCGCCCAGGGACTGAAGGCCATGTTAAGGGGCGACTACCAGGCGGCCCTGGATGCCTTTCGGCGCGCCCACCAGGCCCGGCCTGCGACACGTTCGCACGCCGAGATAGGCCTGGCCGAGCAGGCGCTGCATCGCTGGGTAGAAGCAGAAGCGGATCTGGCCGGGGCGCTGGCCGAGCCGGAGGACGCGTGGCTCGAATCGCATCGCACGCTCCTCGAACGGGCGCTGGCCGACGTGCGCGCGCACTTGGGAATGCTGACCGTGGAGAGCGGCCCGCGCGGGGCGGAGGTGAAAATAGACGGGGAACCTCGCGGTTCTCTGCCCTTGCCCAGGCCTCTCTGCCTGCTTGCAGGCACAGCCAGGGTCGAGATCACTGCGCCCGGTCGCCGGCCCTGGCGTGCCGAGGCCACGATCCAACCCGGCGAGACCACTCGTTTGGCGCCCATCTTCGAGCCGCTTGACCCGCCACCTGTCATGCCTGCTGCGACGACGGTCGCACGTCCTGTCAAGGTTGAGGAGCCCCGCATGGCCGAACCCACGGCCCTGAAGATCATCGGCTGGCTGGCTATCGCTGCGGGCGGCGCTGCCGCTGGCAGCGGCGCCTTTCTCCTGGCCAGCGACAGACACGCCGGATCGTCCCGGCGACTGGCCGGCATCGAGTGTCTTGCACTGGGCAGCGCGGTGGCGTTGGGCGGCGGAGTGATCACCGTCGTCACCGCCTGGCGCAGTGCTGCCTCAGGCAGCGAAACCGCGGCAGGAATATCCTTCGCCGGCAGGTTCTGACCGGCCGGCCATTCCTCTGATGCTAGCGCACTAGATCGTGCCGCTTTGAATGATGCGGCGAAGCTCCGTGGCGGGAAGGCGTGATCCGCGCTTCTCCTCCTCGAAGATGATCTGAGCCAAGGTCGCGGTGGTCAGGTCGCGGTTCGTCCCGTGGTCCACCACCTGGAAGTCCTCGCCGGAACGGACTAGTGCGGCGAGCGCCTGCAGGGTGACGTAGTGGCTCTCGTGTGTGTCATACAGTTTGCGGTTCGAGTAGCGGCGAATGGTTCTCATGATGGATAGCATTACACAGCCAATGGAGTTCGCCACTGTGTATCAATATTATTGAACGCAATGCGCTATCCGCATCGCGTCTATGACGCTTTCTTACGCCTTGTCAAGCTGCGACTTTTGCCGAAGACTTTTGCCCGTCATGAACACCAGCAAGACCGGTGCAACGGCGAGGTTGGAAATCGACGGCAAGCTGCATGAGATGGCTGTGGTCGAGGGGACCGAGCATGAACGAGCCATCGACATCACCAGCCTGCGCAGCACCACCGGCTGCATCACTCTGGACGACGGCTACGGGAACACCGGCTCGTGCCAGAGCGCCATCACCTTCATAGACGGCGAGAAGGGAATCCTGCGCTACCGCGGGATTCCGGTTGACGAGCTGGCCGAGAAGTCCTCTTTCGTCGAGACCGCGTACCTTCTCATCTACGGCCATCTGCCCAAGAAGTCTGAGTTGCAGCGCTTCTCGCAGATGCTCACGCAGAACGAGAATCTGCACGAGGACATGAAGTACCACTTCGAGGGCTTTCCTTCGCAGGCGCACCCCATGGCCATCCTGTCCGCCATGATCAATGCGTCGAGTTGCTTCTACCCAGGGCAAATGCGACGGCCCGAGCGCGACGAGTTCGATGAGCAGGCCGCGCGCCTCATCTCGCAGGTGCGCACGATCGCCGCCTTCTCGTACCGCAAGTCGCGCGGGCAGCCCATCATCTATCCCAAGCCCAGCTACAAATACACCGAGAACTTCCTGCACATGCTTTTCTCGGATGTGTACGAGGACTACGAGCTGCGGCCTGAGGTGGTGCGCGCGCTGGACATCATCTTCCTTCTGCACGCCGACCATGAACAGAACTGCTCGACCTCGACCGTGCGCATGGTGGCCTCGGCGCAGGCCAACCTGTTTGCCAGCGCGGCTGCCGGGGTGTGCGCCCTGTGGGGCCCGCTGCACGGCGGAGCCAATCAGTGGGTTATCGAAATGCTGGCCGACATCCACCGCTCCGGCGACGACGGCTCGCGCTTCATCAAAGCGGCCAAGGACAAGAACAGTGGCAAGCGTCTCATGGGGTTCGGTCACCGGGTGTACAGAAACTACGACCCGCGCGCGCGCATCATCAAGAAGACCTGCGATACATTGCTGAAGGCGTTGAACATCTCAGACCCCTTGCTGGATATCGCCCATCGCATGGAAGAGGCGGCGCTATCCGATCCGTACTTCATCGAGCGCAAGCTCTACCCCAACGTGGATTTCTACAGCGGCATCATCATGCGCGCGCTACGCATCCCCACCGAGATGTTCACCGTCATCTTCGCCATCGGCCGCATGCCCGGCTGGATCGCCAATTTCAAGGAAATCCTCGACGATCCAAAGGGACGCATCTACCGGCCTCGACAGGTCTACATCGGCCCGACGCTCACCAGCTACGTGCCTATGGACGCGCGCGGGGAGTGACCAAGCCGGCACGGATCATCGATCTCGGTACGCGTGACTACGCGGAGGCGTGGCGCGTGCAGCAGGAACTGGCGGCCGCGCGCCAGCGCGACCAAGTGCCTGACACCCTGCTCTTGGTGGAACACCCCCACGTGCTGACCCTGGGCCGCGGCGCCCATCGTGAGAACCTGCTCGCGTCGGCAAGCATGCCGGTCTTCGAGGTCGAGCGCGGGGGTGACGTGACCTACCACGGGCCGGGCCAACTCTGCGGCTATCCCATCCTTTTTCTGCGCGAAGATGAGCGAGACGTGCACCTCTACCTGCGCCGCCTTGAAGAGGCCATCATTCGCACGCTGGCCGAGTTCGCCGTCGAGGCCGGCCGGCGCCCCGGGCTTACCGGGGTATGGGCCGGCCCGCACAAGCTGGCCTCCCTGGGCGTGGCGGTGCGTCGCTGGGTAACCTTGCATGGCTTCGCGCTCAACGTATGCACCGACCTCGAACGCTTCTGCACCATCAACCCTTGCGGTCTTCCCGCCTCGGTTATGGGTTCCATGAGCCGTAGCCTCGGCCGGCCCGTAGCTGTGGCAGAGGTGCGCGCTCCTCTGCTTCGCCATCTGGCCACGGCCCTGGAGCGATGCTGGGCTGACGGGGAGCGCGCGGGCGGACCGCAGGTCGCCGCTGCACCAGGGACGGCGGTTAGTGCCAATGAAAAGCAGGTTTCCCTGCTCGGTTCGACTCGGGAAAGTCTTTCCGGTACGGTAGTCGCCTCATGAGTCAGCTACTCATTGCACGCAGGACCATCGGACACGTGGTCGTGCTCGCGCTCATGGGAGTGACGCCGGCTTTGGCCGAGCCGGCCGCACCCACCGCCCCGCCGCCGGAACCGGCTCCGCCCACATCTATCCTAGAATCCATACCTCCCGTGCCTGCGCCGCCGCCACCACCAGCGCCCCCTGCGGTTGCCGCCCCTTTGAAGTTGCTGGAAGCAGCTATCGGCCTCCGGCTGGGCCTGCGCATCCAGAATCCCAATCCCAGCCAGTCCAACAAGCTCAATGACCTAGGCCTGGACGGGCAAGTGCAGCTTCTCTTGTCCGGCCAGGCCATGCGCCACGTCCTGTGGCAGGCCGATTTCATCGGAACCTTCGGCACTGCGGACGAAACCAATCACTACGACGCGACCGGGAGCGCGGCCGTGCTCGATCTCATCGCCCGCTTCGAACTGCACGACGTCTTCAACCTGTGGTTGGGCCGCATGTTGGTGCCCGCCGACCGGTCCGGGCCTAGCACCGAGTGGTCCATCGCGCCCTGGCTTTTCCCAGGCCAGTTCATGGTCGGGCAAAAGCCGGTGGGCGCGCTGCAGGGCCCCCACGGCCGCAGCGATGGGGCAACCCTGTGGGGCCAGCTTGGCGGCGGCACCTTCAAGTACTACGCGGGTGTGTTCAACCTTGCCGATCCGACCCAGAGCCCGCTCTATTCGTGCCGCCTCAGCCTCAGCCTGCTCAGCCCCGAGCCCGGCTACCGCAATGCCAGCACCTACTACGGCAGCAAGGATGTCCTGGCCTTTGGCGCGGGCTTTCAGCACCAGCACAACGGCTCGCCAGAGATAGACCCCGCCACGAATCAGGCGGTGGCGTGGGCCGACTTCACTGAGCTGAATCTCGACCTGTTTTTCGAAAAGAACCTGGGACCCGCCGGGGTGCTGGACCTGGAGGGCGCCTTCTACAAAATCTGGGGGAGCCACACCTCGGAAAGCATCTACTACTTCTTGCTGGCCAGCTACCTTCTGCCCATCGAAGTCGGCGTGGGCAAGTTCCAACCCCTGTTTCGGCTGCAGCAGGCACACGATCGGGAAACCGACGACACCGACGCGCTTGCCGACGCGCAACTCGGGTACATCATAGACGGCCTGCGCGCCCGGGTGGCGTTGGACTATCGGTACGGCAAGGTCTTGGGCCAAACCGGCAACGCGGTCCTGCTCGGACTGCAACTTATGACGAAGTAGGGCAGGCCGTCTTTCGCAAGACGGAAGCGAGCTGTTTCACCACAGTCTCGCCCCCGGGCCGCTGGCCCGGATCCTTCAGGCGTGAAACTGACAAATCCGAGCCCGGTTTTCTGCTCCACCAAGCCACAGTGCACACTAAGAAGATCAAACAG
>Ga0182011_10001624_pt1 | contig 19652 bp, 16 predicted proteins | sample 711E1DmetaG_FD_120481 | JGI IMG/M metagenome (GOLD analysis project Ga0182011, IMG submission 120481) | Permafrost microbial communities from Stordalen Mire, Sweden - 711E1D metaG | ecosystem: Environmental > Terrestrial > Soil > Wetlands > Permafrost | place: Sweden: Stordalen | collected... | reverse complement strand
TGCGAGGAAGCGCTGTTTCTCGCGCGCTTCGCCAGCAAGGTCACCATCCTCCACCGGCGCGACGCCCTGCGCGCCTCGAAGATCATGGCCGAACGCACGCTCGCCCATCCCAAGATTCAGCCGGCTTGGAACAGCGTCCTTGCCGAGGTGCTCGGCACTCCCCACGAGGGGGTAAGCGGCGTAAAGGTGAAGGATGTGAAGACCGGCGCCGAGAGCGTGATTCCGTGCAAAGGCGTGTTCATGGCCATTGGTCATGTGCCGAACACGCAGCCGTTCGCGCAAGCGCTCGGCGTCGACGAGAACGGCTACTTCCAACCCGTGAGCGGCAGCCAGGTGAAGACGAAGGTGCCGGGCGTGTTTGTCGCCGGCGATTGCGCCGATCACATTTATCGGCAGGCCATCACGGCCGCGGGCATGGGCTGCCAGGCCGCAATCGAGACCGAACGCTGGCTGGCGGAACACGGGGCATAGCGGCGTATCGGACTTCGTCCTCCCGCCGCTATAGCAAAATGGCTGCGCCATTTTGGGGCAGTACGACAACTTGAGTTTCGATCCCGGTTGCCAATTGGCTGGGCAGAGCCGCGATGCCCTCTTCCGAGAGTATTCGACAATGACGATCTCAAAAGCCCTTACTGCAAGGTGGCTGAGTTTCAGCAGGGCGAGAAGAGAATGCTCTTCGATCCCGTTCCTTCGTGGCTGACGCCGCTGCTTTGAGTTGGGTGAATCGGGCGAACATTGGGACGCCGGCCGGGTCTTCGTTCTTTCCCCCTTCCTGATTTCGGTGAGTTTCCACCACGCGTGCCCCTCCCTCGACTTCGGAGCGACCACCACCCTTCCGACGCCCCATAGCCATGCTCTCAACCCTGAAATACGCCCTGCGCCAGCTCGCGCCAGGGCATCGAAGATCTGCGTGCGACCGCCGGACCCGAGGGCATTTTCAACTACACATTCTTTAAGGCCAGGGCACTAAAAGCCGAGAAATTATGACAGAGTGCCTTCCCCAAAATTTTCCCGGCCGTCCGCTCAGCGGCTCGGCTTCAACCGCTCTTGTTGCGTTTCTCCGAACGCTCTACAAATCGCGGCGGTGCGGTGCGCGCTGGCCGAATGGCTGGCGGCACATCCCTTCTACTCTCGGCGGTAGCGGCCGGGCGTGGTCTGGTAGGCGGTGCGAAAGAGACGGTGGAGCTGGGCGGGATTCTCGAAGCCGCAGTCGAGGGCGATCTCGGTGACCGACCGCGAGGTCATGCGCAGGACGTGCGCCACGTTACGCAAGCGAGCCTCATTGACAATTTGCGAGGGAGTCTTGCCCAGTTGGCGCCGACAGACGCGACTGACGTGTTCGTGGCAACGCCCGGCCACCGCCGCAAAGCCGGACACACCCCGCGAAAATATCTCCTGTTCCTGCACCTGGAGCAAAGTGCTGTGCAGCCATTCAGGCACGTCCGCCGTAGCGGAAGCGTAGGCGGTGCGCCGGAGCGCGCGGTTCCAGATTCCGAGCACCATCCGGTCGAGGTGCAAAAGGCTGTGCGCGCTCGCCGCAAGCTCGCGCGCCTCTTCATTCAGTTCTTCCAATTCAGCGCGGGCAAGCACCCAATGCATCGGGTACCCAGCCTTCGGATACAGCAGGCGAGTTTCCTCAGGATAGGACCGGCACATGCGTGATAAGATCGCCTGCGAGGAGGCCTGCACCCGCGCCTACCGCGAAAGCGATTTCGCTGCCATCATCGTCCGCCCGTCCCTTACCTACGAGACCGTCTGGCCCATCGCCATCGGCGGCTGGAATGATTTTACATTCATCGACCGCATTCGTCGCAGCGGTGAGATCGTCGTACACGGTGACGGCACGTCCCTCTGGACCGTCACCCACTCCGAGGATTTCGCTCGCGGTTTCAACGGTCTTTTTGGCAACACCGCCGCCGTCGGCCACGCCTTCCACATCACCTCCGACGAAGTCCTGACTTGGAACCAGCTCTACACCACGCTCGCCGAGGCCGCCGGTGTCGCGCCAAAATTTGTCCACATCCCGTCTGATTTCCTTGCTGCGATGAACGGCTGGGAGCGCGGCAATCTCCTCGGCGACAAGGCCCACTCCGCGATCTTCGACAACTCCAAGATCAAGCGCTTCGTCCCCGGTTTCCAGGCCGTCATTCCCTTCCACGCCGGCGCTCGCAGCACCCTCGCCTGGTTCGAGGCCGACTCCTCCCGCCAAAAGATCCTTCCCGCTATCAACCAGACCATGGACGGCTACATCGCCGCCCGGCGTGCCGCTCTCGCCCTGCTCCCCCGAAAATAGAACCACCCCTGCGCCCCCCTTGGTTTGCGAGCTAATAATCCCCATGAACGCCCATTCCATCGCGATATTCGGTTGCGGTGACTTCCTCCGTTTGCAGGCCGACTCCCTTAAGAGTTCCAAGACCGTCAGGGTCGCCGCCCTCTACGACCCCGACCAGACCCGCGCGCAAAAATTCGGCAAGCCGTTCGATAGCTGTGTCGTCGCCGATCCCGACACCATCTTCGCCGACAAGTCCATCGACCTCGTCGCCCTCTTCGTCCCACCTTGGGTCCGCAAGGGTCTCTTCCTGATAGCCGCAGACGCCGGTAAGCACATTATCGCCACCAAGCTCTTCGGCTCCACCACCGCCGATTGCCAGGAGATGAGCGCAGCCGCCGCTAGGACCGGCATCAAGGTTGGCGTTATCTACGGCCGCACTGGCGACCCCTTTATGGAGGCCGCCAAGGATCTTTTCGCCTCCGGCCGCCTCGGCCGCCTTGCCCTTTACAAGCAGGACTGGATCCACGCCTACCCGCAGTGGAACAACTGGGCCACCGACCCCGAGAAAAACGGCGGCCCATTCATGGACGCCATGATCCACAACCTCAATGCGGCCTGCTACCTCATGGATCGGCCCGTCGGAAGAACCGCCTTCTTTTCCGACCGCCTCGCGCACCCCGACCTGAAGTGTGCCGATACCGATATGATGACCAAAGTAAATAAACCAACCCCAGGAATATTTCGCGGCATGGCTTGCGCAGCCTTCTTCCTCGCTTTGTGGACGAACCTGCCCGCCGACCCGCACAGTGCTACCTCGCGAGTTTTTTTCGACGATTTCTCCTACAGGGGTCCAGACGAGCTCGAAGCCCACGGCTGGACCGTTCGCACAAAGCCCGGCTGGCCGGGCATCGAAAACGCCTCGTGGAAAAAAGAAGGTGTCTCCTTCCCAACCGACCCCACCAAACCGGGCAACCGAATCCTCCGGATGACTTCATCCACGGACGGGACGCCAGCCCATACGGCCCAGACTCAGATCTGCCAGCAGCGGAAATTCAAGGAGGACATTGACTGGGTCTATTTCGAGAAAGATTCGGTACTGAGCCCCGAACAGGTCGAGCAGAAGGTGCAAGCGCTCCGACAGGCCGGGACTCCCAGACAGGATACGGTGGAAGCGACGGGACTGCCCTGTCCCTGCAACTCCTGAGGCCTCTTGGGAACGCTTTGACCAAACCCCCATGCCCGCCGGAACTCCGCAGGGCATTGACGAAGTGTGCCTGCAAGCGGTTGACCACGTCCCCTGGCGCAGGAACGTGTAAGATAGGCTAGCGCGCTCTGCCACCAGCTTTAGCCAGTGGGATGGGTGTCAAACCTTAAGACATGACCCCGTCGATCCTGCCCCGTCGATCCTGCCCCATGGGCAGCTTCCCAGGCGGGAGATCCAGCGCTCAAATCCGACCCCCAGCCAAATCAGATCTGGACTTCTGGGTGGTTCTGACGGACGGACGCGAAAACTTGCATGAGAAAACCGACACCTTGGATGTGCCGTTACTAAGAGAAGCGAGATCAGTGGAGCCACGCTGAAAGGTCGGTGCCGATGAGTTCCTCAGCGCGCAGGATCTCGTCACGGTAGTAATCGATCACCATCCGGCGGTCGTCGGGATCAATCACAAAGCTGCCTTTCTGCCGGTTGTACAACTTCCTCAACGCGTTGCCCGCCGGACTAGGAAGCCACGCGATGAGCGGCACGTTGCCAAGGATCCGCTGGCGGAGTCTTGCGATTGCCGGGAAGCGCGGCACCAAAGTCTCGTTGTGCCGGCGCGACAGATCTATCGGGTGATTGGGGTCCACGCCCAGAAACGCGAAGACGTCCCGCAGGACTGCCCGCGCATCGGCACAGTAGGCTTCGTACAAATAGATGCGGATCTGCTCGCGTGGAAACACATCAAAAAACGGCTGGAGATGGGTGGCGTAGAGGCCGCAGTCGAGTGGGATCGGGTGTCGTTTCATCCCCTGTCGGCGGTCGGGTTTCGTCTGCATGGCCTGCAATACCCAGTCGCGGAACGTAGTGCGGTAGCCCGTGCCCAGTTTCCGCAGATACAGCGTGTATAACCGTTCGGTGGGATCGCGAAGGAGGAAGATGAGCTTTGCCCGAGGCAGGGTGCGGTGGATGGCCGGAGCCGCGCTGGGAAACCAGAGGTACATGACACTGGCTTCGCCAATGGCGACTTGATCGCGGACATTCTGAAAGAGTCGCAGGTAGTCCTCCCACTTTGTGATTGAAATATTGCTCTTTGGACATTCTTGCCTCTCAATTTCGGCCAGGAGGGAGGAGAGCTGTCGTTCTACCATGGGCTTGAAATCCGGGAGGGACAGGATGTCGGCGGCCGCAAAGAAGTTCGGTTCCTTGACCGGACTCATATAAACCTGAGGGTGCTGCTTCAGGTAGCAGTAAAGGGAGGTCGTCCCCGATTCACCAGCACCCGCCAAGATGAAGTTTGGGAGCTTGGGAGTGTGCGTCTCAGGCATGGATGACTTTCACGCTATGTCTGGGGTCGGGCGAATCAACCTCGAAGCACCGCCCATTGCCAGTCGGGCACGAGCGCAAAAACACGGCGGAGCTTCATCGGATGGAAGGGCGCTGCCTCAACCGAGGCCGCAAATCCAGACCGAGCCGCAATAATGCATAACACACGGCCCTCATGGGTTCTCCGACCGGTAAATGAGAGCAATTCACCGCTATGTCTCCCGCCGCAGGCCCAGCATGGAGCGGATTTTCCTCAGGAGTCTGACGGAAAACTTCCTACAATCTTGTTCCATCACCAGCATTCGCCAGGCCGTGCGGATCCTGGTGGTAAAGTTCCTCTTCTTCCAGAAGAACCGGTAAAAAACTCTGCCTTGGTTGGCCGACCTCAAAAAACTCTTGGTGATGGGCTCGGCCTCTCGGAATGCGTTGCCGTAGATCAAGTACGTGGACGTATCACGGCAAAGAACCTCCATTTTGCGCTTCTGCAGGTGGATGTACATGAACTCTTCCCGGTGGATTTCGTCGGCCAACAAAAAATGCCGGTAAATACCGCCCTTTTCGTACGCAAAACAGGACTGATCTGATTTTGTTCCGTTGCCCTTGGCTTCACCGCACAGTCTCAGCGCGTAATCGCCGTAAAATATATTGGCGATGGGAGAACCGATGTAGAGCTTTAAGTTCCGGGGAGCGAAAAAAGCATTCACGCCGTCTTCCCGTTCATCGAAAGCCCAGTTTCGCTTGCTGGCGAGGGCAACCCGATAGTATACGCAATCAGCGACCCGCTCGCGATAAACGAGGTTCACGGCGGGGGTATTTCTATACAAGGCGAAGTGTCCTTTATCAAAAACCTTGTCGTATTGCTGATAGAGCTCGTCCGGAACAAAATTATTAATCCTGCCGAAAATGACGTCGGGATCGAAGTGGCCCCAAAAATCATAGCCCTTTAGATAGTCGGCGAAGAGGTGTCCGTAGAGGGGTTTATAGTCGCAAAGCTTGTAAGGACGCTCGAGCGCAAGAGGGAAGTCGAAATGCTGTTGGAACCGGCTCTTCAGGCGGTCCAAGGTAGTATGGGTCACGAATACATTCGGAGGATAGTCATGATGGCTTCTGTCATCGGTGAAGATGTACCAGTCATAATCCGAGTTGAATGCGTAAGACTTGAGGGCCAGATCAAAATAATTTGGCAGGAAACCAAAATATGGCTGAATCATGGCGACTTTGTGTTTCATGCAGTCAGCAAATGAGTCATCATTATGGCTAGGCGGTGTATAGTTCTGCTCGGGCCACCGGATTTATTGGCTCGGTGTTAGCCAACCATTTGGCTGCGGATCGAGTGAGTTGAGCGGTCGTCCCGGACTTGGGAGCACCGGCGATGATGAAGTTCGGCAGCTGGCGGGCGCGCGTCTCCTGCATGTGTGATAGTGACGCTATGTCGGACACCGGATAAATCAACCTCGGAGCGCCGCGGAACCCCTGTCGGGTCGCAGTTTGTTGCGTTAGACGCCCTGTTACAACAGGCTCTCTTGTCACGGCTTGCCAGGATTCTCGTTTATGCCCCTCCCGTTTCAGGGCACAAATCAAACCCGGGTTGGCTCCTTCAGTGCTTGAATTGTGCGCTCCGGGCGAGACAATAAGCCGCTTTCCAGTTGCCGTGGTCGATACGGTTCTCGCCTACCAAACCTTCTGCACTGTCCAGATGGAAAAAGTCTCGGTCATTATTCCCACACGGAACCGGAAAGAGATTTTGTACAACACTTTGGCTCTTTTAGCCCAACAAAGGGCGGCCATCCATGAGGTCATCGTCATCGATTCGAGTGACATTCCGATTGATCCTTCTGAACTCTATAACAAATTCGCCTTCAATGCTTGTTGCCTGCTCCGGGCCAAAGCTTCGGTGTGTGCCCAGCGCAACGAAGGCATTCGCCGGGCCACCGGGGATCTTGTCTTCTTGCTCGACGATGACATTTCGCTGGACCGCAATTATATAACGCTGGGCCTTTCTTTTTTTAGAAATCACCCTGCGGCCCTTGTCGTAAGCGGATTGGTGGTTGAAAAGAACAGCTCAGGGAGCTGGGAATATGCGTCTCCGAGAAGTTCCTTTTGCCGGCTGGTCTGGACCTTTGTGTTTCAGCTAGGCATCTGGACTGATCTGGAGGGAACAAAGAAGACCAGGTTCAATTCCTTCTTTCTCCAGCAGCTGCAGCGCTATTACCGGCGCCTTGGCAATGGGATCTCGAAAGGGGGCTGGCCCGTATTGAGCCATTTCTCCAAACCAGTCTTCCGAAGCCAGATTTACTACTTAGGGGCTTCCATCATTCAAAGGGATTGGCTACTTGGTCATTTATATACCGAAAAGTTCGATCAGCATGGCATTGGCGATAATTATGGTATCGCCATCAAGCTTTTGCCGGAACAAGGCGTATTTATACTGACAGATACCAGCGCTTATCATCATAAACATCCCGCTAACCGACTTGGTGTAACTGAGGCCTATTACAAGAGAGTGTTGGCCCTTGACTATTTTTCCACCCTGGAAGGGTCAGCTTCTAGTATTTGGCTGATGTGGTCCCTGGTCGGCAATCTGCTGGATGCTTGTTTGCACCGGCAGATGGACCGGGTCATCATAAACTGTAAGTTGATGGGGATATTACTTCTAAACCGAAATCCTCTCTTACGGTGATTCTCTTGGGCCGTGATCATGCAGTCGGATGCAGGGCGGGATCGCCGAATCCCGCCTTTTCGAATGGAGCGGCGCGGTTCGGCGACCGCGCCCTGCAAAATTCACCGGGGTGGGCCCATTACGACGAACGGCGATTCTGAATCAGCCGCTCGAACAGGGCCAGGTGGGCGGACACCGAGTCGACCCAGCGGACCCCACTCCGTTCGAAGCGAACCCGTCCGGCATCGGCGATCCGACGCGAAAGACCCGGCGTCGCGTGCAGTGCTCGCATCACGCGCACGAGCGGCGCGGGATCGTCGGGGGGGACGAGGAAACCGTCCTCTCCATCGGCGATGAAATCCGCGATCCCTTCCCCCACCGTACCCACGACCGGCACCCCCTGGGACATGGCCTCGAAGTAAACCGTCCCCAACGACTCGCGGATGCTCGGGAGCATAAACACGTTGGATTCAGCGATCCGGGTGACGACTTCGCGGTGGGCGACGTGACCGGTGAATCGGATGGCCTGAGCGGCGCCGAGTTGGGCCGCCAGTCTCTCAAGGCGCGGGCGTTCCGGTCCCTCGCCGATTACGACGAGCCGGGCCCCGGGGACTTCGCGCAGGAACGCCGCGAAAGCCTCGATCAGCACATGGATCTTTTTCCTTTCGACGAGGCGGGCCGCCGTCGAAACCGTGAACCCTACGGCCCGGCGCGGACGGAGGTCGTCATAGACGTCGATGGCAAGAGGGATAACGCAGGCCTGATGCGGTCCGGCCGCCTCGAGTCCGAGGCGCATCAAGAGCGGCGAGAGGTAAACGACGGTATCCGCCCGCCGCAGTGCGTCCACGATTGCGCGCCTCTGTGCAGGCGAGGCCGGGGCAATGTCGAGGAGTTCGTCATCCAGCATTGAAATTACCAGTTTCGCGTTTCCGGTCCGTCCGGCCATGCAACCGGGGAGTCCGCTGGAGTGGGCGTGGACGATATGTCCGCCGCCAGCTGCGAATGAGGCGACGAAGGGTCGTAGCGTTTTCCAGTAGAGGTGACGCTGCAACGTGACGGAAGCCGACATTCGCCGTGCGGCGGGTCCGAGCGAGAAATACCGTGGGTGAGCGATCTCCACCCCGTGATCCATCTCGACCGTGGGAACGGCTCGGTGGATACGCCAATTTGGACGTGGAATAAAAGGAGGCACCCAGGGCAAAGGCACCACGGCGCGGACTTCGTGCCCGGCCGCCCTCAGCAGCCGGAATTGTTCATTGGACGAGAGTCCCCGCATGGGCATGGCCGGCGACGGAAACCGAGGAGAAACCACGAGGATCTTCATGGAGGGCGTGGGTTCATAGGCGCGACTCGAGGAGAGGGAGTCGGGCTGACCAGGTGTGCTCCCTCAGCACCCGCGCCCGAGCGCGCCGTCCGATCTCCCGGCACTCGGAGGGGCGGCGGGCGAGATCTTTCGCCAGACGACCCGCTTCCCACGGAGTCCGGAAGGTCATGACCTCGCTCCCGAGCTCATAGACCTCCGCGAGACCAGAGTGGTGCTGGGCGAGGTAGCAGCATCCCATGCCCGGGAGCTCGAGATCACGGAGCTTCAAGTAGTTGCGGGCAGCCGCTCCCGCGCCGCCCTCGTTGAGTCCGAGGACGACGGCAGCCCGCCGCAGTTCCTCGATCATCGGATCGTACTCAAGGTACCCGCCGACCCGTGCCCGGAGGAGCGTTCGAACAACAAACCGAGCGGCCCGTTTGCCGGGGGTTGATGGAGCCCGGGCAGAGTCAGTCTTGAATCCCAGCGCCTCTTGCCATCCCCATCCGCGCACCTGCAGGTCAACGCCGGTGAGCCGGATGAGCGCGGCGGCCCGGATCCGACTGTAATTGGCTGCGCCGACAAAGAGCATGGTGCGGTCAGGCGCGGCGCAAGACGCGTCTGGTAGGGCGTCCGGGTTGAGGGCGTATGGCGCGCGGAGGTAAGGTACCCCAAGCGAGCGGTAGCGCTCCTCTGCCTCCGACTCGACGAACCAATTCAAGGAGGTTCGTGCCGCGAGGTCGGCAACCCAATCGAATGCGTAAAGGCTGTCGCAGAAAAAGTTTACCCACGGAATGCCCGCCGCACGCACACGGTCCACGAGATCCAGCTCGACGTCGTGGGAGAAGCAGTAGGAGAGCACGGCCTGTGGGGCGCCTCCGTCGGCCGCGAGAATCTGCGTGAGAAGCGACTCGCTCACCCGGGCGCGAGCGCCGGCCGAGCGAGCCAAGTCGAAAGTCTGCGGCGGGCGCGCCCATCCGAAGTCAATGTTCCTCGGGAGCGCAACTCTTACGCCGGCCCGCTCCAGCCCGTCGTAGAAATGTCTTTGCCACACTTTTGCATATCTCCATCCGGTCACGTGGCAGTCAGGGACAAGGGCGAATACACGGCGGAGTTTCATCGATTGCGACGATCCGGCAAGGCTTGCAGGGAGGAATCGGATCTGCCGGAGAGACGACTCCGATGATGTGGCAAATGGATATTGGTCGAGGGACCCGCTACCAAATCAGATAAATTATTCGAATGGCGTCGAACCTGCAACTTGCAAATTCCGAAAATCGTGCTATCGGGAGCTCAAAGCGGACATCAAATGACGGCGCGGAAGAGAATCTTCATTTTGGGCGGGACAGGGTTTATCGGAGCGGTGTTGACCCAGCAATTATCCGCGAACCGGCAGGTGAACGATCTGATGATGCTGATTCACCGTCGGGCGCGGTTTCGGGATCTCGAGCAGATCAATACGAACACCGGCAGCCTAGGTTCATTTGACCTGGCCTTGTTGGATCAGTTTATGCCGGACACCGTCCTTCATCTGGCCAGGATGAGCGGTCGGGGAAGCATCGGGCGGCATATCGCAGCATGGCGGGGGGCTAGGGCAAACAATCGAATCGTCAATCACCTTAACCGGCAGGCCGTCAAACCGCATACCATCTATGTAAGCGGCAGCTTGGTTTATGGCGATTGCGGCAACATCCCGGTTGATGAAGAAAGCCCCGTCCGCCCCATCGGCTTTGCCAGGGAATATATCAAAGCTGAACAGCCGTGGATGGCTGCGCTGCGCAAGCGTGAAACCCCCGTCACCATCGTGCGGCCGCCCTGGATCATTGGCAAAAGTTCCTGGTTCGCCGATTTCTACCTGAACAGTATAAAACGCCACCGAGCAGTTCCTCTGTTTGGCGATGGGAGAAATCTGATGTCGTTGATTGACGTCGAGGACTGTGCGGGGTTGATCGACCACGCGATCAGGAATTCCGAGCCCGGTAGATACTACAATCTTTTCGTCCCGGGAGCTTGCATTACCCAGCTCGAATTTGCCGAGAGGCTGGCCAACTATACGCAAACGAGGATTAGGAGATTCAGCGTTTCTGATATCAAGAGCAGGTTTGGGCAAGCCGTAGTGGAAGCGTTCACCTTTTCAGTGGCCAGCTCAACCAAACACCCGGAGTTTATTGCTGGATACAATTTCAAATACCCTTCCATCGATGCAATGATTAGGAATAATCTTCCGGCTGAGTTGAGCGTACGAGATTAAGACTGATCCTTAGTCCTGAAAAGGTGGAGCGCATACTCTCCAAGGCATCATGCAGGACTATGACCAAGTACTTTATCGGCCTCCCAGAGTCTACGCGCTTCCGTAGGGTGACAGTTACCCGATCGAATGGCAGGCAGATATGAGTAACAATTCTGTTACCATTTCAAGGGCGCCCCGCACTCACGGCTGATCATATTCACGCATTACCGGGTTAGCGAAGGCGTTCGCCTGCATCGTTAGCCCATTAATCTCGTGTCCTTCCAGCTCCGATTGACGATTTGTAGTTAAATTCTTGCGGTTTAGTCCTTGTTGGCTATTTTAAAATGCCAGTGGCCACCCCCCCACAGCGGATTCAGTTTCCTGCCGGCCCGGCATGGAGTGCAGTGTCCGTTAAGCATTCGCGCCTATACGCTGCCCTGCGGGGTAGTTTCATGGCAGTAGCCATTGCAACGGCCATGGCAGCAAAGGAGACTCCTGCAGAGGCGAAGGCGGCAACGGCGCTTAATGGAGGCGCCAGCTACGTCGGCGAGGCGGTGTGTGTCGCGTGCCACCCCACCCAGGACAAACAGTTCGCCCACACCCTGCATGCGAACGCCTTTCGCCTGAATCCGAAGGGCGAAAAGAAAAAGCTGAGCTGCGAAGCCTGCCACGGTCCCGGGTCCAACCATCTCAAGGATCCTGCAAACCCGGCAAACCACGTCTCCCTGGTCGGATTCACGAAGGAATGGGGCACGCCGGTCTCGCAGCAGACCAGTATGTGCTTAGCCTGCCACCGAGGGGGCCAGCGCATGTTCTGGCCGGGTTCGCCCCATGCCACCAACGATCTTGGCTGCAGCGATTGCCACAACCCAATGGCGAAATTCTCCGCCACCGGCCTGCTTAAGAAGCCGAGCATCAACGAGACTTGCTTCACGTGCCACCAGCAGCAGCGCGCCGAGTTTTCCAAGCGTTCCCACATGCCGCTCCTCGAGGGCAAGATGACTTGTGTGGATTGCCACAACCCGCACGGGTCCACATCCAATTCCCTGCTCAAGGATGATTCGGTCAACGAAACCTGTTACCAGTGTCACACCGAAAAACGCGGCCCATTCCTTTGGGAACATGCACCGGTGCGGGACAACTGCATGAACTGCCACAACCCGCACGGCTCGAACCATGACAAATTGCTGCAGGTGGCGCGTCCTTTCCTCTGCCAGCAATGCCACGCCAATGCCGCCTTTCACCAGACGAATCTCTTCAACGCAGGCCAGCTGGTGGGCGGCGGCGCGGCCGTGAATTCACGCGTCCTGGGGCGTTCCTGCCAGAACTGCCATTCACAGATCCACGGCAGCAACGATCCAGCGGGAGCCCGGTTCCAGCGCTGAGCCGCCATTGAAACGCCATCGCTCGACGCCATCATGAAGACGGATCCCCCGCTCGCCCTGCATGGAGCCGCCGCACTGGTCGGCTGCATTTTGGTGCAGATTTCCGCCGCGGCATTGTTCGCCGATTCAGCCGTTGGCACGGGGACGGTCCTGGGCGATTCACTCAGCGCTTCCGCGCAAGAGAGTCAGCCCCTTGACCCCGATTGGTTGAAGGCAAAACACACGCCGACGGGGCAGATGTTCGAGTTTCCGTTTGCCTTGCCCAAGTTGGATGAAATCAAGAAATCCGCCTCCGACTGGGATTATTCGGGTCAGGTGGAATTCGGGTTCATCGGCGGCGACGCCGACGACCGGAATGCACAGTACCGAATGTATCAGGATGTCGACAATGGGGCCTACTTGAACAATTTCAGCCTCCAACTGAAGAATCCCGCAAGCGGCCAGTATGTCGACGTGACCGGTGGTGGCGCGGGTCGCCACGACCAATATTATGGGCTGCAGTTCGGGCACTACAACTCCTGGAAGGTAAAGTTGTTTTTCAACGAGACTCCCCATGTATTCACTAACCAATATAAATCCCTGTGGAGCGGGATTGGGACCGGCAATTTGATTCTCCTGCCCGGACTTACCCCGGGCGGAACCGGTTCGATCGCCACTGACAATGCCAATGTCGCCGCCCAAGCGTTGAACGACCCGAACACCACACTCAGCCTCGCACGCAGGAAGGGTGGAATCCGCGTCGACATGGATCTTTCCACTACTTGGAAAGGCTACGTCAGCTACACCCGCGAGGACCGGAAGGGCGCGCGACCGTTCGGAGCAGTCTGGGGAGATATCAACACCAACGGCACTGCCCCGATTGAGGTCCCCGAGCCGATTGACGACACCACGCACGAAATTCTCGCCGGTCTTACGCACACGGACGACCTCAATATGTTTAATCTGCGCCTGTCGACTTCGCTCTATCGCAACCACATCGACACGCTCACGTTTCAAGAGCCGTACACCATCCCTCCGCCCGCAGGCGTCGCCACCGTACCGGCGACGGGCGCCTTCACCCAGGGGCGAATGGATCTCGCGCCGAGCAACCAGGCGTACAACGCGCGCGCGGAATACACGCGGTCTTTGCCCCATTTCTACAAGGGTTACTTCACTGCTGTCGTGTCGGCCGGCAAATGGCGCCAGGATGACAACCTCATCCCCTACACGACGATTCCGAATCTAACGCTCGCCAACGTCACGCTCCTGCCGGGCGGAGCCTGGGATACCACCGGCTCCCTCAGTCGCCAGACGGCCGATGCCGACATTGATACCCGACTCGTCGACCTGGCGCTTTCGATCAACCCGACCACCGACCTCAATCTCAAGCTCAAGGCCCGGTCCTATGAAGTCAAGAACGACACGGATCCGTTTCTCGTGGTGAATCCCAATGCCGTTTACATCGACGCCGATAACGCAATTCCAGGCAACCAGACCCGGGGGCTAACGCTGGATGGCGCCACCGGCGTCTGGGGCCGGATCCTGAACGATGGCACGGGGCAGAACGTTCTCCTTGGCGCCAACGCCAATCCCGTGGGCAACATCCCGATCATGAGCCAGTATTCCGGCAGCACCAAGTACCGCATCGGTGCCACCGGGGATTACCGCCTGAGCAAAGTCTCTTCCCTGAACGCATCCGTCGAAAGAGAGATCACGTCGTGGGAGAATCGAGTTCGCGATCGGACGTGGGAGGACAGGGCCAAAATCGGATACGTAAACCGGGGTCTGGGCGATACCAGCGTGCGGCTCTCGTATGAATTCGATCGCCGCCGCGGCAGTGACTACAATATTTCCAGCTACGACGGGGCGTTCAGTTCCGCCTTGTTCCCGATGCCGACGGCGGCCGGTGCAAACGTGACGACTTGGGCGGTCCGCGACATCAGTGGTCTCGAAACGTTGGACCTTGCCGACCGCGATCAACAGATTGCGAATCTCCGGATTGATACGATGGTAAGCCAGAACCTTGATGCTGGCATGTCCTTGCAAGCGAAGGAAGCCATGTTCCCCGACTCCGCTTATGGGCGCACGAACCAGGGCCAGCGTTCCGTCAACCTCGACATGAATTACCAGCCCACACCGCGCCTCACCCTTTATGGATTCTATTCCTATCAACTCGGCACCTATCGGCAGGCCTCCATCACTGAGGCCTTTTCTAATATCACGATAGGGGAGGTGACGCCCCTGGGGACTATCACACCAGACAATGCCATTGCGATTGCATCGGCGCCTGGTGGCCCGGAATTTCCACTGACCAGTGCTTGGACCGTTCACAGCAGGGATTACAACCACGTATTCGGCGTCGGGCTGAAGCAGGAAATCGGCAAAGCCAACCTCAATATCGACTATTCTTACTCCTCGGGCCGCACCCGGATCAACTATGACTATACCGTGGGGGGTGCCATCAGTGCCGCCAACGCCGTCTTCGCTGGGAGCGAGATGCCCGACCTGACGACCGAGACCAACTACCTCGACATCAGCCTACAGTACCCATTCTCCGAACGCCTCTCGGCGCGATTGCTCTGCCGCTTCCAGAAGGAGGCCATTCGCGATTGGCATTACCAAAACCTGGCCACCACCCCAGTCGTAGGAAACCCCAACGCCCTTCCTACCGCTGTCATGCTAGATGGCGGCCCCCAAGATTATAACGTCCATTGGTTCGGCGTCATGATTCAGATCAAGCTCTAGAATCGCCGCGTCGCGCCTGATATTTCGCCACCAACGTTTCCAATCCGAGGTTCCTGTATCATGAAATCAAGATCCACTGCCCTGTTTCTCCTAGTAGCGGCCGCGTTATGCGGAACGCTCTTGATGCGAGCCGCCGATTCCGCGGCAGCTCCGCGCGTCGTCAAGATCCGCGCCGGGGTCGAAAATGCGATGAAGTTCGACGTCACGAGCATCTCGGCTGCACCCGGTGAGTCAATCAAGGTTGTCCTGACCCATGCCGGTACCCTACCCAAAAACGTCATGGGCCACAACTGGATCTTGCTCACCGCGGGCAATGACCCAGTGGCATTCGCCGCTGCCGCCGCACCGGAGGCCGAGAACGGCTACATCCCCGCCAAACTAAAGGACAAGATCGTGGCTTTCATCCCGCTGCTTGGACCTGGTGAATCCGGGGATGTCACTTTTCTGGCTCCCATGGAGCCCGGGGAATATCCTTTCCTTTGCTCCTTTCCAGGCCACTGCCTCGTTGGAATGAAGGGGGTGCTCGTGGTGAAAAAATAACGCTCTCTTCACCACGAGCTCGTACTTACTCGTGCGGTGATTATCCTGGTCCATTTCGGCCGGCAAAAGGAACCGTAACAGTTCTGTTACCAAAGTCTCCCTGCGATTCGCGCCGCAACGCCCTACCGTGTGCCATCGTGATTCCGAACTGCAGAATTTGGAAGTTCCTACCGAGGCTTCGACTAATCCCCGCCGAAACGCCAAGCCAATCATGAACTCCAATAAGAGCATCTGGTCCGACCTTCCTCTGTCTACGGGCATCGCCACCCTCGTTTGTTATGCCGGCGTATTCAACGACGTTATAGGTGTGGAAGAGCTGGCATCAACGCTCGGGGTGTCCGGACAAGATGAATTCTCTACGGCACTTGAGGAGCTGCACCTTCAGCGGAAATTAATTCTAAAAGACGGCTTTGCCGGATTGCCTGATCTGGAAGACAAGATTGCCATCAAGGGGTCCAAGATAGCCATGGCGCATCAGCTAATCAATGCCCGCCTAGACGATCTCCGTAAACTGGGAAGGAGTCCCATGATAAAATTCGTCGGTATTTCAGGATCGCTGGCGGCCAACAACCCAAACGGGGATCGGAACCATCTCATGGATATGGATTTATTCATGATAACCCGAAGCCAATGCCTCTGGCGCTATAATGTCTTGCGTGGCATACGGACATTTTTCTCTCGGAGCAAGCAGGAGCCGCAATTGTGTATAAACTATATTATGGACGAAGAGAATCTACTGATTACCAACCGGAATCTCTTTACCGCCACGGAGATCAGGAAGCTGATCCCGGTCTCAGGGTTGGATGCCTACCGGAAATTCCTTCAGGTCAATAACTGGGTGGATTACTATTATCCGAGAGTCTCAGGCGCTTCGGCGCCGGTTGATGAGAACCCATCAAGCAGTCTGAGCAACAAGTTCTTCTATGTGTTATATGCCATGCTGAGGAGCATCAGGTGGTTAAGCCTTGATCCGCTCCGGGAGCTTTCGTTCAAAACCGGTCCACACCTCGGCAGCGGTCTCAACCTGTTCAGGAGCCCTTATGGAGGATATCAGGCGATGGTGTGCAAGAAATTCAGCCGCCTCGCTGAGACGTGGTTTCCGGAGTTGTTGAACGCCGAGCTGATCGTAAAGCTCTTTCCCGACGAGCTTAGTACAGAAATCATAAAAGGAGCGATTATCGATTTAGCTAGGATCATTGAGCATACTGACCTAGAGTCCGCTTACAGCAAATATGGATGGCAAGATATATTACCGAAAAGTGGCTGACTATTATGATCGCGAGGCCTGTGATTTCGAGGAACGCTACTGGAGTAATATCTCCCTCCAGCGGATAAGACAATCATTCCGGGAAGAAGTCAAAACGCATTCCTTCAGGAATGTGCTCGAGATAGGTTGCGGGACGGGATTGGACGTGTCTCATTTCGGTTCGATCTACCCGGAAAGAAGAGTCTACGGGATCGACATCGCGCCTGCGATGGTGGAGAGTGCATCCAGGAAGATTCAGGATCTAGGACTCGAAAATGTAAGGGTACTGGTCGGCGCACCGGAAAACCTGCAGACACTTTTCCCTGGGGTACAATTCGATCACATCTATGTGTTTTTTGGCGCGCTGAACACGGTACCCGACCTTCGTCAGGTGGCTGGGATGCTTAAAAAGAGAATGAAGCGGAATGGGACCATGGTTCTTACCTTCGTGAATAAATGGTATTTGGTGGACATGCTTGTCGACCTATTTAAATGCAGATTCAAAAGAGTATTCAAGAGAGGCAGGGAAATATGGGGTGGTTACTCTGAGGTTTATCAGCTTGAAAGCAGGTGTTTCTCGCCCCGGGAGATAAAGAAGGCCTTTGAGGCTGATTTCCAGATCACCCACAGCAGGGGATACTCGATATTATATCCTGCCTGGTACAGAGTCCATTTGGTTTTCCGATTGGGCAGGAAGATCAGTGATATTCTCTGGAATGCTGACCGGATCCTTAACCATACACCCGCATGGTGCCTAGGCGAGTATGCGCTCTACTCCTTCAGGGTTACCCACGAGGTCTGAAGACACTGCCTAGCATCTCGATGAAACAATCCAAGCAGTATAACGGATGCTTTTCGAGCTTTTCAACGGCGACGCCGACCGTGGCCGTAGCCATTCCAGCGAGGAATGAGGAGGCGAATATTGCCTTTGTCCTAAAGAGCTTCAGCGAATCGAACTATCCGGCCATCGTGGATATCATCGTCGCGGATGGTAGAAGCACTGACCGAACGAGAGAAATCGTGTCTGAGTGGATCCGGCGAGATCCGCGGATCCGGCTGTTGGAAAACCCTTGGAGAATCCAGTCGTATGGGCTGAACCTTGCTCTTAATTCCACTCAGGCGGAGGTCTTCTTGCGGGCTGACGCGCATTGCGTATACGCGGAAGATTATGTTCAGACCTGCGTCGCCGAGTTAATCCGCACGAAGGCCCTCAACGTTGGCGGGGCGCAACGGTTCGTCAGCAAGACTCTGGTACAGGCAGGAATCGCTCTAGCAGTACAAAGCCCATTCGGTAGCGGCGGTGCTAAGTACCGGGATTGGCATTATGACGGTTTCGCCGAGACGGTTTATATGGGCTGCTTTCGACGGGAGCCGTTGTCCACAATTGGCGGCTATGCGCAATTTGATGGCTTCGCCGGTGAAGATGCGGAATTGAACTGGCGCCTGCGAAACCGCTCGTTCTCACTGTCCAACAATACAAATCCAGACGCCGCGTTGAACCGAAAGCTCGGATCACGAAGTATTCAAGCGATTTATGTTTCGCGTGAGATCAAAGTGTGGTACTGGCCCCGTAAAACAATGCGCGCGCTTGTACGGCAGTACTTTAACTATGGACGGGGCCGAGCAAATATGTCTTTGCGGCATCGATATCTGCACGGCAGGAGTGCGATAGTCTTGGCGCTGTGGACCTCAGTCTTGTTATTCTTGTTTGTCGCCGTATTTACGGTCAAAAACGGTATGACCGATTCCATGGCTTTCTTGGGAATCGCGGTGGCGGTTCTTTTTGCTGAAAGCGGACGGGTAACATTAATGCAGAGAAAACGGTTCATTACGGAAATCTGGAGAGGACCGCTGGAGGGGATGCCTTCGGTGCCGCAACTCATCAGCGTGACCGCTGCAGCCATAGCGATAATGGTCGCGTCTTATCCTATGGGATTCCTGTATCAGATGGCGCGAATATGCTGGCGAAGACGCATAGCGCGGTAAATGGCCTGGGCTGTATTGTCCACTTAGTAGTGAGAAGTTGTAGGGTCGGGCTGGATGACGTTTGCAGTTCTTTCGTAATATGCTATGGGAATGGCAAGGAAGCATGGAACGGAAAAGCTATCTGCAGACAATGTAATGATGTTAATAAAGGAAGAATTAGGGGCCAGGCGATCGGCTCGATTAGGTCGGACAGGGTCGGCAATATTGCTTCGCGGTTCGTGAAGTCTGGGGCCAAACCTCAACGAATGCTGTTGACGCGGTCCGCGAAATGGATGGCAGAAGACTCGCGCCGGGTTGCTTAATGTGGAATAGCACCTGCTTTCCGTCGAGTGCATCAGAAGGCACGAATACTCGGCGACGGAGAGAGGGCCGTTCTTCGTTTCATTAAGGTGCGCATCGAAGACCGCTATGAGACCGCCGGGTCCCAGGCTCCGGAACGAATTCGCCGACAGGTGAGTCACCGAGTCCATATGCCAGTCGTGAAAGGCGTTGGCAAATAGATGGACGTCGTAGCCCTTCGAGAGTCCATCAAACATATTTCCCGCAATGACGTTCACCCGCGACGACATTCCCTTCGATTCGACCGAACGGCTCGCCACAAGATCCACAGGCGGAATCTCAAGGACGGTGGCTGCGATGTGGTCATCGCGACGTGCCAGCGAGCACGCGTAGATGCCGGACCCGCCAGCCACGTCCAGTAGAGTGGCACGCCCGCCCAGATCGAATTTCTCGGCAAGCCTGCGGGCAAGAAAGGCGCCGCGGCTATCCATGGCCGCAGTAAAGGAG
>Ga0182011_10001623_pt1 | contig 19654 bp, 8 predicted proteins | sample 711E1DmetaG_FD_120481 | JGI IMG/M metagenome (GOLD analysis project Ga0182011, IMG submission 120481) | Permafrost microbial communities from Stordalen Mire, Sweden - 711E1D metaG | ecosystem: Environmental > Terrestrial > Soil > Wetlands > Permafrost | place: Sweden: Stordalen | collected... | reverse complement strand
GGTGATCTGGTGATCGGATGATCGGGCAATTGAGACATTTAGCGATGGCGCGATTGAGTAATTGAATGATTGAAAATCGAAGAGATAACTGGCATTCGCTCAGTCACCCGATTACCGGATCACCCGATCACCCGAATGCTTGCCAACAGTTGAGGTGAATGATGTTCACTTTGATTCAAGACCTGAAGTACGGCCTGCGGATGCTGGTCAAGAATCCTGGCTTCACCGCCGTCGCGGTGCTGACGTTAGCGCTGGGAATTGGCGCGAACACCGCGATCTTCAGCCTGCTCGACGCGGTATTGCTGCGCAGCTTGCCTGTCCGCGAGCCGAACCAACTCGTGCTGTTCGGCGAAGCGAATTGGCAGGGTAATGTGATCGACTTTCCTAGCGGGAACACGCAGCTTTTCTCGTACCCGTTCTACCGTGAATTTCGAGAGAAGAACGCAGTGTATTCGGAGGTCACGTCCATCAACAGCATCATGGTTGGAAGCCATGGCCGGGTGGCCGATGGGAGAGACCTGGAGAAGGTCAACGTCGAACTCGTCTCAGGGACGTTCTTCTCAACCCTGGGAGTCAATCCGTTTCTCGGCCGGACGCTCACGACCGATGATGATCAAATTCCCGGTGCGCACCCGGTTGCCGTGGCCAGCTATTCCTGGTGGCAGCGCCGCCTCGGAAAAGATCCCTCCGCAGTCGCCAAGGCGGTAATGATCGGGAAGACCGTGTACAGCATTGTGGGTGTCGCTCCTCCCGAGTTCTTCGGCGTCATTGTGGGCCAGTCGCCTGACCTGTGGATTCCGTTGTCCATGGAGGAGGGAATCTCACCCGGTCAGAACGGGCGCAATAACAAGCTGTTTCAGTCACTCTACCTTATCGCGCGCCTCAAGCCCGGCGTAACGTCCGCCCAGGCGAACGCCAATACAAACCTGCTTTTCAAACAGTTTCTTCACGAGGTTATCGGGCCGCAGCCGTCGGAAAAGCAGTTGGACAAGATCCAACATGCCATGATTGAGCTGACCCCGGCGGCCACTGGCCTCTCACATCTTCGGTACGAGTTCTCGTTGCCACTCAAGATCCTCATGGCAGTGGTCATGCTGGTGCTGCTGATCGCCTGTGCCAACGTAGCGAATCTGCTGCTGGCTCGGGCTACGACGCGGCAGCGCGAGATCGCGGTGCGGATGTCGCTCGGCGCCGGACGCTCGCGGCTGATTCGTCAACTCGTTACCGAAAGCGTGCTGCTTGCGCTTGCGGGGGGTGCTTTGGGAGTGCTTTTGGCCTCGTGGGCCAGTCACCTGCTACTGCTGATGGTCTCGACGGGGCCGGAGACCTTGCCGGTTCGTGTGGCGCCCGACGGCGCGGTGCTTGCCTTCACGCTCGGCATCACCTTCCTGACGGCCATTCTGTTCGGAACGGCGCCCGCATTTCGCGCCACTCGACTCAACTTGACTGGCGCGCTGAAAGAAGGAAGGGGAACCGTCGCAGCCCAGACGCGTCAATGGTTTTCCCGATCCCTCATTGTTGGGCAGGTGGCGTTATCGCTGATCCTGCTGATGGGAGCGGGGCTTTTCCTACGCAGCCTGGTGAATCTCCTGAATGTTGATCTCGGCTTCAACAAGCAGAACGTGCTTCGGTTCGGCGTGGACGCCACGGCGGCCGGGTATCAAGAGGACGCTCGCTTGGAGAATCTAATGGAGCGGGTTGAGGCGCAGGTGGGTGCACTTCCCGGTGTGCAAGTGGTCAGTGTGGCTTCCTTTGTTTTCAATGAGGGTGGATGGACCACCTACGTCAATGTTCCCGGACGTGCGAATTCTGACAGCAATCCCAACGTGGACCACGACATTGTTGGCCCAGGCTATTTCCAGGTGATGGGAATGCGCCTTGTCTCCGGCAGACCCCTAGGACCGCAGGACACGGCAAATTCGCAAAAAGTCGCAGTGATCAATGAAACGATGGCGCGAACGTATTTCCCTGGCGAATCACCTCTCGGGCGGACCTTTGGAATTCGCGACGACCCGAAGGAGCAGAACATCGAGGTGGTCGGAGTGGTGAAGGACGCGAAATACTTGTACCTGCAAGAGGAACCCATGCCGGCGGCCTTCTACCCGTACGCCCAGCACCCCGGTCCCGGTTTCCTCTCCAACTTCGTGGCGCGCTACAGCGGCGATCCCCAACAGGTCATCTCCGAGGTCAGACGAGCTGTTGCCGGAATCGACCCGAATTTGCCTGTCGGCGACGTCACCACACTTTCCCGGAAAGTTGACGATTCCGTAGTGAGCCAGCGCCTGGTGGCCCAGCTTTCCGGTTTCTTCGGCATGCTGGCGGTGTTCCTGTCGTGCATTGGCATCTATGGTTCGATGTCTTACGCGGTGGCGCGGCGCACCAACGAGATTGGCATTCGCATGGCACTGGGAGCGGACCCCGCGAGCATGTTGTGGATGGTCATGCGCGAGATCCTGCTGCTCGTGGGCATCGGACTGGCGGTTGGCGTTCCGGTGGCTCTGGTGGGCAGCCGCTACGTTGCGAGCCTGGTATTCGGACTTTCACCTTATGACCCGATCTCCATGGCCGGGGCTGCTGCACTGCTGCTGGCGGTCGCAGCATTCGCGGGCTACCTGCCGGCGCGGCGCGCCTCACGCGTCGATCCCATGGTGGCGCTGAAGTACGAATGATTGCCGATTTGCGATTGCCGATTGCCGATTCACTCGCCAAGACCGAAACTCGAAACTGGAAAATCGAAACTCGAGGTTCGGCCGCCGACTCGCGAGTTTCGATTTTCGTTTCTCGGTCAATCGACAATCGGCAAACGCAAATCGGCAATTAGAGAGAAGCTCCATGGGGACACTAACACAGGATTTGAAATACGGCTTTCGGATTCTGGCAAAGAACCCCGGCTTCACTTTCGTGGCGGTGCTGACGCTGGCGCTGGGCATCGGGGGAAATGTGGCCGTGTTCAGCCTGCTCGACACGGTCTTGTTGCGCCCGCTTCCGTACTCACAACCAGACCGCCTGTTCATGTTTTTTCCCGTTGATGCGAAGTCCCATCACGCCCAAGTCGCGTCGTCGTACCCCAATTTTCAGGACTGGCATGAACAGAGCCACGCATTTGAGGCAATGGCCGGGTACCACGAGGAATCTTTCAACCTGACCGGCACGACAGAACCCGAACGCTTGGATGGCTTAAGCAGTACGCCGGGGCTCTTTGTACTGTTAGGAATTGCCCCGTTGTGGGGCCGCGAATTTAGCTCGAATGATGACCCACACGTCGTCTTGTTGACCTACGAATTGTGGCACAGGCGGTTCGGCGGCGATGCTGCGATTATTGGCAAGTCTATCTATTTGGAGGGCAGGACGTACTCCGTGCTGGGCGTCTTACCTCCGCATTTCAATTTTCCACCTCGCCGGTGGGAAAGCGTCCCTGAGGTTTTCGTGCCGGTCATTCCGAACCCCGAGCGTGGCTGGCACTACTTGCGGGTGATCGGACGCCTTGCCCCTGGCATAACCGGGCAGCAGGCAAGGACGGAGATGAACGGAATCGCCGCCCGCCTCGCGCAAGCTTATCCCAATTCGAACCGCGACCAAGGGGTCGAGGTTGACCAGCTTAGCCAGTACGTCGTTGGGGGTGTGCGACAGATGGCGTGGGTTTTGCTCGGGGCCGTAGCTTTCGTGCTGCTCATTGCTTGCACCAACGTGGCCAACCTGCTGCTCTCTCAGGGCGCGACGCGGGAGCGCGAGATCGCCATCCGAAACGCTGTGGGAGCGACGCGATCACGCATCGTGCGGCAATTGCTCACCGAAAGCCTGCTGCTGGCGGGCATGGGGGGCGCCTTGGGTGTCGCTCTGGCATATTGGACATTCCCCTTGGTGGCATCCATCGTGCCCCAACACACCACCTTCTTCACGCGCGTTCATGGCGCCGGCTTCGAGCTCAATTCCACCGTATTCATTTTCACGGTGCTTCTTTCCGTACTGTCCTGCGCTCTGTGCGGGTTGTTGCCTGCCTGGAGGACCACCAAGCCCGCGCGAATTTCCGGGGCGAGCGTTCGCACCGGCCGGATTCGCGGCGCCCTGATCGGGCTCGAAGTTGCGTTGTCCTTCGTTCTGTTGGCAGGCGCCGGGTTGATGGTGAAAAGCCTGGTCCGCCTGCTGAAAGTTGACGTCGGGTTCCGGACGGAACGCTTACTGACCATGGACGTTAATCTGGCGGGTGAGAAGTACGCTTCTGCGGAGAACCAAGCGGCATTCTATGGACAGGTGCTGCAACGGCTCGAAACCCTGCCGTCCGTGCTCTCGGTGGGCGCGATCGTGGAATTACCGTTGACGCGGTCCGAGCCTCGGAACGGCTTCGAGATTCCGGGACCTCACCCAAGAAAAGGCTCGGCAAACTATCATGCCGTGAGCCCTAATTACTTCCACACCATGGGAATACCGCTGCTGAGTGGGAGGGAGCTTGTGACTGCTGACTCCGCACGCTCGCCGCTGGTCGGTGTGGTCAACCGCAGCATGGCCCAGAAGTACTGGCCGCATGAAAGTCCGATTGCTAAGACCATAATAGCTTACCGCGCCGTTGTGGTGTCGACCTCGAAAGGGTCCAGTGTCGAGTTCAAACCGCATGAGCTCGAGATTGTTGGAGTCGTGGGGGACGTCCGGCAACTTGGGCTGGACGCGCCGCCCGACCCTGAACTGTTCATGCCGTACACTCAGTGGCCGTCGAATGAGATGGCTCTGGTTCTGCGGACCGCCTCCGAACCCTCCTCTCTGATCCCTGTAGTCAAGAAAGAGATTTGGCGAGTGGACCCCGACCAGCCGGTCGCAGATATTAAGACCATGGATGAGCTGGTTTCCACCGAAGCGGCGGGGAGACGGTTTGTGCTGCAATTGATCGGAGTTTTTGCCTCGATTGCACTCGTGCTGGCGGCCGTGGGGATCTACGGCGTGGTTTCCTATGGTACGCGGCAGCGGACGCATGAAATCGGCATTCGCATGGCCCTCGGCGCCCGAGGGCGACAAATTTTGTGGTTGGTTGCCGGCCAAAACGCCAAGTGGCTGCTGATCGGAATCACGACAGGCGTGGCCGGTGCTCTCGCTTTGACACGGCTCCTGGGGGCATACCTCTACGCGGTTCGACCCACCGACCCGCTGACATTTGCGGCTGTCTCGTTGCTGCTGCTCGCCGTGGCGCTGCTGGCCGTCAACATTCCCGCCCGCCGGGCGACCAAGGGCGATCCAATGGAGGCGCTGCGCTACGAGTAGGTGTCAGGCGCCAGGTGCCAGGTGTTAGGTTTTAGGGAATAGGGAACAGGTGACAGGGAACAGGAAAACACGTTGGTGCGATCAAATCATGAAAGCTGCCCTCTCCTTTGGGGAGAGGGTGTCCCGCTGTCCCGATGCACTTCATCGGGAAGCGGGACGGGTGAGGGGTTGGTTAGAGGGTCGCGCGTTTGAAAGCCGCAGACCTGCAAAGAACGCAGATCTGCTCTACCCACTAAGAACTAACCGCTTGCCACTTGCCCTTTGAGGAGGACAACGATGAGCACTCTACTTCACGACTTGCGGTACGGCCTGCGGATGTTGGCAAAGAACCCGGGCTTCACGGCGGTGGCGGTTCTCACCCTGGCCTTGGGTATCGGGGCGAACACCGCGATTTTCAGCCTGATCGATACGGTGATGCTGCGCATGCTGCCCGTATCGAAACCCAACGAACTGCGGCAGGTGCGAATTCGAGATCCGGGCCAGCCGAGCGAACCCAACCCTACCTTTACGAATTCGCTTTGGGAGCAACTGCGCGACCGGCAGGACGTATTTTCAGGCGTCTTCGCCTGGAGCAACGCCGAGTTCGATCTTGCAAGGGGCGGCGCTGTCCATTCCGCGAAGGGAGTCTGGGTGAGCGGGGACTTCTTCAGCGCTCTCGGAATTCGCCCTGCCACCGGCCGCTTGATCGCAGCCTCGGACGACCGGCGTGGGTGCCCGGGCGTGGCGGTACTCGGCTACGGCTTCTGGCAGGACCATTACGGCGGAGCGCCGAGCGCCATCGGCAGCACACTCTCGCTCAACACCCGTCCTTTTGAAGTGGTCGGCGTCGCACCGTCCGGCTTCTACGGTATGGACGTCGGTAGCAAGTTCGATGTGGCAGTTCCGATCTGCGCTGCCGCCATCTTCGACGGCAAACAATCGAGGCTCGATCATCGCTCTTGGTGGTGGCTGACCGTGGTTGGCCGCATGAAGCCGGGGGTGAGCCTGGGCCAGTTGACGGCGCGGTTGGGAATGCTCTCGCCCCGGGTCTTCACCGCAGCTCTGCCGCAGGATTGGTCTCCGGCCGAACAGAAAACCTTCGCAAAACAGGTGTTGGTAACGGTGCCGGCCGCCAACGGGATTTCCTTCTTGCGGCGGCAGTTCGACCAACCGCTCCGGATTCTGATGGCGGTCGTCGGACTCGTGCTGCTGATCGCCTGCGCCAACATCGCCAGCTTGATGATGGCCCGCGCCGCCGCCCGGCGCAAGGAAATCGCGCTGCGGCAGGCACTGGGCGCGAGCCGCACGCGGCTGATTCGTCAGTTGCTGACTGAGTGCATCCTGCTTTCTTCGGCCGGGGCGCTCGTAGGGATTCTCTTCGCGCAGTGGGGTACTACCTTGCTGGTGCGCTACATCTCGACCGCCAACAATGCGGTGTTTCTGGACCTTTCGCTGGACGGCCGCGTCCTCGGGTTTACGGCTGCGATTGGTCTGCTTACCGGCCTTCTGTTTGGTCTCCTGCCAGCATTTCGCTCTACCCGAGTATCGCTGACCTCGGCCATGAAGGGCAGCCAGGCGCTCGAAGGTGAGCGCCCCGCGCGCTTTCGTACTCGGCAGTGGATCGTGGCCTCGCAAGTGGCGCTCTCGCTCGTTTTATTGGTGGCTGCCGGCTTGTTTCTGCGTAGCTTCGCCAAGCTCGCCACTCTCGACGTTGGCTTTGACCGCAAAAACGTTCTGCTGGTGGGCACCAACCTCAAGACTGCCAAGGTGCCGCCGGACCAGCAACTCTCGACTGACGAAGCCATCGAAAGCCGCCTGCGAGCTCTTCCCGGCGTTGTTTCCGTAGCCCGATCCGTCATGACGCCGATCAGCGGGGGCGCGTGGAACAACACCATTCACACGGAATGGTCCGGGGCGGTTACGGGCGATGCCGCGCTTACCTGGTTCAACTACGTCTCTCCAGGGTACTTTGAGACACTGCGCATGCCGTTGCTGGATGGCCGCAATTTCAACCGCGCCGACACCAAGACCGCGCCTGCGGTAGCGATCGTCAACCAGACCCTCGCGCATCGCTTCTTCCCTAATCTGAATCCGGTGGGCAGAACTTTGCGGATCGACCAGATCTCGGGCCAGCCCGGACCCCCTATCGAGGTCGTCGGAATCATCAAGGATTCCAAGTACGAATCGGTCCGCGAAGAGACGCATCCCACAGCGTTCTTCCCCGTGACGCAGGTCCCGGCACACGCTGACGAGGAAACCTTCGAGCTGCGCACGGGGATACGCCCGTCTGCTCTAGTCACGGCAGTCCAGGCCGCCGTGGGGGGCGTGAATAAGGAGATCCCACTCGAGTTTCACACTTTGGCCGAACAGGTGGATGATTCGATGGTCCAGGAGCGGATGCTGGCGCTGCTCTCCGGCTTCTTCGGAGGCCTGGCGCTGCTGCTGGCGACGGTCGGCCTCTACGGCACGCTCAGTTATCTGGTGGCACAGAGGCAGAGGGAGTTTGGCATCCGGATGGCGCTGGGCGCACAGCGCGGCTCGATTTTGCGGCTGGTGATGCGCGATGTGATTGCCGTCCTCGCGGTCGGTGTCGGAGTGGGAGTCGGCATTTCGCTGGCCGTTACGCGTCTGCTCCAGCAAATGTTGTTTGAACTTGGAGCGCGCGACTCCGTAACTATGATTGGGGCCGTTGGCGTGCTTTCCGTCGTGGCGCTCGTGGCCTGTTACATCCCGGCGCGCCGCGCGACCAAGGTCGATCCCATGGTGGCGCTGCGGTACGAGTGAATTGTGAATTATGAATTGTGAATGCTCAAGTACGACATACACGAAAAGTGTGTTTTGTTAATTCATAATTCAGCATTCATAATTCAGAATTGCTTGATTGACAGCATTGGATCCGAGAAGTGTGGAGGTGATATGTGGGAACAATTCTTCAGGACTTGAAGTACGGCTTGCGCGTGCTGGCGAAGAACCCCGGCTTTACGGCCGTCGCTGTGATTGCGCTGGCCCTTGGGATTGGGGCCAACACCGCGGTGTTCAGCAGTGTAAACGCCATGCTGCTTCACCCCTTTGCCTTCAAGCATCTTGACCGCATCGTTGCGCTGTGGGAGACCGTGCCGAAGCAGAACGAAAACCATATTAAGGCTGCCCCAGCAAACTTCCGCGACTGGAGAGAGCAAAGCAAGGGGTTCGACGCGCTCGCAGCCGGTCATGGCTGGAGTGTCAACCTGACCGGCGCTGGCGTTGCCGAGCGCGTCGAGGGCTATCAGGTCACGGCCGGCTTTTTCCCCCTGCTGGGGATGCCGCCACGGTTTGGCCGGGCCATCACCGCGGACGATTTCGAGCCCGGGCATACCTCTGTGGTGGTTCTCAGTTGCGGTTTCTGGCAACGGCATCTCGGCGCCGATCCTGGCATCGTCGGTAAGAGCCTGCATTTGAATGGGCAGGAATTCACGGTCATCGGCATTATGCCGGCGGAATTCGATTATCCCCCGTGGGGTGAGGCTTGGGCCCCCCTCGACCTCGGCGTCGCACAAAACGCGGACCGTGCGGCCCATTATTTAGAAGTCATTGGCCGCTTGAAATCCGGGACCACCATGGCGCAGGCGCAGGCGGATCTTCAGACTGTATCAGCCCGCCTGGCGCAGCAGTATCCGCAAACAAACGCCGGCCATGGGGTAAGAGTGGTGAGTCTGGTTGAAGATCTCACCTACGGAACCCGGCAGTTCCTTTTGGTGCTGATGGGGGCCGCTGTGTTCGTTCTGCTTCTCGCCTGCGCTAATGTGGCGAACCTCCAGTTGGCCCGCGCCACCGCGCGGCAAAAGGAAATCGCGGTGCGCCTTGCGCTGGGTGCGAGCCGCTGGCAGATTACACGCCAGTTACTGGTGGAAAGTGTGCTGCTGGCCCTGCTGGGCGGATGGGTGGGCGTGCTGCTCGCCAGTTGGGGAGGCGAACTCTTACAGCGGGCCATCCCGCCGTTCATCCTTCAGCACATACCGGGAATAAAACACATGCAAATTGATTCCGGCGTGCTGGCGTTCACTCTCCTGGTGACTCTCCTCACCGGAGTCCTTGCGGGACTCGCGCCAGCCTTGCACGTGTCGACTCCCGACGCTAATGGGGCGCTTAAGGAGGGTGTTCGCGGCGGGGACGCCAGCCCCGGGCGGCAGCGTCTGCGCGCGCTCCTGGTGGTTAGCGAGGTCGCTCTTGCGCTGGTCTTGCTGGTGGGCGCGGGACTGATGGTAAAGGGATTTCACAGCCTGCTGAATGCCGATCCGGGCTTCGATCGCAGTAACGTGTTGACCTTCCGCATGACGCTCGCCCCTGTAGCGCAGGCCTTTAGGCCGGCACGTGCCGACCTGAAGGTCGGCGCTACGCCAAAAGCTCGAGATGAAGCTCGCGTGAGGAATTTCTACGCTCAGGTCATTGAGAAGTTACAGGCCCTGCCCGGTGTCGACTCGGCTGCTGCGGTTACCAGCCTCCCTTCGGGATATGGCTGGAATTGGACGGAATACACGGCTGAGGGTCAGCCTCCTGCGGCTCCGGGGGAGATGCGGGCGGCCGTGTCGCAGTCCATTACTCCCGGCTTTTTCCGCGTCTTGCGCATACCGCTGCTCAAGGGACGGCTTCTTGCCGCTCAAGACGGACCCGATGCTCCGCTGGCCGTTGTGATCAGCCAAAGCATGGCGCATCGCATCTGGGGCAACCAGGACCCCCTCGGAAAGCGCATTAAGTTCGGCCGGGCAGAAAGCAGCGAGCCGTGGCAGACCATCGTTGGCGTGGTTGGGGACATCGCGCAATCGCCTTTCGATCGCGTGCCGCAGCCAACCGCGTACTTCCCGTTCGCTCAACTGCCTCAAGCTTCTTCGGCCCTGGTGGTGCGCACGTCGGGTGATCCCATTGCCCTGGCCGCCGCAGCGCGCGCCCAGGTGCGAAGCGTGGACGCGGATGAGCCCCCCTACGACATGCGCACGCTCGAGCAGCTCATCTCAGACAATGTCAGCGGCGTCGAGTCCTCAGCGCGCATGATGTTTATTTTTGGTGTTGTTGCCCTCGTACTTTCGGCCTCGGGGATTTTTGCGCTCATGACCTATTCCGTTGCGCAACGTACTCATGAAATCGGGGTGCGCATGGCACTGGGAGCGCAGCGCGGCGAGGTGTTGAGGCTGGTGGTGGGTTATGCCATCAAGCTGACGATCATCGGGCTGGCAATCGGAGTGCCTGTGGCGCTGGCGCTCACGGGCGCGCTCTCGAGCGTGCTTTTCGGCGTCGTGCGGATCGATCCTCCGGTCTTTGCCCTGTTCGCACTTTTGCTTGCGCTGGTCGCGGTACTGGCAGCTTATATTCCGGCACGCCGGGCCACGAAGGTCGATCCCATGGTGGCGCTGAGGTACGAATGAATTATGAATTATGAATTCTGAATTGTGAATGCTTGACTACGACATAGATGGAGAGTGTCTTTTGTTAATTCATAATTCACCATTCATAATTCAGAATTGGTTGACTGACAACTTCTAACTTTACCAAGGAGATGAAAATGGACTCAAACTCGGAAGTCGAAGCTACCCCCCGGAACTCCCCGCAAGATAAATCGAACGGTTCCGGTCAAACTCTAATTCAACTGGAAGGTGTAACCAAAGTCTTCTACACCGAAGATGTGGAGACGCACGCCCTTTCCGGTATCCACCTGGAGATTAAGAAAGGCGAATATCTTTCCATTGCCGGTCCCTCGGGCTGCGGCAAATCCACCTTGCTTTCCATCCTGGGGCTGCTCGATTCACCCACCGGTGGGAAGTACACTCTGAACGGAACGGGGGTTGAAGACCTCTCGTTATCGCAACGCACGCGGATTCGCAACCGGGAGATTGGTTTCATTTTCCAGGCCTTCAACCTCATCGGCGATCTGAACGTTTATGAAAACGTGGAGTTGCCGTTGACTTACCGTGGCATGCCTTCCGCGGAACGCAAACAACGCGTACAAGAGGCGCTGGAAAGGGTGGGGATGTCGCACCGCATGAAGCATTATCCTTCCCAACTCTCCGGCGGTCAGCAACAGCGTGTGGCCGTGGCTCGCGCGCTGGCCGGCAAGCCGTCGATTCTGCTGGCGGATGAGCCCACCGGGAACCTGGACTCCAAGAACGGCGAGGCGGTGGTCGAACTGCTGCGCGAACTCCACCGTGAAGGCGCCACCATCTGCATGGTCACTCATGATCCGCGCTACTCCAAGTTCGCCGACCGGACCGTTCATCTCTTCGATGGCCAGATCGTGGAAGAGACCAGCGGCGAGTGAGAGAGATTGATTCATTGACCCATTGAACCATTGAAGAGCGCGTGCAGGCTCGTTCCGGCGAAGGTCGATCCGATGGTGGCGCTTTGGTACGAATGAAGTTATCGGGTGACCTGGTGATCGGGTGACCTCATGAACAGAGAGTAAACCGATCGCTTCATCTCGCGAGCAATTGACCGCCCGATGGACCGGCGTGCCGATTTTTGTTTACCCGATCAACGGATCGCCCGATCACCCGATGAGAGGACAACGATGAGCACTCTGCTTCACGATTTGCGGTACGGGTTGCGCGGGTTGCGCAAGCGCCCGATCTTTTGCCTGATTGCCATTCTCACGCTGGCGCTCGGCATCGGGGCGAACACCGCCATCTTCACGCTGCTGTACGGGCTCCTCCTGCGCAGCCTGCCGGTGGCGCAGCCGTGGCGGCTCGCCCGCATCAATTTGAAAGCTCCGATTCCCGGCCAGGGCACGCGGGAAATTGGGCTTTCCTGGCTAATGCTCGAGCAGCTTCGTCGCCAGCAGCAGTCATTTACGGACATCTCCGCCTGGTTGCCATCCGTTGGTGTCTACGCACGCGACAGCGAGGGAACCTTGCGCATGTATCCCGCCGCGCTGATGAGCGGAAACGCGTTTGATATGCTCGGCGTGAAGCCGTATTTGGGCAGGGTGCTGGTTCCGTCCGACGATGTTCCCGGCGGCCCGCCGCAGGGTTGGCCGGTGGTGCTGAGCTATGGATTCTGGAACGACCGCTTCGCGCGCGATCCGCGAATCATCGGTAAACGGATTGAGATTTCAAACGTTCCGTTTTCGGTGGCCGGCGTCGCGCCGATGGAATTTCAAGGCGTCCAGGCAGGCGAGCACCCGCAGATGTATTTGCCGATGTATTTTGCGGAAGCGCTATTCCCCGGTGTCAAGCTCAGCGCGCCTGAATCGTTCTTTTGGTGCAGCCCGATTGGCCGTCTCAAACCAGGTGTGACGCTGGCGCAGGCGAACGCGGAAATTGCGGTTTACAAGGACGCGCTCATTCAACATTTTGTCCCGCAGAGATTTCGCGACTCATCAGACTTTCGTATCCTTCGCGACTCCCATTTGCAGGTGACTTCCGGGCGCACCGGCATCCCGTTCGAGGATTCAGCGATCCTGCGGCCTCTATGGCTTTTGCAGGGGTTGGTGGGCGTGGTGCTTCTGCTCTGCTGCGTGAACGTGGGAGGGCTCTTGCTCTCGAGAATCCACGAGCGGCGCCATGAGTTCGCGGTGCGCAGTGCTATAGGCGCCGGAAGATGGCGCCTCATGCGGCAGTACCTGACGGAGAGCTTCGTGATTGCCGCTGCGGGCGCGTTGCTCGGCGCGCTGCTGGCCTGGAACGGAAGCCAGGTGCTGCTTCGATTCTTCATGGATCCGATGGACCAGTGGGGACTTACCGTGCCGCTGGACCGCACGGTTTTCCTGGTGACGGCCATCCTCGCCTTGTTCACCACCGTGCTTTTCGGCTCCGTTCCCGCCTGGCTCGCGGGTCGCGCCGAACTTGGCATACTGCTGAAATCCCGCACCGTCGCGGGGCGCAAGCAAATTGCCGGGCGCGCCTTCGTCCCCGTTCAGGTGGCCCTGTCGCTGGTGCTGGTGGCGGTTGCGGGCCTGTTATCAGAAAGCCTGATTCGCATGCGCAGCGAGCACCTGGGTTATGACGTGGACCACATCACCCTCACCACTCCGCAGTTCCAAGCCCTTCCGCAAAAGGGCGACGCCATGCTCGATTTGTACCAAAGGATGGTGGACCGGCTGAACGAAATGCCAGGCATTCTCTCCGCCGCCATCACTTATTACACGCCCCTGACTAATCGCCAGGCTACTTCGAGCTTTCAGGCCATGTCGGGAGGTCCCACTCCTCCGGAGGATAAGAACATGGCCTGGAACGACGTGGGGCCGGGCTACTTTCGCACCATGGGGATCGGCATCGTGGCCGGTCGCGAGTTTGAGCGACAGGAGCGCGACCGCAGCCGCTGCATCCTGAATCAATCTGCGGCGAATTACCTGTTCCCGCACCAGCAAGCGATCAGCCAATACTTGCGGAGCACAGATAAGCAGCAGTTTCCCGACGGTGTCTCCTGCCTGGTGATCGGCATTGCTGAGGACGCCAAATACGCCAGTCTGCGCGAACGGCCCCCACGCACCATTTATTTCCCCATGAACAAGAACACCATCGCCCAGGGAGGCAACATGGTATTCCTGATGCGCTCCGCGCACGAGGCCGAGGCCATCGCCGCCTATCGCAAGACTCTGGCGGAGTTCGCCCCCACCACGGCTCTGCTGCGCTTTGCCACCTTGCGACAACAGATGGACGACTCGGTGGGCGCGCAGCGGCTGGTCACGGTGCTGAGCAACTTCTTTGCGGGACTGGCGCTGTTCCTGAGCGCCATCGGGCTATACGGTCTGCTGGCTTCGAGCGTGGCGCAGCGCACTTCGGAAATCGGCATACGCCTGGCGCTCGGCGCGCAGCGCTCGGAGGTGGTGCGCATGATCCTCTACGAAGCTTTGCGCCTGCTGGCCGCTGGAATCGTGCTGGGCGCGGTCGCGCTCCTGTTTGTGGTGCGGTTTGTGCGCGACATGCTCTACGGCGTCTCGGCGTTCAACCCGGCCACGCTGGCCGGCACGGTGGCCCTGCTTGCTGCCGTCGCCTTTCTCGCGGCGCTGGTTCCGGCCCGCCGCGCCGCTTCGCTCGATCCCATGGAGGCCTTGCGGTTGGAGTAGGTGTCAGGTGTCGGATTATATCGGGTGATTTGGTGATCGGGAGATCCGGCGATCGGACGGACAAACCCGACGGTACGTCTCATGGAGTAATTAGAGGGACGGGGACTGCGACGGCTGTTTGGTTTTTTGCTCACCCGATCACCCGATCTTCCGATCACCCGATAGGAGGAACACGATGAGCACTCTGCTTCACGACCTGCGTTACGGATTTCGCATGCTGGCGAAGAACCCCGGCTTTACGGCCGTGGCGGTGCTCTCGCTCGCGCTCGGTATCGGCGCCAACACGATCATCTTCAGCATGATCAACGGGCTCTTCCTGCACCCGTCGGGTATCAGCGATCCCGAGCACCTGTTTGCGGCCCGGGTGAAGTACGAGAAACTGAATCTCAAGAGCATCGTGATTTCCGCTCCTGATTTCAAAGACATCCAGGACAGCAAACAGGTGTTCGCTTCTGCCGCTGCCTCAAACGAAGAGAGCTTCAATTACCTCGCCCCGGAGGGGCCACAGCGTCTGAATGTAGCTAAGGTTACCTGGCAGTGGTTTGACGCCTTCGGCGCACGTCCCTTGCTTGGACGGACCTTCCAGCCGGAGGAGGACCAACCTCACGCCAATCAAATCGCCGTGCTCGCTTACGACACGTGGCAGCATCTTTTTGGCGGCGATCCTGCGATCCTCGGCAGGAGCATTCAGTTGAATCGCGAGGACTACCGCGTGGTTGGGGTGATGGGGCCGGACTTCGAGTGGCCTCGCCGGGTCGCGCTTTGGATCCCCCTGGGTCTGGCCGATAGCCGATTCTCGCCTGACAATTATTTCAATGAGTCCTTGTTCGTTGTGGCGCGGACCCGGCCTGAGGTCTCACGCGCCCAGGCGGAAGCCTTTGTCCGCATGTTGACCCAGCGAGTGATCCGGGCTTACCCGCAGAACACCTTTGCTAAAGACTCCGGCTGGGGCATGTTCGTGCTTCCGTTCACCGAGTACGGCGCCGGCAACTTGCGGACGCCGACGCTCATCCTGCTAGGTGCGGTGGGGTTCGTCCTGCTGATCGCCTGCTCGAATATCGGGGGGCTGCTCCTCGCCAGGGCATCTACGCGCGCTAAGGAATTTGCCGTTCGCGTCGCCTTGGGCGCACAAAACGGAGACCTGATTCGGCAGACGCTGGCGGAAGGCTTCTTCCTCACGGCCTGCGGCGCCATCGCCGGTGTCATTGGGGCTTACGACGGCACCGCACTGCTGGCCCGCCTGGCTCCGGGAAGTCTTGCCTCTCGTCTGGTGGTGCATGTGGATGGGCATGTACTTCTGTTCGCGACACTGCTAATGGTCCTGAGCGGAGTGTTTCTCGGGGTTGTGCCCATCGGTGAGGTTTTCAGCCATCGACATTACGGAATGCTCAATGAGGAAGCAAGATCGATTACCTCCAGCCGCGGCCGCCTGCGCCTCCGTGAGTGGCTTGTAGTGGGACAAGTGGCCATGGCCTTGGTCCTGCTGGTCGGCGCCGGGTTGCTGCTCAAGAGCCTCACCCGCATGGGAAGGGTCGAGACAGGATTCAACCCCGAAGGGGTGATGACCGCCACCGTGCAGCTCCCGGAAAACCAGTACAATACTCAAGAGAAGCAGGCAGCTTTCTATCGAGCCGTCAATGAGAAGCTGGCAGCCCTTCCCGGGGTTTCTTCCGCTGCCGTGGTGGAGGCGCCGCCGTTTACCGGATTCACACCCTCTTCCTCTTTTTCTATCGAAGGCCGCGCGCTCGGCCCCGGAGATCCGGGGCCGCATAGTGGGCTGAACTGGATTACGCCCGCGTACTTTGAGGCCCTGCACATTCCTCTGCGGAAAGGACGGTATTTCACCGGTCAGGACCGGCTGGGCGCACAGCCGGTAGTCGTCATTGACGAGAATCTCGCCCGGCAATACTGGCCCAACCAGGATCCTGTTGGACAACATCTCCGGCAGGGCTCGAACTCACCTTGGGCCACGATTGTGGGTGTGGTCGCCCATGTGATGCAGTCGGCTCTGGTCGGTGACTCGGCTAAAGGGGTGTGCTACTACCCCATGCTCCAGCAGCCTCTTCCGCAGGCATTCCTCATAGTCAAAACCAAGACCGAGCCGGCAACACTGGCCTCTGCGATTCAGGCGGCCGTTGCTTCGGTGGATTCGGCGCAGCCCGTAGCGGATCTCAAGACGTTGGAGCAATATGTTGCCGGCTCGCTCGGCCCGCAGCGGATGGCTGCCTCTCTACTCGAGATTTTCTCCGCCCTGGCGCTGTTCCTGGCGGCCATCGGCCTTTACGGCGTCATCAGCTATAGCACTGCTCAGCGCACGCGGGAAATCGGCATCCGCATGGCGCTGGGGGCGCAGCGCCGGCAGGTGTGGGGTATGGTGATCCGCCAGGGACTGCGGTTGGCGTTGGCAGGCGTTCTGGCCGGAGCGGTGGCGGCCTCTGTTTTGGCGCGGTTCCTTCGCAGCCAACTGTTCGAGGTCAGCGCCTTCGATCCGTCGACCTTCGCTCTGACGTGTTTGATTTTGCTTGTGGTGGCCCTGGCCGCTTGCTACATCCCCGCCCGCCGGGCCACCAAGGTCGATCCCATGGTGGCGCTGCGGCACGAATGAAGTTCTCGCGCGATCGGGTGATCTGGTGAACAAAGATCAAACAGGTCGTTTCCTCTCGCGAGCAATTGGCCGCCCGATGAACCGGCGTGCCGATTTTTTGTTCACCCGATCAACGGATCACCTGATCATCCGATGAAAGGACAACGATGAGCACCCTATTTCAAGATGTGCGTTACGGACTTCGCATGCTGGCCAGGAATCCGGGCTTCACGGCTGTGGCAGTCATAACCCTCGCCCTCGGCATCGGAGCGAATACGGCAATCTTCAATTTGATCGATGCTGTGATGCTTAAGACGCTGCCTGTTGGGAAGCCAAGCGAACTCGTCATCCTCGAATGGACCGGGCGCGAAGGGCCCAAGAACGAAGGCTACTCCATGTCCGGCCCATGCCCATATTCAGGAATAGCGCGTGGAGGCTGCTCCTTTCCTTACTCTGCTTTCCAACAATTCCGTTCTGCGCACAACGTGCTATCAGGGGTATTCGCCTCGGCGGGAACCCAGCAATTGACAGCAATTGCAAATGGCAACGCAGCCTTCGCCCTGGCAGAACTGGTGACCGGCGACTTTTTTTCTACACTTCGTGTTCCCACAGTGCTCGGTCGCCCGATAGGACCTGAAGACGACAAGGCGACGGCCCCCCCCGTTGCGGTTCTCAACTACGGTTATTGGAGGGGGCGATTCGGCGGTGACCCTTCCGCCGTCGGCAAGTCGCTGGTCCTGAATGGCACGCGCTTTACGGTGGTGGGCGTGGCGGCTCCGCTTTTCGCTGGGCTACAGCCTGGCTTGCGCTCCGACTTGTGGGTGCCCTTAACCAACGCACCGCTCCTCTATCCGCAGTGGGGCAGTAGGTATACCTCGCCGACTAGCCGGTTCTGGTGTTTGTGGGTCGTCGGGCGATTGAAGGGCGGCGTGAGCCAGGCGCAGGCCCGGGCGGCGTTGGGAGTGATGTTTACGCAGAGTGTTACTTCAGGGCCAACACCGGCGTTCAAGCCGGAGGACAAACCAGGGATCGAATTGACGAGTGCAAGCACCGGTCTTGGTCTCCTGCCCTTCCTCTTTTCGAAGCCTCTCTTTCTGCTTATGGCCGTGGTTGGCTTGGTGCTGCTGATCGCCTGCGCCAATCTGGCCAACCTCATGCTTGCGCGGGCCACAGTGCGGCAGAGGGAGATTGTGATGCGCATCGCGCTCGGCGCGGGACGCAGTAGGGTGCTACGGCAATTACTCACCGAGAGCATTCTCCTGGCAGGGATGGGGGCAGTGGCAGGCCTATGGCTTGCATGGTGGGGAACCAGTTCGTTGGTTGCCCTCATATCCACGGGTTGGTTCGGCCCGCTCTCGTTAGACGTGAAGCTTGATTATCGGGTGTTCGCCTTTACCGCATCGATCGCGATCCTGACCGGCCTCTTGTCTGGTCTTGCGCCAGCCCTGCAGGGCACGCGAGTGGATTTGAACGGGGTGCTCAAAGCAAGCCCAGGCAGCTTTTTTGCGGCTGGGCGACAGAGGCGACGAGGGCTTCTACGAAACGCGCTTGTCGTTTGGCAGGTGGCGTTGGCGGTCCCTCTCCTGGTTGGAACCGGATTGTTCGTGCGCACGCTCGTCAAGCTGGCATCGGTTGATCCGGGCTTTAATACGCGAAACATCCTGCTCTTTGATCTCGCTCCAGGGATGGGTGGTTATGAGGGCGACCGATTGGCGAATTTCTATGACGATTTGCTTCAGCGCCTCAACTCCCTTCCTGGCGTGGTTTCAGCCACCCGAACGCAACATGCCTTGATCAGCGGGAGTCTGGACCAGGGGCCGCCCTGGATCGAGGGCCGCCCAACCGGCGCATCCGCGAATATCCTCAGGGTAGGGCCGAGGTTTCTGGAGACGATGGGAATCCCGCTCTTGGCGGGGCGGGCCATTTCCCGTCAGGACTTTGTCTCTAAACGACAGGTGGCCCTGGTTAACCGAGCTATGGCCCGTCGATATTTTCCCAACGAGAACCCACTGGGCAGACACTTCGGATGGGACAAGAAGGAAACGTCCACGTATGAGATTGTCGGCATTGTCGGCGATACGAAATATGATGACTTAAGGAAGGATGCCCAACCCACAATCTACCTGCTCCATACGGGTGGCTACTCGACTTTCGAATTGCGAACAGCCGGTGTCCCGAATGCACTTATCCCCAGCGTGCGCAATGTGGTTGAGCAGGTGGACCGCAACCTGCCGATGGATAATGTCCGTACCCAGAGCGAACAGATTAAGCAGTCGCTCTTCCAGGAACGTCTTCTCGCCGGGCTCTGCAGCTTGTTCGCGGGTTTGGCATTCGTCCTTGCGTGCGTTGGGCTATATGGCGTGGTGTCGTACGGGGTGGCTCAACGGACCAACGAGATTGGGATCCGCATGGCCTTGGGTGCGGAAAGGCGTGACGTATTGAAGATGGTCCTTCGCCAGGGACTAGCGCCGATGCTCGTCGGTCTGGCGCTCGGTCTGGGGATAGCGGTGGCCGTTACCCGCTTGCTCTCCAGCTTCCTTTACGGAGTGCGGCCTACAGATCCCCTCACTTACGTCTGCATCTCGTCACTGATGGCCGCCATCGCACTTCTTGCTACATACGTTCCAGCACGCCGGGCAATGAAGGTCGATCCCATGGTGGCCTTGCGGTACGAGTAAAGTAGTGGCTAGGTCTTTGACCGCATGACAAGATTCTATAATAAATTGTTTTTGGGGAATCTTTGGGCCTATACTAGGGCATGTCGCGACGCCCCCTTGAGGTGAAGGTATCAGCCGAAGATCAGAAGC
>Ga0182011_10001621_pt1 | contig 19656 bp, 23 predicted proteins | sample 711E1DmetaG_FD_120481 | JGI IMG/M metagenome (GOLD analysis project Ga0182011, IMG submission 120481) | Permafrost microbial communities from Stordalen Mire, Sweden - 711E1D metaG | ecosystem: Environmental > Terrestrial > Soil > Wetlands > Permafrost | place: Sweden: Stordalen | collected... | reverse complement strand
CTGCGGCCCTCAAGCGTGAGCTGAACATCGAGGAGGCGCAGATCCTGACGAACTGACCGCTATCATCAGCAACCGCTGGAGGTCCTCACCAGACCAGATTCCACGACGAGCGGGACATCCTCAGAGAAGGCGGCAACCGCCACATGACGTGTCTCCCTGGTATGCCAGGCGGCGGTGATGGTCCGGGGAGGGAGTAGCTGAAGAGTCACGGTCACGACGGAGCGGGGCCGCAGATCCATCCCGCCGCACGCGCATCGGCGCGGCCCGTCGTCCGTCATCGAGTTCCCGTGCCGCCCTTCGGCTGCACGAGCCGGAGAAGCGCGTTCAAGAGGCGGGGCATCGGCATGAACTCGGGTCTGCCGGCCGCGATCCACTCGCGATAACGCCGCTCGATCAGCGGCCCGATGCGGTCGTACGTCTGCCACCCGTCGGGGACGGCGTAGCGGTCGGCCTCCCGCCCGAAGACCCGGTGCCAGTCGCGCGCATAGCCGTATTCGGGGGCATAGTAGGCGCCGGCGAAGCCCTGGCCCTCGGCGGTGAGCATGTCGCTGGCAAGCCGGCCCTCCGTCACGTCGCGCAGAGCGCAGGGCGTCTCCCGGCGTTCGCGGATGGCCTCCACGGCCGACTTCACGCCCGACTTCGACATCCAGTCCGGATCGAGCATGTCGAGGTCGATCAGCCAGACTACGAACATGCCGATGTGGACGTAGCCGTGCTCGGGCGGCTGATCCTTGGGAAAGACGCCCTCGGTATGCCAGCGCCACAGGTCGTATTCGATGACGGACGGTTCTTCGGGCTCCATGCCGGAATCCTAGCGGAGGCGGCGGCGCGCCGTCTGTCGGGCTGCGGCTGGATTGTCAGCAGGCTGAGGAACGCCGCTTCCGCGTGATGGATCGCGCGACTGCCGTTGAACCAGCGGTGCCGGCGCCGCCGGCAACCTTCGGGGCGGGCACGGAGAAGGCCACCCGACACGAACTGGTCGCCTGCCCGGCGGTCGTCCCAGCTTCAACGTCCGGAGTCACCCTGTCGCGAATCCTGGGGCTGGGACGACCCGGACACGGCGCTGCCTCTGCCGCCGGTCAGACTCCCGCGGGCGAATCCAGCCACTCGAATGCGACCTCGAGCAGATCGGGCGGCTCGATGGCCTCGTCGCGCGTGTCGAGGACAGTCCAGCAGAAGTGGTCGCGCCACATCTCGTAGCACACGGCGCAGACCCAGTAGTAGTCGTCCTGCCCGGCGGGGCCGCCACCGACGACGGAATAGCCCGAGTTCAGGCTGGGCGTGCCGCCTTCCGCGAAGCGCGCGCCGCAGAGTCTGCACTGGCCGCGCAGCCGGGCGGCGGTCCAGTGCCGGTGTCGCTTCCAACGGAGAGTCGCGCCGACGAGGTCGGTGTGGGGATGGTCCAGCAGTTCCACCCCACCGGACCGGGCCCGGGAGTCGAGGCAGGCCACCCATCGGTCATCGGGCGATCCTGGCCACGAAGCGTTCCGTGGCATCTCGGAAGATCTCCGCCCGCTCTACGGCCGTGGCCGCGGCGTCGTAATCGATCGGGGCGGCAATGTCGCTGGCGGCGGCCTTGCGCAGGTCCGCGGCGTCGAGGAGCCAGCGGAAATAGGCCGAGTACATCAACCCCGTCTGCACGAAGCGCTGGCCGTACTCGGAGCAGACGGCCTGGGCCGACCCGGGCGAGACGCTATCGACGTCCAGGCAAGCCTTCGCAAGCCGAAGCATCGCGACACAGGCGCGTTCGGCGGCGCCTTCGAGGTCTCTTGTCTTGAGTTCACGTTGGGCCGAGGCGAGGGCCTGATTTGCCCCGTCGATGAGTTGCTCGCTGCGGGGCGTCATACGGCCGCGGCCTCGGCCCGGATCGAGGGCAGCGCGCCGTCCGCGCCACCGTTCCAGCTGGCCTCGGATACGAAGATGCGGCTGACGACGAGGCCCAGTTCGTGCGACAGGGCGGCACAGGCGTGACTGGTTCGCTCGAGCTCCGCACCGTAGTGATCGACTCGTTCGAGGACGATGATCACCTCGACGTCAGCGTCGGCTGAAGCCGGACCAGACGCTCGCGCACCGTAGAGGTAGATGCCGCGGAGGGCCTGGCCGTAGATCGAACGGACCGACTCGGCCAGGCGGCCGGCGACTTGCAGACCGAAAGGATCCGGCGCGACCGCGGTCTCATCAGTCGTCGACCTCAGAGCCACCGGCTCGGCCGCGGACGCGGCGGAGGTTGGAGCTGGGGTGGCGGCCGGAGTTGCTGGTTGCGGCTTCGGCTCTGCCACTCTCGCCGACGCGCTCGGAGGCGCGGCCGGAGCTGCGAATGCGGGCGAAAGGGCGGCCCGATCGTGGACAGCCGGCCGGATGACCCGTGGCGTCGCTTCGGTCGCAAGCGGCTCACCGGTCGGCCATATGACCTCAGCGATCACCTCGGAATCCTTCGGGGATGTGTCGACGGCTGACGCCTCGGTTGTCACCGGCATTTGCGGTGTCGCCGACTCGCCGCCCGCGGCGTCGGGCAGGCTGGGCCCCGTAATCGCAGCCGCGCCGGTCCGGGCATTCTTCAGGCGAGGCAGCCGAGGTGGCCGCGGCCCGAACGCCGGCGCCGGCATCGCCACGAGCAACGTGCGCAGCATCGTCGCGAGTGGCGAAGCGGAGGCTCGAAAGTAGACCTGGTTGCCTTCGGCCTCGCGATCGATGAGACCTGCCGCGACCAGCTTCGCGAGCTCGCGGCTGGCTGTCCCGGGACTCGTGCCGGCCCGGCGCTGGATCTCGCGCAGGTGCAGCCGGCAGCCCGATTCGTCCATCAGCAAGGCGAGGATGCGCTGCCGCACGCTGGATCGGCCAATGGCGAGCTCGACGGCGGGGGTGTTCTCAAACATGAGAACGCTTGTTCTCAGAAACAGAACGAGCGTTCTCACAGATGGAACAGTCGTTCTCAGGCATGCGGACAATCGTACTCACGCCTGAGGACCGGTCAATAGGGGTCGTCCCGGAGGCGCTGCTGCCAGTTCGACGGGCGAATTGGAGCCTTTCCGGCGCGTTTCGTGCGCAAATGGACGGCTAGCCGACAGCGGCAACTCTGGCAGATCGCCATACTCAGTGCATGGTCACACCACGACTCGACCTGACCTGGCCCGATTCCTCGCGTTCAGGATCGCCTCGTGCCGAGCAGCACACGTGGATTGACGTTCAGGCTCCCTACCACTCGATGCGCAGGTACAGGGCGGTCCGTCTCTTCATTGGCCTGGTCGCACGCCTGTATTCGAAGGTGCTCGTCGAGGGCGTTGAGCGACTGCCGGATGGTCCGTCGATCGTGTGCTTCACCCACCAGAGCTGGGCTGATCCGTTCTTCATGGTCGCTGCCATGCCCAGACGACCGAGGATGTACTTCTTCGGCCCCGAGCAAGAGGAGATGCGCAGAGGCCTGCGGAACCGCCTGATGCGGTGGAGCGGAGTCGTCATCCCGTACAGGCCCGGGAGGCGCGGGCTCGTTGCCGCAACCGGGCGCGTCGAGGCGGTCCTCGGTGGGAACGCGGTGGTAGCCATCGCCGGTGAAGGGCAGATCCACGCCGGCGAAGGAATCGTGCTGCCGCTCCATGAAGGACCGGCGTATCTCTCCTTGCGAGCCGGCGTGCCCCTCGTGCCGGTGGTGATCAATGGCACGAGTTGGTTGGGGTTCCGGCGGGTGGTGCGGGTCCGCGTGGGCCTGCCGATCACCGTCCGGCCTCGGACGGGTGCGCGTCCCAGTGCCGACGAGATCACCCGCCTGACGGATCAGGCCCAGGTGGCACTCGAGACGTTGGTCTCCGACTTCCCGGATCAGCCGCTGCCCGGCCGTGTCGGCCAATGGGTGACGGAGCTATTCAACGACTGGCCGGATGGTTCGAGGCCACCTGCCCAGCCTCGAAAGGCAAGTCGCGAGGCGATTCGGCCTGTCTCCGAACTCTGACCGGAATCCCGCGTCGCCGCTCGCGACCGGGCGATTCACGGCGATCCACCCGTCCACCGAGACCATTGTCCAAGGCCAGTTGAGAGCGTCTGACGCTGGATCGCACCGACCGACCAGCCGCTCCGGCGTGATACGGGGAGTGGCTTTCGCGGCTGCCGGCGCCGAGTCTGCGATACTTCAGCGCAACAACAGGAGGAGGACACGTGGGCGCTACGGGCCTGGCAGCTAACCCGACGGAGTATCGAGCGCGACTGAATGAGCAATCAGACGGGCAACTCGACGCCTGGGCTGCCGAGCTCTTGAGGGACGTCGCGAAGCGGCGCGGTCTCGCCCGGGTCGTCGCCGACTTCAGAAGGACCACTCATCTCGACGAGAAGGCCTTTCGACGTGTCTTTGCGCGCGGCGGTGGTGCTCCACAGACGATCGGCATCGATCCCTCCGGGCACCTCATGGTCCCGACCATCGCGCTCCATTTCCTCGTGCCGGGGCTGCGGGCTGAGGCTTCGGATGCGCGGGATCGGTTGATCGCCTACCTCGTGGCCAGCTTCGACGAAATCGTCTACGTCTGAGCCGCCGCTCCCGCACCGCCTCGCGATGACCGGGCTGATCCGAGTCGTCCATCCATTTCCGTCTGCTCTCGACGCCGTGGCGGCGTCGACCATTGCTCTGATCGCGGGCGCCCAACCGGATCTGGCAATCCGACTGGGCCTCGGCATGCTTGGCCTGCAGTTCGCAATCGGCGCCGCGAACGATGTAGCGGATGCGGCGTCTGATGCCGTTGGCAAACCGGGCAAGCCCATTCCGGCCGGGAACGTCTCGGGCGGTGCGGCCGTCGGCATTTCGGTCACGGCGGCCGGGCTGGGCCTCCTTGTGGCCGCAACGGTCGGGCTTGGTGCCCTCATTGTCGGCGCCGCTGGACTTGCGGACGGGCTGATCTACGACCTGCGACTGAAGCGCACGCTGCTGGCCTGGATGCCCTTTGCCGCCGGAGTTGGCCTGCTGCCCTTGTACGCCTGGTGGGGAGCGCGAGGATCCGTGCCAGCAGCATTTCTTCTGGTGCTTCCTCTGGCCGTCGTTGCGGGCGCCTCGCTGGCTCTGGCGAACGCCTATGTCGACATCGACAGGGACCGCTTGTCCGGGGTCGCTTCAGTGGCCACGTACCTGGGCGGCTGGAGGACGCTGTTGGCCAACACAGTTCTCATGCTATGTGTCCAACTGATTGCCATGACAACTACGGTGGCGATTGGCGGAGCGGGTTCGCTGGTGCTGGTCGAAGCTGGCGGATCCGGGCTCGGATGGCTCGGGGTCGCGTTGTTGGATTTCCGCGGCGGCTCGGCACGCTCGCTGGGGTGGGAGGTTCAGGCAGTCGCAATCCTGATTCTCGGTGCCGCATGGCTCATCGCGCTCAACTCGGCCGGGTTCCTGAGTAGCTAGGTGTCTGACGCCACAAGACCGAACTCAACACATCCGGACCGCACCTTCCGCCCGAATGGGCAGCGCCGCGGCCGCCCCGAGGAAGGGGCTGCCTCCTATGCCGGCCGGTTCGGGGTCCGCTACTTGTCCGGGCCTCTCCGGACAAGTCCGATGGCGTTCTCGAGGCGCACCTTGACGATCATCAGGTACTTGGCCAGGTTCTGGCGGTCCGTGTCGTCTATGCCCCTCATGACGTCCGACTGCAGCACGGTGATGAGGTCGGCCATGGCGTCGGTCAGGTGGGCTCGGACGGCGATCAGCGAATCGTCAGTGAGAGGCTTCTTGGAGCCCGTGGCCAGCCAGGTGGCTTCTGCCTCCGCCTCGATGGCGTCCTCGACGGTGCCGGCAGGCGCACCCTCAGGGCTCGTCCCGGATGAAGCGCGTCGGGTTCGCGGCGCCCCGTCGATCTTCTCTCGAAGTCTGACGAGCGATAGCTCGCCTCGGGCGACCATGTCGGCCAGGTGCTTGCGCTTCTTCGGGTCCTCGACCTTCAGCAGTTCGTAGGCGTGCGACAGAGTGTCTTTGCGCACGGACACCAGCTCTCGGATCTCAGGAGGCGCGTCGGCCAGCCGTAGCCGGTTCTCGAGGTAGCCCTTGTCCTTGCCGAGCTTCTGAGCGAGCTTGCGGATGCTGTAGCCGTGCTCCCGGATCATCTTGTCGTAGATCAAGGCCTCGTCGATGGGCGAGAGATCCTCGCGCTGGAGGTTCTCGATGACTGCTATCTCGAGGGCGGTCTCGTCATCGATCTCCTCGATGAGGGCCGGGATCGCCTCGAGTCCTGCGCTCTTGGCCGCTCTCCAGCGACGCTCGCCGGCGATCAGCTCGTAGTGTCCGTTGGGTCTCGGTCGGACCAGTATCGGCTGTAGAACGCCGTGCTCGCGGACCGAGGCGGTGAGATCCTCCAGGCCGGCCTTGTCCATGGACAGGCGAGGCTGGTTTGGGTTGGGTACAACCCGATCGACCGGGATGTTGCGAACGGCGGCCGGCCGGATGATGGTCGTCTCATCGGCGTTGAGGAGGCTCAGGACGTTCTGAGATAGTCCCTGGGAACGCTCTTCGTTGAGCCGGGCCGTCGCTACGGCGCGGAAGTCGGGCTTAGCCAAGCGCGATTACCTCCCTGGCGAGATCGCGGTAGTTGTTTGCGGCCTCGGAAGCGGCGGCGTATACGGTGATCGGCTGGCCGGTCAAGGGGGCCTCTCCCAGCTTCACGGCATTTCGGATGATGGTCTCGAACACGTGGTTCTCGCCGTTCTCGCGCATCTCGTCGAGCATCTCGCGGCCGAGGACGGTTCGGGGGTCGAAGAAGGTGGGCAATAATCCCAGGACTCGCAGATCTCGGTTCAGCTTGGATCGGATGGTGTTGATGACCTTCACCAGGGCAGCCAGACCCTTGAGGGCGTAGTACTGAGTCTGGACCGGAATGATCACGCCTTTCGCTGCCACGAGGCCGTTGATCGTCAACAAACCCAGCGTTGGAGGGCAGTCGATCAGGATGTAGTCGTAGTGGCCCTGGGCCCATTCGTCGATTGCTTCGGCCAGGGCGTACTCGCGGCCGATCGTGCTCAGGAGATCGACTTCGGTCGAAGCGAGGTCGAGCGTCGCCGGAGCTACTTCAATCCCGGGAGTCTCGGTAGCGGCGATGATGTCCCTGAGCCGCGCCTTCGGTTCTCCCAGGACGTTGGCCATGGACCGCTCCACGTTGGCCAGGTTGATTCCCAGGCCGACCGTGAGGTTGGCCTGAGCATCCATGTCGATGCACAGCACGCGAAAGCCGCGCTCCGCGAGGGCACCAGCCAGATTGATGGCCGTGGTCGTCTTGCCGACTCCACCTTTCTGGTTTGCGATCGCGATGACGTTGGCCACCGTGGTTTCACCTCGTAGGGAGTGGATTCTCAGAGTGGACGATCGACTCCAGCCGTCTTGCCGCGCAAGGTCTTCCGACGAAGCGACGTCTTGTGAGTCCAGTGCCGATTCTCCGACGATGCTACCGCACGTGCCTTTGTCGGCGGTTCGTGTTATCCACAGAATCTCGAAGTTGTTCACCGATTCTGTGGATATCGTCGCCATGATCTCCATTACTCGAATGGGCCGTGTGCGTGGCCTCGTCTGGATTGACCAGGATGCGGCCGTTCGAGCCCGTACCGTCTTTGCGCAAAGACGCCCCGGCGTAGGGGAGAGTCTCTAGCGGCCGGCCCTTCCCCAGCGGTGATCTCGTATCGCTGACGTCCGAGTCTCGACGCCGCTCGGAGCGGGATCGAGCAGCCGGGGGCCAGTCCGTGCCATCATCCGGCTGGACGCCGGCGCAACCAGCGACAGGGCACAGCGAGAGGAAGCGGCAAGTGGCGGACGATCGGGGCGCAAGACAGGGCGGAGCGAAGAGCGAGTCAGCCGCCGATCCGGAACGGGATCGCTGGCGAGCCACAACGCGAGCAAAGGCCATCTCGCGCTCGCCGGAGCGCCAGGAGCGCTTCCTTACCACGTCCGGTTTCCCAATCCGGGACGTATATACGCCCGCCGACCTCGTGGACTTCGATGAGGGTCGCGACCTGGGGCTGCCCGGTGAATACCCTTACACCCGCGGCGTCCAGCCCACGATGTATCGCGGGCGCCTGTGGACCATGCGCCAATACGCCGGGTTTTCAACGGCCGAAGACACAAACCGCCGCTTCCGCTACCTGCTCGAACAGGGCCAAACGGGCCTCTCAGTCGCTTTCGACCTTCCGACCCAGATGGGCTACGACTCCGACGCGCCTCAGGCCGAAGGCGAGGTCGGGCGGGTCGGCGTGCCCGTCAGCTCCCTGGCCGACATGGAGGTCCTCCTCGATGGGTTGCCGCTAGGGACCGTCAGCACCTCCATGACGATCAACGCCTCCGCCGCGGTGCTCCTGGCGATGTACGTTGCCGCGGCCGAGAAGCAGGGCGTGGGGCGCGATCAGGTCTCCGGCACAACCCAGAACGACATCCTCAAGGAGTACATCGCCCGGGGCACCTACATCTTCCCGCCGCGACCCTCCATGCGACTCGTGACAGACATTTTCGAGTTCTGCTCCAGGGAGCTGCCGCGCTGGAACACGATCAGCATCAGCGGCTACCACATGCGCGAAGCTGGGGCCACCGCAGCCCAGGAGCTGGCTTTCACTCTCGCCGACGGTATCGCCTATGTGGAGGCTGCCATCAGCAGGGGCTTGGACATCGACGACTTCGCCGACCGGCTCAGCTTCTTCTTCGCTTCTTGGAGCGAGCTCTTCGAGGAAGTGGCCAAGTTCAGGGCCGCGAGGCGAATGTGGGCCCGAATCGTCAAGGAGCGGTTCGGGGCGACCAATGCCCGCTCCATGGCCTGCCGATTCCACGTCCAGACCGCCGGCTCCTCGCTCACCGCACAGTCGATCGACAACAACGTCGTACGAACTACAGTCCAGGCCCTGGCCGCGGTCCTCGGCGGTGCTCAGAGTTTGCATACCAACTCTCGGGATGAAGCCCTGGCGCTGCCCACCGCCGAAGCGGCGCGTCTCGCCCTCCGGACCCAGCAGATCCTCGCCTACGAGTCGGGGGTGACCGAGACTCCGGATCCGCTTGCCGGCAGCTACTACGTCGAGACCCTAACCAATCAGCTCGAGGCTGCCGCGAACGACTATCTCAAGGAGATCGAGGCACTGGGTGGCACCCTGGCAGCGATCGAGGCCGGCTATCAGCAACGCCAGATACAGGAGGCTGCGTACCAGGTCCAGAGGGCTGTAGAGAACGGCACCAAGGTGGTCGTTGGTGTCAACAAGTATCGAGACGAGGAGACCTCAACACCGTCGCTCCAGAAGATCGACCCGGAGGGCGAGCGGCGCCAGTGCGAGCGTATCCAGCAGGTGCGGGCCAATCGCGACCCGGCAGCCTGGAAGGCGGCGATGGATCGGCTAGAGGAGTGTGCTCGCGGCCCGGAGAACCTGCTGCCGCCGATGATCGAGGCCGTGAAGGCGTACGCGACGGTCGGAGAGGTGTGCGATCGACTCCGTTCAGTCTGGGGAGAGCACCGCGAGCTGATCACGGTTTGACGCGAGTCGAGTCGCGGAGTCGGGAGGTGCGCGGCCACGGCAGCTGCTAGTAGCTGCCGCCAGCTGGAGCAGCTGTCAGCAGCTGCCCAGTTCGGGGATCCGACGCTCGCCCGGTCGGGCGGAGAGTTTCGTTGCACGACAGCTGTGGGCAGCTGTCTCTGCTGACCAGGTGATCGTGACGGCCGGAGCCGAAGCCAGAAGGCGCACGAGGCGGGTCGCGGGTTGCGTACCATTGGCGGCGCGCCCCGGTCATTTCGACCGCAGTCCCTCATCGAACGCCTGTCCGGTCCCGCAACCGCTTCGAAGTCGCAGGAGAACCATGGATCAGCTCAAGTCCGCCCTCCCCGAAGGCATCGGTATTGGCAGGATCCACCACGTCGCGGTTATCGTCCGCGACCTGGAAGCGTCGTTGGGCCTCTATCGCGACAAGCTCGGGCTCGATCTCGAGTCCGTCCTGGACATGGAATACGACCACGTCACGATTGGCTTCCTGCCCGTCGGCGACACGAAGATCGAGCTCGTCCAGCCGACCGACAACACCACCGGCTCAGCGAGGTTCCTCGAATCCAAGGGCGAAGGCTTTCATCACGTGTGCTTCGAAGTGCCCGACATCCAGGCCGCGCTCGACAGCCTTGCCGCGATGGGCCTGACCCTCGTCGACGCGGCTCCCCGCAAGGGCGGAGAGGGCCCGGTCGCGTTCATCCATCCGAAGAGCTGCCACGGCGTCCTGGTCGAGCTGATCGAGGCGCCGGGAGGACCCGCGTGGTCGAAGCTTGGCTACTGAAGACGCCAGTCGGCCTCCCGCCGAAACGGTCCCCATGGCGGTCGGGCCTGCGGCCGCAGCCGTAGACTCGGTGGGCAGGGTAATTCGGTGGGCCTCAGCAAGCCGACTCGACCACGGCCAGCACCGCTTGCAGACCCTCGTCAAGGGCGTATAGAGCCTCATAGGTTGCTTCGGTCGCCGCGACCGGCGAGTCGGGATCTGATGCGGCATAGACGACGGCGGCAGCGCGCGCCCGACGGAGCGGCACTTCCCAATCGGGCGACTCAGGGCCCACACGGTCGTCGTGCACGTCGAGGTACCTGCGATCGAGGTCGTGGGTGACCCGGGCGACTTGATCGCGCAGGTGCTGGTCCGATCGTCCGGCGAGAATCTCCTGGACGCCGCCGGCGCTTCGTCCAGTAAGCCTGTCGTCGAGCTGACTGGCCCGTCGAGCCACGGCGAGAGCGATGCGCGCGCGCCGCGCAGAGTCGGCTCCCAGCAAGGCCGCCTTGATCGCCGGGTCCAGTTGCGACCCGCGGCCGGGAAGTGGGGAGGTCACGGCAACGCCTTCGTCGGTGCGACCATCCAGGCGATTGCTCCTAGATCGACCAGGCGAAGAGGATGTCCTCGGCCCCCTGGGCGCGGCGGCAGAAGTCGACGAGTTCGCCGGCGAGCTGTCGCAGCATCGGCTTCTCGTCCGGATCGACGTCACATTCCTCGCGGTCGATGAGATCGATCCAGCGGGCGGCGATCCGGTCGACGTAGCCGTCCGGAAGCAGCGCGACGTCATCGATCCAATGGGGATCCACACGCTCGATCGTGCGATCGCCCAGCCCAGCCAGCCGATTCTGAAGCTGGCTCTAGAGTGGATGCGCCGAGTCGCCGAACGATCGGGGCGTGTCGCCGCCGGTGGTGTCGCGCGCCGCCTGGGCGAACAGATCAAGCCAGGTTGGGTCCAGGCCGCCGCCCAGAGAAATGTGGCCCGGAAACCGGCCCCGATCGCGAAGGCCGGCCCAGTCCTCCACGCTGATCGCCAGCATGATCTCGCGGGCATCACCCGCCACCAGATCCATCAAGACCCCCACGAACCACCCCGAACTGCCATGCCGCCGTGGACCTGACGAGGCCGATCAGGGGGCGCGACGCAGGCTGGAGTATGGGCCGCAAGAGGGCCGATTGCGAGGTCTGGCCTCGGTTGATCGGAGTCTACGGGCGGTAGCCGGCCTCCAGAAGCAGCCTCGGCAGCTGAGTGGGGGAGTCCGCTACGCGAACGCCGGCCGCCTCGAGCGCGGCGATCTTCTCTGCCGCCGTACCGGAACCGCCGGAGATGATGGCTCCGGCATGACCCATGCGGCGGCCGGGAGGCGCAGTGCGACCGGCGATGAACGCGGCCATCGGAACGCCCTTGAGATGCTCGGCAGCGAAGGCGGCCGCCTCTTCCTCGGCCGAACCGCCGATCTCGCCGATCATCACGATCGCTTCGGTCTCGGGGTCGTCACGGAAGAGCTTGAGAACGTCGAGGAACGTCGTGCCGATGATCGGGTCGCCACCGATGCCTACGCACGTGGATTGGCCCAGACCCGCATCGGTCATCGCCTGGACGGCCTCGTACGTGAGAGTGCCCGAACGCGAAACCACCCCAACCCTGCCCGGCATGTGGATAGATGCGGGAATGATGCCCACCTTCGCCCGTCCCGGCGACGTGACACCGGGGCAGTTCGGACCGATCAGGCGGGCACCGGCTCGACGAACGGCCTCGACGACGGGGATCATGTCCAGCGCCGGGATCCCCTCCGTGATGCAGACGATCGTTGCGATGCCGGCGTCCACGGCCTCGAGGATGGCATCCGGGGCGCCGCCAGCCGGAATGTAGATGACTGAGGTATTGGCGCCTGCTTGCCTGGCGGCCTCGGCGACGGTGTCGTAGATGGGGACCGTGCCGTCGATGGCAGTCTGGCCACCCTTGCCCGGTCGAGTGCCGGCCACCACTTTGGTGCCGTAGGCGATGGACGCTCGCGTGTGGAACTCGCCCTCGCGCCCGGTGATGCCCTGAACGACGAGGCGAGTGTCGCTTCCAACCAGGATGCTCATCGTGCGGACCCCTTTGAGAGCGCTACTGCCTTCTCGGCCGCCTCATCGAGCGAGGTCGCCGTCTCGAATCTCGCCTCCTTTAGCAGTCGAGCCGCCTCGGCGGCGTTGGTGCCGACGATCCGCACGACCATCGGGACGTTTCGAGTCTGCTGGGCTCGGGCCTCGATCAGCCCGGCTGCAACTTCGTCGCCACGTGTGATCCCGCCGAAGATGTTGACCAGTATTGCCTTCACCTTGGGGTCGGCCAGGATCAGTTCCATCGACCCGGCGACGGTCTCGTGGCGCGCCCCGCCCCCGATGTCGAGGAAGTTGGCGGGTTCGCCGCCGAACCGCTTGACCAGGTCCATGGTCGTCATCGCCAGGCCGGCGCCGTTGACCATGCAGCCGATCGTGCCGTCAAGGTGGATGAAGTTGATGCCGAGCTTGCGAGCCTGGGCATCCGTCGGGTCTTCCTCGTCGAGATCGCGAAATGCCTCCAGACTCGGGTGGCGGGAGAGCCCCGAGTCGTCCAGAGTGATCTTGGCGTCGAGACAAACCAGACGCTGCACTTCGGCGTCCCCGGGCCCGCTCTCGGTGACGATTGCCAGCGGATTGACCTCGACGAGATCGGCGTCGTTGGCCTTCATGGTGGCGAACAGCCCCTGGGCGATGGTCACGAACGGAGCCAGCAATGGATCGCGCAGGCCGATCGCCAGGCCGAGCGTTCGGGCCTGGAATGCGAGCAGTCCAAGCAGGGGATCGGCCGAGACGCGGTGGATTGCGCCCGGGTTCTGCCGGGCGACCTCCTCGATCTCGACGCCGCCCTCAGCCGACGCCATGAGCGTGATCCGGCGGCTTCCTCGGTCGACGATGGCGCCGAGGTAGTACTCCTTGATGATGTCGGCGGCGGCACCTACGAGCACCTTGCGGACGGTGATGCCCTTGATGTCCATGCCGAGGATCCTGGAGCCTACCTCGGCCGCCTCTTCGGGCGAGCCCGCGAGCTTGACTCCACCGGCCTTGCCACGTCCGCCTACGAGGACCTGGGCCTTGATGACGACCTTGCCGGCGCCGGCTTCGAAGAACGTTCGCGCCGCAGCCGCAACTTCGGCGGGCGTCCGAGCCACTATCCATGAGGGAACGGGCAATCCTTGGGCAAGCAAGAGCGACTTCGCGTCGGCTTCCTGAATCTTCACGCCCTGCAGCTCCGATTCTCACGAGCCGGGGGCGCAGGACGGAGTCCGGGGCGGCCACAGCAACGTTCCGGATGATCCTAGCAGGAGCATGCGACGCGCCCCTCCGACACCCGCCCCTCCGACGACGCGCTACGGGTGCACATGGGCCGATGTCAGATCGATCTCGTTCAGCACCAGATTGGCGTCGTCGGGGGAGACGGAAACCCACATGAGCAGGTCCCCCTCTACGGCGACCCAGATGGGTGCGGAGATTCCAACGAGTGCAATCGGGTGTGGCCAGTTGAAGTTCGTGAGACCGATGTACGGGCCCGGGTCTTCAGCGGAGGTCTGCGATGTCCAGGCGACCGTATGCAGCGGGCCACCATCGGCGGCCAGAGCGAAGGCCCTGGACGGCAGGTTGTAGCTCCAGGAACTGGATTGCCCCAACACAAAGACCCTGTCGCACAACCCTTTCGACTTAGCCGGGCAGCTGGCGAATGCCAGTTGTGACCCGTCGCGGCTCAGCGCAAGCGGGCCGGAGGTGTCGCCGAGCGGCGCCAACGGCGAGTCCCAGCTGTCGGTCCAATACACCGTTTCCTCGGTGCCGGCAACACTGTCACCGACGATGGGCATGAGAGCGGCGACAACTGCCAGCTTCGCATCGCCAATTGACACCTGCGCCACACCCGTGAGCCCAACGCTCCTGGCCAGGAGGCGATCGCCAGGCAACGCGTAGACCTCGATGCTGGCCAGGTCGCCGGATCGATCAGGACGGCTGAAGGCGTACACGTTATTGGCGATCGAGACGCGAGGCGCCTCGAACGTGAGCGACTTCGCATCGGCCTGGATGGTCCCAGACGCCACGATCCGCGAGGCGCCGGAGACGACATCGACCAGGATCACCCGCCAGTCCTGGAGTGAGCCCCAATCGGGGCAGTGCGCGGCATTCTTGGCGAACGACCCAGCCGACGCGATCTCCGAAAGGACTGTCTGAGTCGCATTCAGGGCCGCCCCGCCAAGCGAGACGCACGGAGGGACTTTCGCGATCGTCGCGCTCGCCGGCTTCACCGCGTCGACCAGCTCGACGCTGCTGCCCTGCAAGTAGAGGAGTTCGCTCTGATACTCGGCCAGGGGCGTTGCATCACCACCCAGCGATGTGCTCTCGACGTCACCGGCATCAACCTGAATGTTTGGGATGCCCGCGATGTGATCCGCGCCCGACGGTGCCGGCAGCGTGACTAAGGGCCAGGCGAGGGACGGCTGCGGGGACACGGAAGGCGGCCCAGCCACCGTGTCTTGCGCGGAGGCGTCCGCCGATCCAGTCGCGCCCGATCTGCCGCCCGAACCTGCGGGGCGCGGCCCGAGGACGCCCAGAAGAGCCACCACGACGACTGCCAGGACGACCGGAACTGCCGTCAGGTACGGCCGCCGCCCCAGCTGATGCCGTTGCATGCTACCCTCCCGATCCTCTTCGACGCGGGCGATCGGTGGCTGGTTCATGCGGTCTCCCTCACACTACGCGCCCCGGTCTGGAGATGGCAACACGACGGCCTTCCGGCGATGGCCGTGACGAGCCGTCTCGGACGCACCCACGCGGAGGGTCGTGCAACGCCCGTCCTGAGCCCGCCCCATCGAACGGGCCGTGCATTGGCTAGAATTCCGCCCATGGCCCATACAGTGACGCTCATCCCCGGAGACGGCATCGGCCCCGAACTGGCCGTGGCGACGCGGCGCGTTCTTGACGCCTCGGGCGTGGAGTTCCAGTGGGAGGTCATCGACGCCGGCGAGGCGGTCATGGCGAAGGAAGGAACTCCGCTTCCGCAGTCCGTCCTCGATTCGATACTCCGCAACAAGGTTGCCATCAAGGGGCCCATCACCACGCCGGTCGGGGTGGGCTTTCGTTCCGTCAACGTGGCCCTGCGCCAGACGCTCGGCCTGTACGCGAACCTCCGGCCGGTACGGTCGATCCCCGGGCTGAAGACGCGCTACGACGACGTGGACCTGGTGATCGTTCGCGAGAACACCGAGGACCTCTACGCCGGCATCGAGCACATGGTCGGTCCCGATGCTGCCGAGAGCATCAAGATCATCACCCGGTACGCTTCGGAGCGGATTGCCCGCTTCGCATTCGAGTACGCCGTGGCAAACGGCCGGCGCAAGGTCACGGCCGTTCACAAAGCCAACATCATGAAGTTCTCCGACGGCCTCTTCCTTGAGAGCTGCCGGACGATCGCCGCGCAGTACGAGGGCCGGATCGCGTTCGAGGACCGCATCGTCGACAACATGTGCATGCAGCTCGTCCAGAAGCCCGAGCTGTACGACGTGCTGGTCCTGCCCAATCTCTACGGCGACATTGTCAGCGACCTGTGCGCCGGCCTCGTCGGTGGCTTGGGGGTGGCTCCGGGTGCGAACATCGGCCCGGAGGCCGCGGTCTTCGAAGCCGTGCATGGCTCCGCTCCGAAGTACGCGGGCCTGAACAAGGCCAACCCAACCGCCCTGATGCTCTCCGGCGTGCTGTTGCTGCGGCACATCGGCCAGCAAGCTGCCGCCGAGCGCGTCGAGGCGGCAATTCGCGCGGTCATCGCCGAGGGCCGCACGGTCACGTACGATCTTGGTGGATCGGCCGGGACGAGCGACTTCGCCGACGCGATCGTCGCCCGTCTCGAGTCGGGGGCCACCGCCTAGACGGCCAGGCATCCCGATCGGGAGGAGCCTGATCGGGCAACGTCAGTGTTGGGAGGCTGCATGCTGCTTCGCTATCGGGGCTCCGAGGGGATGGTGGCCTGGGCGTTCCACCGCGTCTCGGGCATCGCTATCTGGGCCTTTGTCCTGCTCCACGTCCTGGACATCTACCTGGCCGGCGGCAACCCGAATGTCTACAACGACATTCTCAAGTTCTATGCCAGCCCTCCCGGGCGGATCATGGAAGTAATGCTCGGTGCAGCCCTGCTGTATCACGGCCTCAACGGCCTGCGGATCCTGGCGATGGACTTCTGGCCACGTCTGACGGCCTACCACAAGCTCATCTGGTACGCCAACTGGGTCATCTTCATCGGTGTCGGCCTGCCGGGGACCTACATCATCATGAAACCCGTCTTCGGCTGGTAGGGGAGGCGACAGGATGGCTCTCTATTCGCGTACCGGCCGGCCCAAGCCGCAGGGTGGTGGCTTCGAGCTGGCGACGTGGTACTTCATGCGGCTTTCGGGCGTGGCTCTGTTCCTCCTCGCCTTCGCTCACTTCAGCCTGGAGCACTTTCTCTTCGATCCGAGCACCGAGAGCTCGACCTGGATCTTCAACCAGCGCTGGAACAGTCTCTTCTGGCGAGGCTTCGACTGGCTGCTGCTGATGATGGTCGTTCTCCATGCCTTCCTGGGCATGCGCACCGTGACCATGGACTATCTGAGGGGCGGGCCCCGTACGCTCGCCCTCGCCTTGCTGTACCTGGCCGGTGCCGTGGTCTTCGTCATGGGCACCGTCGTCGTCTTCTCCGTCTCGATGCCGGTCCCGAGCTAGGCCATGGATTACCCCTTCGACGCGATCGTCGTTGGCGCCGGCGGAGCGGGTCTTTGGGCCGCCCTCGAACTGGCCCGCGAGGGCGTCAACACGGCCGTGCTGACGAAGCTCTATCCCACCCGCTCCCACACGGGCACTGCCCAGGGCGGTGTGTGTGCCGCTCTCGGCAACCTCGAGGAGGACCACTGGGAGTGGCACATGTTCGACACGGTCAAGGGCGGCGACTACCTCGTCGACCAGGACGCTGCCGAAATCCTGGCCCGCGAGGCGATCGAGACCGTCATCGAGCTCGAGCACATGGGCCTACCGTTCAACCGGACGCCGGACGGCAAGATCGATCAGCGACGCTTCGGCGGCCACACCAGCAACTACGGCGAGGGGCCGGTCAGGCGGGCCTGCTTCGCGGCCGACCGAACCGGCCACATGATCCTGCAGACCCTTTACCAGCAGTGCATCAAGCACGGGGTCAGGTTCTTCGACGAGTACCAGGTTGTCGACCTGCTCTTCGAAGGAGGCGAGCCCGGAGCCGGCGGTCGGGCGGCCGGCGTGGTGGCTCAGCGGCTGGCGGACGGCCAGCTCCACACCTTCCGGGCCAAGGCAGTCCTGCTGGCCACCGGCGGTTTCGGGCGGATGTTCCGGATCACATCCAATGCCCACAGCCTGACCGGAGACGCGGTGGCCCTGTGCTACCGCCACGGCATTCCGCTCCAGGACATGGAGTTCTTCCAGTTCCATCCGACCGGGATCGTGGGCATCGGGATCCTGCTCTCCGAGGCGGCTCGTGGCGAAGGCGGAACTCTCCTCAACGACAAGGGCGAGCGCTTCATGGCGAACTACGCGCCGAAGTTGATGGAGCTGGCCCCACGCGACATGGTCAGCCGGGCGATGTACCAGGAGATCCGGGCCGGGCGCGGCATCGGCGGCAAGGACTACCTCTACCTCGATGTCCGGCACCTCGGCCGCAAGGTCATCGAGGAGAAGCTGCCCGACATCACCGACTTCGCCCGCATCTACCAGGGCGTGGAGCCGCTCAAGGAGCCGGTCCCCGTCCAGCCCACGGCCCACTACGCCATGGGCGGCATCCCGACCAACGTCTCCGCCGAGGTCGTCCGTGACGACAAAGGCACCGTCGTGCCGGGCCTCTTCGCCGCCGGCGAGTGCGCTTGCGTCAGCGTCCACGGGGCCAACCGCCTCGGTACCAACTCGCTCGTGGACCTGCTCGTCTTTGGGCGGCGAGCCGGACGCCAGATGGCCCGCCATGCCGGGCGCGTGGAGCGGCCGATACCGATTGCCGATGCCGTTGAGCCCGTTCGAGCCGAGCTCGAGGCGATCCGCGGCCGGGCCGCGAGCGGCGAGTCCGTCGCCGTGATCCGGAAGGAACTGCAGGACGTGATGATGGACAACGTCGGCGTATATCGTGACGACAAGCTGCTGTCCGCGGCGCTGGCCAAGGTTACGGAGCTGAAGGGCCGCTACGACAAGGTCGCGATCACCGATTGCGGCTCCGTCTTCAACACCGAGCTGCTCGAAGCTCGGGAGCTCGGTTATCTGCTGGACATCGCCCTCGTCACCGTAGTCTCGGCGCTGGCCCGGACCGAGAGCCGGGGCGCCCACTCCCGAGAGGATTACCCGGAGCGGGACGACGCGAAGTGGCTGAAGCACACCCTCGCCTATCAGGGCAAGAAGGCGCCGAGTCTGCGCTACAAGCCGGTCTCGATCACCCGCTTCGAGCCGAAGCCGCGGACGTACTGAGACCCATGATGGACGTCACCCTCCGCATCCTCCGCTTTGAGCCAGAGACGGACAAGGCGCCTCATTGGGAGACCTACCCCATCGTCGCCGATCCCATGGACCGGGTCCTCGACCTGCTTATCAAAGTCAAGGCCGAACAGGACGGGTCGCTCAGCTTCCGGCGGTCCTGCGGGCACGGCATCTGCGGTTCCGACGCGATGCTCATCAACAACCGCAACCGGTTGGCCTGCCGGATTCGAGTCGATCAGCTGGGCCGCAAGATCTCGGTGGCGCCCCTGCCAGGCCTGCCCGTCGTGAAGGACCTGATCGTCGAGATGAGTGGCTTCTTCGGGAAGTACCGCTCCGTGAAGCCGTACCTCATCAACGACCAGCCCGAGCCGGAGCGGGAGCGTCTTCAGAGCCCGCGGGATCGAGCCCGCTTCGACGACACGACGAAGTGCATCCTGTGCGCGGCCTGCACCACTTCATGCCCTTCGTTCTGGGCGCGGCCGGAATATGTCGGCCCGGCGGCGATCGTCCAGGCCCATCGCTTCATCTTCGACTCGCGCGACGAGGGCGCGGCCGAACGGTTGGAGATCCTGGCCGATGAGGACGGCGTGTGGCGATGCCGCACGATCTTCAACTGCGTCGAGGCCTGTCCTCGCGGCATCAACATCACCAGGGCGATCCTCGAGGTTTCCTCGGCGATCGTGGGGCGACGCGGCTGAGCGGCCGGGGCGGCCCGCGCGACCCCGGCTGGGACTCGCTCTGGCGGTCGGTCGGAGCGAAGACGGGCGATCCTGCTGAAGGTTCGGCCGGTACCGGCTCGTCCGCGGATGCCAACCCGTCGGGCGGTGCCCGGGGCTCGGGCGTCGTCGCCTCGCCCGCAGGAGCCTCGCCCGCAGGAGCCTCGCCCGCAGGAGCCTCGCCCGCAGGAGCCT
>Ga0182011_10001620_pt1 | contig 19656 bp, 32 predicted proteins | sample 711E1DmetaG_FD_120481 | JGI IMG/M metagenome (GOLD analysis project Ga0182011, IMG submission 120481) | Permafrost microbial communities from Stordalen Mire, Sweden - 711E1D metaG | ecosystem: Environmental > Terrestrial > Soil > Wetlands > Permafrost | place: Sweden: Stordalen | collected... | reverse complement strand
TAATCGAATACCAGGACGATTTTTTTTATATTATTAAAGAGCTTCATCACTTTAAAGTGATGTTATTCAACCATCTCGATAAGCGCCATCGGTGCCCTGTCGCCTTCACGAGGGCCCATTTTCAACACCCTGGTATAACCGCCAGCGCGTGATTTATATCTTGTTGCATATTCACCGAATACCTTATCCACCACTTTCTCATCAAAAATAAAAGCAAGTGCCCTTCTGCGTGAAGCCAGGCTTCCTTCTTTACCCAGGGTTATCATCTTTTCCGCCAGGCTTCTTGCTTCTTTTGCCTTCGGCAATGTAGTAGTGATCTTCCCATGGTTAAGCAGGTCAGTTACCAGATTACGGTATAAAGACCAGCGATGTGCCGCTGGCCTTCCAAGTTTTCTCCCTGAAAGCTTATGTCTCATTCGTTATCACCTTCGGAGCCTGCATCCTTTACACGCTCTTTCTTCTTTTTATCCTTTTCAAGTGGAGCACCCGTGAGTTCAACTCCCAATTCCTTTAAAGCCACCTCGACTTCTTCCCTGGATTTAACACCAAACCCGCCCAGGGACATCAGCCCGTCCAGGCCTTTTTCCAGTAACTGGCCGGTGGAGGTTATACCTCCTCTGCGGAGGCTGTTATACGTATGTGTAGACAAGTTTAACTTTTCCAGCGGCATATTGTAAACGTCAGAGGGGATTGATTTCTGCCAGGCCTCAGCCTCTTCCTTCTCTGCTATTGTCCTGGCCAACCCGGTAAAGCAACCGAACTGCTCAACCAGAACTGAAGCGCTCTGGCCGATGGCCTGGACCGGATCGATAGTACCGTCTGTCCATATCTCAAGAATTAGTCTCTCTTTGCCGGATCCCTGGCCCGGTCCACCGCTCTCAACCGAGTAGTTGGAGCGCGTCACCGGGGAATAGATGGCGTCAATAGAGATCTCTTTACTCGTGCCACCGCTTGTGACAATTATGCCCACACTATCATTTGCGCTTGCCGGCTGATAACCTTTATCAACTTTGATGTTGAATTCAACGTTTAATTTTGCATCTGAGTCCAGAGTACAAAGATAAAGGTCGGGGTTCACTATCTCAAAATTTGGCGGGGAGATAACAGCTATGTCACTGGCATGTACATCCATCCGTCCTTTCACATTTAGCGTCATCTTCCCGGAATCCGCTGAGTCCGAAAGGGGCCTTATCCTGATATCCCGCACATTCATAAGGAATTCGGTTACATCCTCTTTCATGTTTGGAATTGTACTGAACTCCTGGGTGACACCATCGATCAGTACAGAAGCTACGGCGGCTCCTCTTAGTGAACTAAGCAGTACACGCCTCAAACTGTTACCAAGAATTACGCCAAAACCCTTCTCCATGGGTTCAGCAACAAATTTGCCGTAATTCTCCCGGAACTCCGTGCATTCAATTTTCGGTAAAGCTAATTGAACCACACATCCTCCTATCGGGAATACCATTCCACGATCGCTTGCTCGTTAAAGTTGGTTTTGATATCAACAACTCCAGGCAGCGATATTACTGTGCCAGACATGTTGGCTTTATCAAGTGACAACCATGCCGGGACATTTTTATCTTCAATCTTTTCGACCAGGACCTTATAGTACTCGTTCTTTGCACTTTCTTTTCGCCATTCGATCAAATCGCCTGCTTTTACCAGGCACGACGGCACATCGGTCCTGCGGCCGTTAAGCCTTATATGCCCGTGTCTGACTATTTGCCTGGCCTGTGAATGTGAATCTGCAAATCCCAAACGGAAAACAACATTATCCAATCTTCTTTCAAGTAAAACCAGCAGATTTGCCCCCTTCATCCCGGACATACGGGAGGCCTCTCCGAAAAAGCGCCTGAACTGCTTCTCAAGCATACCATAAGTATATTTGGCCTTCTGTTTCTCCATGAGCTGCAAACCAAGCTCGGAAACCTTGGCGCGGCGCTTTCCCTTTCCCGTTGCATGGGGCCCTGGAGGGGTATTCCTGCGCTCGAGTGCGCATTTTCCCGTAAAGCACCTCTCTCCCTTCAGCATGAGCTTGGTACCCGTGCGACGGCACAAACGACAATACGCTTCAATATATCTAGCCATTTCTATACTCGCCTTCTCTTTCTCGCCCGGCATCCGTTATGCGGCACCGGAGTCACATCGCGGATCCCTGTTACGGAAATACCGGATGCCTGTATTGCCCTGATGGCAGCCTCGCGACCGCTTCCCGGCCCACGTACAAACACTTCTACCTGTCGTAATCCATGCTCTTTAGCCTTGGCTGCGGCAGCCTGGGCAGCCATCTGCGCTGCATAGGGCGTGCCTTTGCGGGATCCTTTATATCCTGCTGTGCCCGAACTGCCCCACGAGATAACATTTCCCTTATTATCAGTTAACGAAATGATAGTATTATTAAAAGTTGATGTTATGAAGGCTTTACCTTCATGTATTAACTTTTTTTCGCGCTTTTTTGTTCTTACCTTTTTTTTCTGCGGCATATTACCTGGTTACTCCTTTATTTCTTGGTAGCCCCGCGCTTCTGGCCCCTGCCGGCTACCGTCCTCTTGGCTCCACGCTTTGTACGGGCATTAGTACGAGTCCTTTGCCCTCTTGCAGGCAGATTCCTCTTGTGCCTTGTACCACGGCGGCTTCCTATCTCGATAAGCCGCTTGATATTCATCGTGACTTCTCTACGAAGTTCACCTTCAACAGTAAATTCCTTGTCTATCTTCTCACGAATGCGGCTTACTTCTTCGTCAGTGAGATCCTTGACCTTCTTCGTCGGATCTATCTTCACATCGGCAAGTATTTTCTTGCTTCCGCTGGGCCCAATGCCATGAATATATTGAAGGGAATAAAGCACCTGCTTTTCCCTTGGTATATCTACACCTGAAATACGAGCCATCTTTTATATACTCCTGTGACTATCCCTGACGCTGCTTATGCTTCGGGTTACTGCAAATTACCCTTACAACGCCGCGGCGCCTTATTATTTTGCATTTCTCACAACGCTTTTTTACCGATGCTCTGACCTTCATTTCCGATATATCCTCGTTTTCCAAAAAAACCGCTTAATAATATAACCTTTTATTCACTTTATGTCAAAATAAGCTACCGATTTTTACTTGAACCGGTAGGTAATCCTGCCTCTGGTCAAATCGTACGGCGAAAGCTCAACGAGAACCTTGTCTGCCGGCAGTATCCTTATATAATGTCTCCGCATCTTGCCGGATATATGTGCCAGCACCTTGTGCCCATTGGCCAACTCCACTCTAAACGTAGCATTTGGCAATGACTCAATTACCGTCCCTTCGACCTCGATAGCTTCTTTTTTATCCATAAACTAATTCTACAACAACGTCAGGATTTCAGCTTCATTTTTCCTGATTGCAATCGTATGTTCGAAGTGTGCGGACAGGCTTTTATCCGCTGTATGTACGGTCCATCCGTTGGCGCTAAGCCTCGTTTTCCAGCCACCTACGTTGACCATAGGCTCCAACGCCAGTGTCATCCCCTCCCTTAATTTGATGCCTTCGCCTTTCTTACCAAAATTCGGGATGAGCGGCTCCTCATGCATGTCCCTTCCGATGCCATGGCCGGAGTATTCCCTTACCACGCTGTAACCATGTGCCTCAACATAACCTTGGATAGCCTCCCCGATATCACCAAGGTTGCCGCCATCACGGGCAGCATCTATACCTTGTATCAGGGATGCTTCCGTAACTTGCATCAGCTTGCGTGCTTCTTCACTGATCTTTCCGACGCCCACTGTAATAGCAGCATCTCCCTGAAAGCCCTTGTAAATTATACCGAAATCCAATGAGACTATATCACCTTCTTTTAAAACCTTGCTGCCTGGGATACCATGAACGACTTCATCATTGACCGAAACACAGACACTCGCCGGAAAGTTATGATAACCCTTGAATGAAGGACGAGCCGAGTTAAACTTGCCGACTTCCTTTTCTGCAAGCTCATCTAGTTGCCTGGTTTTCATACCGGGTTTCACCGCTTCACTCATTTTTTGCAATACTACAGCTACAATCCTTCCGGCCTCGCGCATAATAGCGATCTCTTCGGCCGATTTGATGATAATCATTTATTTCTTCTGCTTCAATCCTTTAAGGAACTTTACAATATCTTTACCGACAGAGTCGATGTGCTGGTTGCCGTTCACCTTGAACAGCCTGCCCTTTTTCTCATAGTAATCCAGCAAGGGCATAGTCTGTGTAAAATATACCTTCAATCGTTCCTTTATCGTCTCTTCTGTATCGTCGGCCCTCTGGTATAGCTCACCAGAGCACTTATCGCAAACGCCTTCCTTACGCGGAGGGGAGTTCTTCTTATGGTAAGGTGATTGGCAGGTGCGGCAAACCCAGCGGCCCGTCAATCTGTCCAGTAATACTTCCGAAGGGACTTCTATATAAATAGCTTTCTCGATGGATTTACCCTGTTTTTCAAGGGCGGCATCCAGCGCTTTGGCCTGCTCAATTGTCCTCGGGAAACCATCGAAAACACAGCCATTCTTGCAATCAGGCTGTGATACACGCTCAAGTATCATTTTAATAGTGATCTCATCGGGAACAAGCTTACCACCTTTCATATAGGATTCAGCCTGCTTACCCAACTCGGTCCCGTTCTTCAAGGCATGCCTGAAAAGATCACCGGAAGCTACGTGAGGTAACGACATCTCCTTGACTATAATGTCAGCCTGAGTGCCTTTCCCCGCCCCGGGTGCTCCAAGCAGTATAAAGAACATTTGCTATATCCTCCTTACTTTAAGAAACCCTCGTAGCGCCGCATTGTAAGCTGTGCTTCGATCTGTTTCATCGTATCCAGAGCAACACCGACGACAATAAGAATACCGGTGCTGGAAAGCGCCATATTCGCCACGTTCGTTACCGAGCTGGCAAAGAACGGCATTATGGCCACTATTGCCAGGTAAAGAGCCCCTCCCCAGGTAAGCCGGTTGATAACGCTGTTTAAATAGTCCGTTGTTGGCTTGCCTGGTCTGACACCCGGCACGAACCCTCCCTGTCTCTGCAAAGTACGTGCAAGGTTCATCTGCTCAAATATAACCATGGTATAGAAGAATGTGAATGCAACCACCAATACGAAATAGAAACCCCAGTAAAACAACCCGACCGGCAGTGGTGCGCTGGGATTAAACCACTCCTGGATTGTATTAGCAAAGTTAGGCTCCTGGCCTGTAGGAGCAGCTAAATAACTTGCGATAGTACCCGGGAAGATCATCAAAGACATGGCGAATATCAAGGGTATCATGCCTGCCATATTGACCCTCAACGGGATATAAGTGGAACCGGCCTGACGGTACATTTTGCCGCCTCTGAAGGCAGTCCTGGCGTACTGCACCGGTATGCGACGGTGCCCCTCTGTGAATATAACGATCATTACTATTGTTACAAGGGCCAGCACTCCAAAGACCGCTATACCACCCCAGTTGACCTGGCCCGCTATAAAACCGCCGCCAATTGTGGCCGGCAATTGAGAGATAATGCCGCCGAAGATGATGATTGATACACCGTTACCAATCCCTCTCTCAGTGATAAGTTCGCCAAGCCAGACCAGGAACATAGTGCCTGCCGTCAGTGAAATAACAATTGCCGCAGTTTCCAATGGCCCGGCTGCAATTACACCTCCCTGACTACGTAGCAACTGCAACTGCGCAAAACCCTGCAGTCCAGCCAGTGGAATTGTAAGCCAGTGTGTTATCTGGTTGACCCTGTTCCTGCCTGACTCTCCTTCTTCTGAAAGTTTGCGTAACGCAGGTATTACCGGGACCAGCAATTGCATGATGATCGATGAAGTAATATAAGGGTATACACCCATGGCGGCAATGCTGAAATACCGCATTGCGCCGCCGCTAAATAAATCCAGCATGCCCAGCAACTGGCTTCTGTCAAAAATCTTCTGAAGGGCTGCAACATCTACACCCGGAATTGGTATATGCGCCACAAACCGGAAGATAACCAGCATTGCTAAAGTGAAGATAAGTTTTTGCCTCAGGTCAGGCAATGAAAACGCATCGATCATAGCCTGAATCAGGCGAGGCCTGGACTGTGTCTGTGGCATTTTAGATCTCCTCTACCTTACCACCGGCTGCTTCGATTTTTGTTTTCGCACTTTGTGAAAATTTGTGTGCTTTCACTGTCAGAGGACGGTCCAACTCACCGTTACCCAATATTTTTATCGGCTCACTGGCCGATTTTAGTAAGCCCGCTTCCACCAGTGATTCAGGGCTAACTTCGCTGTTCGCGTCGAATAGCTTCAAATCGCTTACATTAATCGGGCTGTAATAGACTTTGGCCACATTGGTAAAACCCCGTGTCCAGGGCAATCTCTTGATGATAGGCAATTGCCCGCCTTCAAAACCCGGGCGCAAGTCCTTGCCGGCCCGTGACTTTTGTCCTTTGCATCCGGCGCCGGAAAAAGTTCCGTGCCCGCTGCCATCACCGCAGCCTACGCGCTTTTTCTTATGCTTGGCTCCTACCGGGGGCTTTAATTTACTTTGATCCATGTTCGCTCTCTTCAACAGATATCATATGACTAATTTTAAAAATCATACCCCTTATAACAGGAGTATCTTCTTTCTCGATCACTTCATTGAGCTTGTGAAATCCAAGTGCTTTTAACGTCCGGCGCTGGTCGCCCGGATATCCGATACCGCTTTTTACCCACTTGATGCGTATTTTAGCCACTTGCCTAATTCTCCTCAGTTCCTGCCAGCCCTTTTCTCCTCTTGATAGTTTCTTGAGGGTTCCTAAGGTTGGCCAGCGCAACAATCGTCGCCTTTGTGACATTGACCGGGTTGGAGCATCCGAGCGATTTGGTCAAGATATCCTTGACACCCGCTGCTTCAACTACTGCACGCACTCCGCCGCCTGCGATTACGCCCGTGCCCGGGGATGCAGGCCTCAGCAGTACCCTGGCAGCACCGAATTTCGATAGACTCTCATGCGGAATGGTATTATCCCTGAATACAACACTAATAACACTCTTTTTAGCGGCAACGCCCGCTTTCCGGATAGCCTCCGGTACTTCTCTGGCCTTGCCAAGGCCGACGCCAACGTGGCCTTTGCCGTCTCCAACTACTACTAATGCACGGAAATGCATGTTCTTACCGCCTTTAACTACCTTGGTAACGCGATCCAGCGATACCAGCTTCTCCGTGAACTCCATATCGCTTGTATCGATTCTTGGCATTGGTGCATATATTCTTGTTGCTGCTTTCATACTAAAATCCTCAGAATTTTAACCCGGCTTTGCGCGCTGACTCTGCCAGCGCTTTAATCCTGCCGTGGTACTTATAACCGCCCCTGTCAAATACTACCTCGCTTATGCCCTTATCCTGTGCATTTTTTGCCAGAATGGACCCGACTAATTCGGCGATCTGGCTCTTGTTTTTTCCTTCAGCCTTTTCTTTTATCTCAGCACTGCTGCTGCCCGCTGATGTCAGTGTCACACCGCTGATGTCATCAATAATCTGCGCATATATGTTGCTGAGACTGCGAAATACACACAGCCGCGGTTTGGCGGATGTACCTGACACTCTTGCCCTGATACGGACGTGCCGCCTTTTTCTTGCTACATTCGAACTTACTTTAGCCATTATTATTTCCCTTTAGTGGCGGTCTTTCCAGCCTTACCAGGCTTCAAGCGTAGCCGCTCGCCAGCATATTTGATGCCTTTCCCTTTATAAGAGTCAGGTATCCTGATACGCTTGATCTCGGCTGCAGTCTCGCCAACGAGCTCTTTATCAATACCGACAATGCGGAGTTTATTAGTACCATCAATAACTACATCGATACCCTGAGGTGGATCGAATTCAACCGGGTGACTGTATCCAACCTGCAAGGTCACTTTATTGCCGGCCTTTTGCGCCCTGTATCCGACGCCAGTCAACTCAAGTTTCTTTTCAAAGCCTTTGGTAACGCCGTCTACCATATTTGCCAGCAACGACCTGCTCAGGCCATGCAAGGACCTATGCAGCCTATTATCACTGGCACGGGTAACGACTAGCTTCCCATCTTCTTGCGCAATTTTGATATCAGGATGGAACACGCGCGTCAATTTACCCTTGCTTCCTTCAACGGTAACCTGGTTACCTTCAATTTTCACTTTAACCCCTGCGGGGATTGCTACGGGCATTCGTCCTATACGAGACACAGGTTCACCTCACTGAGTTCAATTACCATACATAACATAATACTTCGCCGCCAAGGTTCTTTTTCCATGCTTCCTGACCGGTCATCAACCCCTTGGAGGTCGATACTATTGCAATCCCGAGACCGCCGTATACCCTGGGTATCTCCGTTTTTCCGGCATATACCCTGAGTCCTGGCTTGCTTACACGCTCGAGGCCTATAAAAGCAGGCTGTTTATCTATATATTTAAGAATGACTTTAATCATACGCTGCGGCTCACCCTTCACAATGGAAAAATCCGCAATAAATCCCTCATCCTTAAGAATTTTGGCAACGGCTATCTTCATTTTAGAAGCCGGCACCAAAGCACTGTCATGATGAGCCATGGCAGCATTGCGTACTCTTGTTAACAAATCAGCAATTGGATCAGTAACCATTGATAAACAACTCCGCTAACTTATATATTACCAACTCGATTTTCGTACACCCGGCAGCTCTCCATTCAAAGCTAACGTACGGAAGCATATCCTGCAGATGCCGAATTTACGAATATATGCCCTCGGCCTGCCGCACAATTTGCAGCGGTTATGCTGCTGCACCTTGTACTTGGGGGGCCGGTTTGCCTTATTTATCTTACAAAGTTTTGCCATTTTTTTAACCTTAACTAATTTTTCTTAAACGGCATGCCTATTGCCTCAAGCAACCGCCTGCCATCTTCATCCGTCTTAGCTGTGGTCACGATTGTTATTTCAAGGCCTCTGGTTTTGTCCACCTTATCATATTCGATCTCAGGGAATACGATCTGCTCTTTCATACCGAGAGTGTAATTGCCCTGTCCGTCAAAAGCGTCCCTCGCTATGCCCTGAAAATCGCGTATCCTGGGCAAAACCACGCTGACCAGCTTATCCAGAAATTCATACATCCTCTTGTCGCGTAAAGTAACCATCATGCCGATGGGAACGCCTGCCCTCAGCTTAAACGCAGCGATTGACTTCTTTGCCTTAGTAACCACCGGGTGCTGTCCAGCGATAGTGCTTAAGTCTTTTTCTGCAGCTTCCATCGCTTTAGCATTGGCCAGCGACTCACCCAAACCGATATTCAATACGATTTTAACGACCCTGGGAGCTTCCATGACGTTTTTATAACCGTACTTCTTTATCAGTAGCGGCACTATTTCTTTTTTATATCTTTCTTTCAGCCTTGCCATCTAAGATTACCTCAATTTAGTCCATAATTTCAGAGCAATTATGGCAATACCTGGCTTTCTTACCATCTTCCAAGATCCTGTATCCCACGCGTGCAGGTTTACTGCATTTATTACATATCAGCATCACATTGGAAATTGGAATAGTTCCTTCAAGCTCTATAATGCCTGCCTGCCTGGTCTTGCCCTTAGTTTTGGAATGGCGCTTAATCAAGTTCAAGCCTTCCACTATTAAGCTTTCTTTGTCCGGTATAGCCTTCCGGACTTTACCTTTTTTACCTTTGTCCTTACCGGCCACGATAAGAACAGTATCATTCTTACGGATTTTCATTTCAGAGCACCTCTGGAGCCAGGGAAATGATCTTCATAAAATTCTTGTCCCTTAATTCCCTTGCTACCGGTCCGAAAATACGGGTCCCTTTGGGATTGCCTTTATCATCAAGAATTACAGCGGCGTTATCATCAAAACGCACGTAAGACCCGTCCGGCCTACGGTGATGCTGGGCGATCCTGACAATCACTGCTTTTACGACGTCACCTTTCTTCACAACGCCGTTCGGTATGGCACGCTTTACGCTGCACGTAACTACATCGCCAACAGTTGCGTAGCGCCTGCGTGTTCCACCCGGAACGCCTATACACATTACCTGACGGGCGCCCGTGTTATCCGCAACTTTCATTCTGGTATTCGTCTGAATCACTTCGGTTCTCCTGATTTACCTGTTTCCACATCTTCTTTCAAGGCACCGACTATATCAGCTTTTCGAATTATCTCCACGATCCGCCAATTCTTATCTTTGGATAGCGGCCGCGTTTCAACTATCTTTACTACATCGCCAATATTACATGCATTATCTTCGTCATGCGCTTTGAAACTGGAAGAATGCTTTATTACCTTATGATAAAGAGGGTGCCTGCGCAAGTTCTCCACCTGCACGACCACCGTTTTAGCCATCTTATTGCTGGTTACTTTACCAATCCTGACTTTCCGGTTCTTTTCCATTTTTTATTTCTTGCCGAGCTCCCTCTCGCGGATTATCGTGTTTATCCTCGCAATCCTCTTCCTGACCCGCGGCAACTCGCGGTGATTCACCAATTGTTTGGTTGCCAGCTTGAATCGCAGGTTAAACAATTCCTGATGAGCTTCCTCCAATTTTTTTTGCAGTTCAGCGTCGCTAAACGCTTTTATCTCAGTTAGTTTCACCTTTTACCTCTTCTTTAAGAGTTTCACGTACCACGAACCTGACCTTAATCGGAAGTTTATAAGCAGCCATGTGAAGAGCTTCCTTGGCCATATTCTCTTTAATTCCGCCGATTTCGAACATCATCCTGCCTGGTTTTACCACTGCTACCCAGTGGTCAACAGCGCCCTTGCCGCTTCCCATGCGGGTTTCCGCAGGTTTTTTAGTAACCGATTTATCCGGGTAAATACGTATCCATACCTGTCCACCGCGACGCAGGTAACGCACTATTACACGGCGTGTGGCTTCGATTTGCCTTGCCGTAATCCAGTGACCTTCTTCGGCTTGCATACCGAAGTCACCGAAGGCAATCGTATTACCGGATTGTGCCTTGCCACGAAGGTGGCCCCGATGGCACTTACGATACTTCACTCGTTTCGGTTGTAACACTTTCTCTCCTTACTTCAGGAATAATGTTGCCTTTATAAATCCATACTTTTACGCCGATATTGCCCATCGTAGTGGCAGCCTCGGCAGTTCCATAATCGATATCTGCACATAGCGTATGTAGCGGTAACCGGCCCTCACGAATGGTTTCCCGCCTGGCGATTTCAGCGCCGCCCAGCCTGCCTGCGCAGCTAATTCTTATGCCTTTGGCTCCGGCCTGACGGGTTTTAAAAGCGGCCTGTTTCATAGCCCGCCTGAAGGCTACACGCCTTTCCAGCGAGTCAGCTATATTACGAGCCACGAGTGCTGCCTCAGTTTCAGGCTGTTCAACTTCCTTGATCGACAATTTCACTTTTTTACCGCAGAGCTTTTCCAATTCTGACCGCAATTCCTCTGCTCTCTGTCCACCCCTTCCTATTACTATTCCAGGTCTTGCGGTGTATATAGTTACTAATATATCGGCCCCCTGCCGGTCCATTTCCACCCTTGCTACCGCTCCCTCACGAAGCCTGTACTTGATTTCCGCCCTTAGCCTCAGGTCATCGTGCAGGGCTTCCAGGTAGTGTTTTTCATCATACCACTTGGCTTTCCAGCCGCGTATGATTCCAATCCGGAAACCGTAAGGGTGTACTTTATGTCCCACTTATTTTCCCTCCTCAGAGACCAAAACACTGATATGCGTAGAACGCTTTAATATGGGGCTGAAGCGGCCCCTGGACTGAGGTCTGTACCTCTTCAATGTGTGACCTTCGTCAGCCACAATATAAACAACCTTCAAGTCCGCTGGATCCAATTGAAAATTATTTTCTGCGTTAGCCGAAGCAGACTTTATCAGCTTGGCGACAATCTTGGCCGCAGGTGTCGGTGTAAACTTCAATATGTTTATTGCGTCTTCCACTTTCTTACCGCGCACCATATCCACCACAAGCTTAACCTTGCGGGGTGGTATACCTATATCTTTCGCTATTGCTCCAACTCTCATTTCTTACCTGCTTATTTCTTCTTGACCGGTGCTGCGGCTGCAGACTTGCCCACATGCCCGCGGAACGTCCGCGTCAGTGCAAACTCGCCCAGTTTATGGCCTACCATATTTTCGGTTATAAAAATGGGCACGTGACGCCTTCCGTCATGCACACCTATCGTATGGCCGAGCATCTCCGGCATTATGGTAGACGACCTGGCCCAGGTTTTAATTACCTGCTTTTCACCTTTTTTATTAAGCGCTTCAATTTTTTTCAGCAGCTTGGGATGACAATATGGGCCCTTTCTCGCTGAACGTGACATATTTATTTACCTCTTTATTTCTCCGCAAACCGGCGTCTTACGATCAGTCTATCAGACGGTTTATTAACACGTGTTCTATGACCCAGTGCCGGTTTCCCTTGTGGGGTTTTAGGCGCCATACCACGTGGTGATCTACCTTCGCCGCCGCCATGTGGATGATCACGCGGGCTCATAGCAGAACCCCTGACCTTAGGCCGCCTGCCCAGCAAGCGTATTCGACCTGCTTTGCCGTGTTTAATATTCTGATGGTCCAGATTTCCCACCTGGCCTATGGTTGCCCTGCATTCATTGATAAAACGCCGGACTTCGCCGGAGGGCAGGCGTACAGTAGAGTACTTGTCTTCCCTGCCAAGCACCTGAGCGGCCGTACCAGCGCTTCTTACTATCTGGCCGCCTTTATTCGGTTCAAATTCAAGATTATGTACCATTGTTCCCGCCGGGATACTCCCCAGGGGGAGGTTATTACCGGGTTTAATTTCGGCGCCTTCGCCAGCCAGTATAACATCGCCCACACCCACCCCAAGTGGACAGAGTATGTAGCGTTTTTCACCGTCAGCATAGAAAATCAGGGCGATGCGAGCGGAACGTCCCGGATCATACTCAATAGAGGCAACCTTGCCCGGAACTCCCAGTTTGTCCCTTTTGAAATCTATAATTCGGGTCCTACGCTTGGCACCGCCGCCCCTGTGGCGCGTAGTAACAACTCCCCTATTATTGCGGCCTGCTTTCTTAGTTTGCGGCACAAGCAACGACTTTTCCGGCACCGTTTTGGTAATATCATCAAACGAGATCTTTACCATTCCTCGGCGCCCGGGAGATGTAGGGCGAAATGTTTTTAAAGCCAACTCTAACTACTCCTAAATTTTAAGCGTGGCGTCTTTGCCATCGGTTCTTTCTCAAGAGCTTACGATGCTTGTGTTTCGCCATCTTTTTTTTGCGTTTTTTTATAACAGAACCCAATTTATACTCCTGTTATTCTACACACCTTCAAAGAATTGTATTTTATCGCCTTCTTTGAGTGTAACAATTGCCTTTTTCCAAGCAGGCGCTATAACTTGCCTTTTGCCCATTTTTTTCGTTTCGCCGGGCACTTTAATAACATTTACACTTATAACGCCTACATTAAAAACTTTCTCTACTGCCAGTCTTACCTGGTCCTTTGAAGCCTTCTTATCCACTTCAAATACATACTTGTGCTGCTCGGACAGCCGGGTACTCTTCTCCGTTACCAGCGGCCTGCGTATAACTTCATATATGTTCATGTTGATAATCAACCTTTCAGGGCTTTGCCTGCTTTTTCCTTGCCTTGGCCGGCTTCCTTTTTATCCCATAGCTGCTCAATGCGCCTTACTGCATCTACGTCCAATACCAACGTTTTGTATGACAGAAGATCAACTACATTTAACATCGATACCATCGTAGTTTTGACACCCGGTACGTTGGAGCTTGCCATAGTAATATAATCATTGCTAATAGCCACGCCGATGATGGCAGTGCTCGCAATTCCTAACGATTCCAGCATTTCCGCTATCAGTTTCGTCTTAGGTTCTGTAATTGCAAGCTTATCCAATATCTTCACTTCACCGTCGCGGACTTTACCTGAAAGAACGCTCCTTAAGGCCAGCCGCCGCATCTTTTTGGGCATGTCCTGCCGGTAACTGCGGGGATGCGGTCCGAAAACGACACTGCCGCCTTTAAGCAGGGGAGACGTTGCTCCGCCACGCCTTGCTCTTCCTGTATGTTTCTGGGCATACATCTTTTTAGTGCTTCGTTTCACATCGGACCTGGTCTGCGAATCCGCCGTGCCCTGGCGGCGGTTGGCAAGCTGCATAAGCATCGTCTGGTGAACAACCGCCTCATTTACAGTCCCACCGAATACGTAGTCGCTTACCTTTATCTTTCCGGTCTTTTCGCCTTTTACATTAAATATTTCTAAATCCACTGTATTTACCTTTTAAGCAGCTTTCTCAATAAGCAGTATGCCGCCTTTAGCACCTGGCACTGCACCTTTAAGCAACACTATATTTTTCGCCTGGTCAACATCGACCACTTCCAGATTGCGGGCGGTGACCTTGCGGGCACCCATATGCCCCGCCATGCGGAGCCCCTTGAAAACACGGCCCGGTGTTGTAGTAGAGCCCACTGAACCGGGTGCGCGGTGCCTGTCCGACTGGCCGTGGGTCTTTGGCCCACCACGGAAATGATAGCGCTTCACACCGCCGGCAAAACCTTTGCCCTTGGAAATTCCCTCGATTTGTACAATATCGCCGGCCTTAAACATACTTACGTCAATTTTTTGCCCGACCTGGTAATCCTTAACATTATCCAGTCGGACTTCTCGTAAATACCTATAGCTTCCATTACCTTTCAAGTGCCCTTTCTCAGGTTTTGTAAGCTTCTTGGACTCACCAAAACCGATTTGTACAGCGTTATATTTATCCTTTTCTGCAGTTTTCACCTGAGTAACACAGCAAGGACCAGCCTCAATAGCCGTTACAGCGATCTCGAGGTTCTCCCTGTAAAGCTGTGTCATGCCTATTTTTTTACCAAGTATGCCAGCCATTTCTACCATTCCTATAATCTAATATCGATTTCCACGCCTGACGGCAATTGCAATTGCGTCAGTGCGTCAATAGTCTTCGTCGTCGGCCCGACGATATCAATAAGCCTTTTATGAGTGCGGATCTCGAATTGTTCACGGGAATCCTTATCAATAAAACCTGACCTGATGACACAAAACTTTTCCAGCTTCGTCGGCAGCGGCACGGGGCCTATCACCTCTGCGCCGGACTTTATAGCCGTCTCAACGATTTGCCCTGCAGACTGGTCTACCAGCCTGTGATCGTATCCCCTCAGTTTAATTCTTATCTTCTGCTTGGTCATTTACCTACCCTTTGATTTAGCTAACATTTCTTCTAGTATATTCGCCGGGACTTCCTTGTACTGATAGAATTCCATTGAATACGTTGCCCTGCCCTGTGTAAGAGACCTTAAGGTTGTCGCGTATCCGAACGACTCAGCCAGAGGTATATGGCAGTGTATAACACATGTTTCTCCGTGGGTATCAATGCCCTCTATCTGGCCCCTCCGTGAATTTATATCTCCAATCACATCACCCATAAATGATGCGGGCGCAACCACTTCCACTTTCATAATAGGTTCCAGTACTACGGACTTCGCCCTGGCTACTGCTTCTTTCAAAGCAATGGAACCGGCCATTTTGAATGCCATTTCCGATGAATCAACCTCGTGCTCACTTCCATCGAAAACGGTGACCTGGATATCTACAAGGGGATAGCCGCTCCGCCCACCCGTATCCAACGCCTCTCGTACGCCGGCTTCAACTGCCGGGATATACTGCCTGGAGATGTCCCCACCGCGCACGGCGTTAATAAACTTAAATCCGCTATTTCGTTCGCCGGGTTCTACCTTCAGCCAGCAATGGCCGTACTGGCCGTGCCCGCCTGTCTGGCGAATAAACCGGCCCTCAGCTTCCACTGTCAGGGTTACCGTCTCTTTATAAGCAACCTGTGGCTTTCCGATATTGACCTGAACTCCAAATTCCCTCATCATACGATCAATCAGTACTTCCAGGTGCAACTCGCCCATTCCGGCAATGATTGTCTGATTAGTTTCCTCATTTGTCCTGATTTTGAATGTCGGGTCCTCTTCAGCCAACCTTCCAAGAGCATCGCCCATCTTATCCTGATCGGCCTTACTCTTCGGTTCAATTGCCATCTGAATTACTGTCTCGGGGAACTTGATATCTTCTAATAATATGGGCTTCCCGATGTCACAAAGGGTATCACCCGTAAAAGTATTCTTTAATCCTAGTGTCGCACCGATGCTGCCTGCATCTACCGCATCAATTTCCTCACGTCTGTTAGCGTGCATTAATAATAATCTGCCAAGACGTTCCCTCGTCCCTCTGCTGGCATTATATATCTGGGCGCCAACTTTGATCTGGCCCGAATAAACCCTGAAATAAACCAGTCTACCCACAAATGGGTCTGACACGACCTTAAAGGCCAGTGCAGAAAACGGGGCGTCATCACTTGCAGGGAGTAGTACGTCGCCGCCATTAGCAGTATCAATAGCTTTCAAGGGCGGTTTATCCAGCGGTGACGGCAGGTAATCTACAACAGCGTCCAATACCAGTTGGATACCTTTGTTACGTAGTGCAGTTCCGCAGACTACCGGTACAATCCTGTTGGCAACCGTGAGCCGCCTAATCGCCGTTTTAATTTCCTCTTCCCCGATTTCCGTATTATCAACGTATTTAAGCATGAGTTGATCGTCATTCTCAGCCAGCCTTTCAATCATCTTATGCCTGGCTTCTAAGGCCTCAGCCTTCAATTCCTCCGGGATGTCCATCTCTTCAGGTTTCTCGGTGACCTCATCCGGAAAAATCCATGCTTTCCTGGTTATTAAATCAACCGCACCGCGGAAAAGACTCTCCTTGCCAATAGGAAGCTGTATAGCAACCGTCTTGGCCTTGAGCCGATCTTCAATCATTTCTATCGTGCGCTCAAAATCTGCGCCGACCCTGTCCATCTTGTTAATAAAACAAATCCTGGGTACGCTGTATTTATCGGCCTGCCGCCATACCGTCTCCGATTGCGCTTCCACACCGGCTACAGCATCCAGCACCACTACTCCGCCATCGAGAACGCGAAGGCTGCGTTCCACCTCAGCCGTAAAATCAACATGTCCCGGCGTATCTATGATATTTATGCGGTGGTCATTCCAATGGCATGTAGTTGCGGCCGATGTTATGGTAATGCCGCGCTCTCTCTCTTGTACCATCCAGTCCATGACGGCTGTTCCATCATGCACTTCACCCACTTTGTACGTCCTGCCGGTATAGAAAAGTATCCTTTCGGTGGTTGTAGTTTTCCCGGCATCGATGTGGGCGATGATGCCTATATTCCGAATCTTATCAAGCGGATAGGATCTAGTCATTGTATTTCCACCCTGGCCGGATTTCGACCGGGGGTCCTTAATTCCTGTTGTTACCATCTGTAATGCGCAAATGCCTTATTGGCCTCGGCCATCTTATGGGTATCTTGCTTCTTCTTGATCGAGTTACCCTGATTCTGAGCGGCATCCATTAATTCTGCGGCGAGCTTTTCAGCCATCGACCTTCCACCGCGGTCCCTGGCATATGTAATGATCCATTTAGTGGCAAGAAACTCACCACGCTCCGGGCTAACCTCGATCGGCACCTGGTATGTAGCGCCACCCACACGCCGGGATTTTACCTGCAACATGGGTGTGACATTTTTCATTGCCTGCTCGAAAACTGGGAGCGGATCTGACTTCATCTGTTTGTTAATGCGATCGAACGCGTCATAAACAATGCCCTGGGCAGTTGCCTTTTTGCCCATATACATTATTTTATTAATAAATCTCGCAACTACCGGGCTCCCGTATTTAGGATCCGGGTTTACTATGTTGTTTACAAATTTAGCTCGCCTAGACATATTATCTCCCCGTTAGATTTAGCTGGCAGCAGCTGCGGCAGCCTTGGCACGTTTTGCACCATATTTACTGCGTCCCTGCTTGCGCTTATCGACTCCAGCAGCGTCCAGCGTGCCACGTATAATGTGGTAACGAACGCCCGGCAGGTCCTTGACTCTGCCACCGCGGATCAGGACAACTGAGTGCTCCTGGAGATTATGACCTTCTCCCGGAATATATGCTGTAACTTCAATGCCGTTTGTAAGCCTGACGCGTGCAATCTTACGTAATGCCGAGTTAGGTTTCTTAGGGGTCATGGTCTTAACCTGCACGCAAACCCCACGTTTTTGCGGCGAACATACACCCTTCCTTGTTTTGTTCTTCAAGGTATTATGTATCACCTGCAACGCGGGCGCCTTGGTCTTTCGGCCCACCTTGTGGCGACCCTTTCTGACCAGCTGGTTTACTGTCGGCATACTGATATCTTCCTTAAGTTCATTATTCTTTAATTTTCGGCAAATTAAAAAGCCACCCAGTTGTTCCCGGACTCTCCCCGATCTGGCCCACATCCCGGGTCAACCAGCCGGCTTATCTAATATCCAGGCTACAAACGATGCGCCAAATCCAATAATATTAGCGCAAGTTTGCAACAAATGGAAATCTTATCATAGGATTTCAACTCCTGTCAACAACGTGGCATGGCTTATCTGGGAAACACTGCGCGATCGTTAAGAAATACCTGATCATAAAACAGTCCGATTAATCCAAAAGGGCGCTGGCTGTTATCCCTTGATTCACTTTATGCTGGTTCAGATAGTTTACAGGATGCGCTTCTACTTCCCCACCGGCAACTCTATAATAAAGGTAGCACCTTTTCCCAGACTGCTTTCCACATTGATCTCGCCCCCATGTTCCCTGATGATTCCGTGGCAGATGCTAAGTCCGAGCCCTGTGCCTTCACCTACATCCTTTGTAGTGTAGAACGGGTCAAAAACCCTGTTTAATTTTTCCGGAGGTATACCGGGGCCATCATCTCCTATCAGGACTACGACCTTTCCGTCTGCCAGTACGCTACTTAATGAGAGGTGCCCGCCGCGATGGCTTTTGTACATGAAGTACTCCGCATTCAAAACAACATTTAAGAAAGCTTGTTGGAGTTGTGATACATCACCCTGGACGGCCGGGATGTCCTCCGCCAAATTTGTAGCCACCTCGATATTCTCTTTGTTCATCTGGCTATGCCTGAGTCTGAGCACTCCCTCAAGTATGTCATTGATATAGACGGCCTGCTTTTGGGGTTTTTGACCCCTCGCAAAAATCAGGAAGCTTTTGATCACTTCTGCCGCCCGTTTACCCTCACGGTATATAGCATCTACGTCATTCTTGATTTCCGGTGGAGTATTGGGGTTCTGCTGGAGAAGGTAGGCAAAGCCCATGACGGCTGTAAGCGGGTTATTCACCTCATGCGCCAGCCCCGCAGCCATTTCACCCAATGATGCCAGCCGGTCAGTACTGACCAGCCGTTCGGTCATTTTTTTCTGCTGGGTAATGTCCCGCACAATGCCCAGTATCCCCGCCGCCTTACCATTTTGGTCACGCATAATACTCATCTTCGCTTCAACCCAGGATGTGAACCCGTCAGAATGTTTAAGCCCAAATTCGAAGGTTAATGTGCGAGATGGATCTCCACGGAGAGTCCGCAGCCCATTTAAAAAACGTTTACTGTCTTCCTCTGCAATGCCAAATACTCCGGTCGTCAAAGTACCCTGTTTGTACATTCCCATGATCTCATCAGCAGAACGCCCCACAAAGTAGCGGATGGACGGGCTTACATATGTTATCTCGCCCTGCATATCGGCAGTCCAGATGACATCAAGGGAATTCTCAGCCAGCAGACGGTATCTCCCCTCGCTTTCTTTTAAGGATT
>Ga0182011_10001619_pt1 | contig 19661 bp, 20 predicted proteins | sample 711E1DmetaG_FD_120481 | JGI IMG/M metagenome (GOLD analysis project Ga0182011, IMG submission 120481) | Permafrost microbial communities from Stordalen Mire, Sweden - 711E1D metaG | ecosystem: Environmental > Terrestrial > Soil > Wetlands > Permafrost | place: Sweden: Stordalen | collected... | reverse complement strand
GCCGACTCCTTCATCACATCCCCGAGCTGGCCGGTAAGCGTGAGCTTGCCGGTACCGGGCATGAATGTGCCTTCGATGAAAAGGATCTCCCCGCCGACCGGGGTCCAAGCAAGGCCGGTGACGACGCCGGGGACCGGCTCTTTCCGGGCCACTTCCTGACGGATCCGCTCCTTTCCCAAAATCGCATCAAGTTTATCCGGCGTGACCACGAACGGCAGCTCAGCAGTTCCGGAGACGATCTTCTCGGAAACGTGCCTGGCCGCCTTCGCGAGCTGTTTCTTGAGCCACCGGACACCCGCCTCACGGGTGTATTTCTCGATTATCACTTTCAGGGCCTCATCGTCAAAACGGAGTTTTTCCTCATCAAGGCCATGCTCTTTGAGAATTTCCGGGATCAGGTGGTCCTTTGCAATGGCGAACTTTTCGTTCTTCGTGTAACCCGATATCTCGATCAGCTCCATCCGATCAAGGAGCGGTGCTGGTATCGTTGCAAGGGAGTTGGCGGTTGCGATGAAGAGCACATCGGAGAGGTCGTAGGGGACCTCAAGGTAGTGGTCCGAGAAGGTATTGTTCTGCTCCGGGTCGAGGACTTCGAGCAGGGCGCTTGCCGGGTCGCCTGCATAGGACATCGCCAGCTTGTCGATCTCATCGAGGATGAAGACCGGGTTTTTCGTTCCGGCCCGCTGGATGCCCTGGATGATCCTGCCGGGCAGGGCCCCGACATAGGTCCGTCGGTGTCCCCGGATCTCGGCCTCGTCCCGGACGCCTCCCAGGCTTACCCTGACATATTTCCGCCCGAGTGCTTCAGCAATGCTTTTCCCAAGACTCGTCTTGCCGGTGCCGGGCGGTCCGGCAAAGAGGAGGATCGAACCCTGCTTCTCCTGCTTCAGTTTCATGACTGCAAGGTGCTGGACGATCCGCTCCTTTACTTTCTCGAGGCCGTTGTGGTGGCTCTCGAGGACCCGCCGGGCTTCGGCAATATCGATGCTCTTCTTCTCTTCGGTCTCCCACGGGAGGTCGAGCAGGAGGTCGAGGTAGTTCCGGATCACGGAACTTTCATGGTTCTGGTTGCCGCCGGTCTCGAGTTTTTTTGCTTCAATGAGCGCCTTTTTGCGAACTTCATCTGGCATCTTCGATTTCTCGATCCGTTCCCGGTACCCGCCTTCGCAGCCAGTGCCATCGGTCTCGCCCAGTTCTTCCTGGATCACCCTCAGCTGCTCCCGCAGCATCGCCTCCCGGTTTGATTTGCTCACCCGGTCAGTGACTTTTTTTGCCATCTCTATCCGGATGCTGATGGTCTCCTTTGTTTTCATGAGGAGCTCGAGAAATGCGATGGATCGCTCCTTTACCGATATGATCTCGAGGAGCGCCTGCTTCTCGGAAAGGTGGACCGGCAGAAACGGCATAACGAACCCCATGATCTGATCAACAGAGTCCATCCGGTCGATCGGCTCGGTGAACTGTTCAGAGCCGGTGAACCGGCTGCTCATCTCGTGGATGGTGAGCTTGATGTCCGCAAGGATCCGTGCCTTCAGGTCGTTATCAAGGTCTGTAATGTCCGGGACCGGTTCATACACGGCATAGAGCCGCCCGTCCTTTTCCCGGATGGAGGCCATCTTCACCCGCTGGACAACTTCTGCGCAGATCACATACCCTTCATCGGCAGGCTGGACGTACGCGATATGCAGCAGGTTGCCGATCTTGTAGAGCGATTCACCGGTCAGTTCCTGAGGCCGGGTGCCACTTTTCACGCTCATGGCAAGTGCATGTGCATGTTTTTCTTCTTCCATAGCGGCCAGCAGGAGGTCGCCGGTTGCCCGGTCAACCTGGAATTTTGTCCTGCTCTGCGGGTAGACAACGATCTCGAAGAGCGGTATAACCATCTTTTCTGGCGTTCCTTTCGTTTTCTCTGGTTGCATGGTTTCCTCATTCATTTAGTTCGAATTTACCTAACTAATATCAGGAGTAAAAAAATTACCTTACCTTCTGCAGGATCCCGATCAGGAGATCCAGCTCGTGTTCATCCAGTGAGCCAATCATCCGTTCAATCACCCGGTGCAGTGCAGCATGTTCAGCCTGTGCAATTTTTTTCCCTTTGTCGGTCAGGCGGATGTACAGGATCCTCCCGTCATCGCGGCAGGGTTCCCGGTACACACACTCCATCCGGACAAACCTGTTGACCATCTCGGTGATGGTGGGTTTTGAGTTGTTCGTGATCTCGGCGAGCCTGCTGAAGGTGACATCACCGTGTTCATCGATGACTTTCAGGTACGTGATCTGTTTCACTGTCATGTCCGAAAGCCCGCATTCGGAGAAGATAGAACAGGAGCACTCGTTTTTCAGCATGAGCAGGTGCTCAAGCACTTCCTGCAGATGCTCATCACGCTCCATCATACTCCGATCTTTCGTTAGTTAGGTTTTACCTAATAATAAAGATGGTGGTCAGGGTATCTCCTGCAATTGGTTTGCCGTTGCCGCGGTTTCAGGAATTTCTGGCTGTAAGTCCGGCATGCGGGCAGGTTACCGGTTGGTACCAAGCAGTCTTTTTTTATCCTGACCGTCCTCTATGGAATTATGTCTGTTCCTTTGCGCCAGGTATTCTGCATCGCATGTACCGTTCTCGTGATCCTTGCCTGCATGACGACCGGCTGTTCTTCTTCACCGGCCCTATCAGCAGCAACGCCGCAACCGGCCCCCTCAGGAGGGACGACGATCACCATCAAGAATTTCGCGTTCGATCCCGCCACCCTGACGGTAAAAACCGGTACTACCATCACCTGGGTTAACAATGACAGCCCCACCCATACCGTCGCTTCCGATACGGGTTCCCTGGTATCTTTCTCCTCCGATCCGCTTGCTACCGGCGCATCCTATTCATTCACTTTCACCCAGCCGGGGACCTATACGTACCACTGCTCGATCCATCCGTCCATGACGGGCACGATCATCGTACAGTAATCCTTTTTTCGGTCGCTTCCCGTTGCCCCTCTTACCACGGGGACTTTTGCTGTTCGGTTCTGCCAGATGAACGACAGGATCGAAGTCATCATTATCCCGTACGTGCAAACAATCAACGGCTGAAATGTATTTTGGGACGGATACTATGACTCAACCGCTGCAACCCGGGCAACAGGACACACCGCTCCCGTTTCACACACTTTCTGAGAACGAGCTCTTCTCCCTCCTCGGCAGCAGTCCCGGGGGGCTGACGTCGGCGCAGGCAGAGGCCGGCCTTGCCCGGTTTGGCAGAAACGACATCTCCCGTATCCGGAAAGCCCCGGTAATCTTCCAGTTCCTTGGCCATTTCAAGGACCTGCTCGTGATAATACTGCTCATTGCAGCGGCGATATCATTGTCCGTTGGGGAGATCACCAATGCAGCGATCATCGTTGTCATCGTCCTTGCCAGCGTTACCTTAAACTTCTTCCAGGAATACAAGGCGGGAAATGCAGCAGAGCTGCTGAAGCAGAAACTCGTCTCAAAAGCAACGGTCTCCCGGGACGGCGTCCGGCTTATTATGTCTGTCACCGAGCTTGTGCCCGGTGACATGGTCTTCCTCGTTGCCGGGGATATTGTCCCCGCCGATGCACGCGTACTGGATGAACGGGATTTTTATGTCAACCAGTCGGCCCTGACCGGCGAGCCTTTCCCCGTGGGAAAGACCGCCGGCCGGGAAGACCCAAAAAAACCCTTAGCCGAAGCCGGCAATTACATCTTCCTTGGTACCTCGGTAGTGAGTGGTACGGCAACTGTGCTGGTCACCCGAACCGGGATGGCTACGGAGTTCGGTCAGGTGGCAAAAACGCTGGTCGAACGTCCTCCCGAGACCGAGTTCGAGCGGGGATTAAAACAGTTCAGTTACTTGATGTCGAGGATCATTTTTTTCCTTGTTATTTTTGTATTTTTTATCAATGCGCTCTTCCGCCACGGGGTGCTTGAATCCCTTCTCTTCTCGGTTGCACTTGCCGTGGGGATGACCCCGGAACTGCTCCCGATGATCCTCTCCCTGAACCTTTCGAAAGGATCGATCGCCATGTCTAAAAAAGGTGCTATTGTGAAGCACCCCGAATCAATCCAGAACTTCGGGAGCATGGACATCCTCTGTACTGACAAGACCGGCACCCTGACCGAGAACCAGATCTGCCTTGTCCGGCACCTTGACCCGGAGGGAAACGACAGCGAAAATGTCCTGCTGTACTCGTACATCAACAGTTACTTTGATGCCGGACTCAAGAGCCCCCTTGATGAGGCCATCCTCCAATTCCGCCACATCGATATCGACAGTTACCGGAAGATCGACGAGATCCCCTTTGACTTCCAGCGCAGGCGGCTCTCGGTCATCGTCGCTACCGGCACCGGCCATCTACTTGTGGCAAAAGGAGCGCCCGAAGAAGTGCTCCGGGTCTGTTCCCAACAGGATCTCGGCGGTATCCCTGAACCCCTCACCGATGCTGGAAAGGAGATCATCAACAAATTGTACGATGCCCAGAGTGAGCAGGGGTTCAGGACACTTGCAGTCTGCTATCGGCTGCTGCCGGCAGACCAGACAACTTTTTCCCCATCTGATGAGAAGGATATGGTCCTTGCGGGACTGGTCACGTTTGTCGATCCACCTAAGGAGAGCGCCCGCGATTCAGTCCTCCTGCTGGAACGGTCTGGTATCGAGCTGAAGATCCTGACCGGGGACAACGAGAAGGTCGCGAAAAAGACCTGCGAGCTGATCGGTCTTCCGGTCAAGGGCACGCTGAGCGGTGCCGAGATCGAGCAGATGACCGTCGGTACTCTGTCGAGGGTGGTCGAGAACGTGACTATCTTCTCCCGCTTAACTCCGGTACAGAAGAACCGGATCCTGATGGCGCTGCGGCACAATGGTCATGTTGTCGGGTACATGGGCGATGGCATCAATGATGCTCCCTCACTCCGTGAGGCCGATGTCGGCATCTCGGTGGAAAATGCTGTAGACATTGCAAAGGAATCCGCTGATATTATTCTGTTGAAAAACGACCTGCGGATCCTTAATGACGGGGTGCTTGAAGGCAGGCGGACGTTCGGGAATACCATGAAATATATCCTGATGGGGACGAGTTCCAATTTCGGGAACATGTTCTCGGTTGCCGGAGCATCGCTCTTTTTAAAATTCCTCCCCATGCTCCCCGTCCAGATCCTTCTGAACAACCTGCTCTACGATGTCTCGGAGACTGCCATCCCGACCGATAATGTCGATGACTCCTACACAAGCACACCGAAAAAGTGGGACATTGAGTTTATAAAAAAATACATCCTGGTCTTCGGCCCCATCAGTTCGCTGTTCGACTTTATTACGTTCTTTATCCTGCTCTTCATCTTCAGCGCCGATGCCTCGCTCTTCCAGACCGCGTGGTTTATGGAATCGATCTGCACCCAGACCCTCGTGGTATTCGTGATCCGGACAAGGGTCGTACCGTTCTATACCAGCAGGCCGAGCAGGCTTCTTACGTTTACCACGCTCCTGATCGTAGCCATTGCCTGCGTCCTGCCGTTCACGGTGATCGGCAGCGCTTTCGGGTTTGTCCATCCACCGCTTTCATTTTTCGCGGTGCTGGCCGGGCTGGTAATTGGCTATATTGCAATTGTTGAACTGGTGAAACGCTGGTTCTACCGGAAGTACGCATTCTTTATTGAGAGGAATACCCTGAAACCGGTAAACCCGTAAGGAGTGGACGGAGGAACCAGAAAAGGGGACGGGGGTGGTAACCGGGGAAGTAATCCCTGCCCCCTCCTGCCACCAGATATATTGACAGAATTTTCCCGCACCTTCTGGTTTCAGGTTTCGGGTGTCCTTGTGCCCCAAGAGATCTGATAATAACCGGTGTTTTCCGGGCACCTCATTATCGGATAATTCTTATTTGGTATGTTTTTTTTGACTGACGGGATGCTGTTGCAGACATAATAAAAAAAAGGGTGTAGGCGCCGGTTACACCGGAGGGGGTCATCCCGCTGTCGTGTTCCCGCGAACCGTGAAGTAATTCGTGAATTCCCCCGACTGGCCATCGGGATTGGTGACTACGATATCCCATGGCCCGACCGTCGTCGTGTTGGGGATATCGAACGTGGCTGTCATGCTTGAAGACGAAGACCAGGTAACCGTCGTTGCCTTGATACTGGTCTCGCCTTCACGGCGCAACAAGGCCGTCAGATTGGACACGAAATCCGATCCGGTAATATCCGTCGATACGGTCGTTCCCGCTTCCCCTTGATCGGGATCCATCCCCTTGATCGAAGGTTTTGCAGAGAATGTTGTTGCTGTCGCTGCAGCAGATGTTGTCGTACTGGTTGCGAGTGTTGTCACTTCCGTGGTAACCGTTGTCGGTGCTGCTGTCGGCACCGATGCGACGGTTACATGCGTGATTTTCACCGTGTAAACCTTTTCCAGGACCGCACGCTTCGATGTTTCCGTGGACGGACTCGTGCGGTACCCCCATGTCCCGTCATCGTTCTTGTAGATAAGTGCCCGCGTGTAGGAATCGCTGGCTGAATCGTAACTGACAACCAGCCACGCAGGGGAGGTGCTGCCGGTTGAACTCCGGACGATATCGCCAGCGGTATAGAGCGGACCAGTCGTTGTCGGTGCTGTATCAATGACTGACGTATTCCCTGAAGCAGCCGTATCCGAGTTGTCTGAACAGCCTGCCATGAACACACCGATAATGAGGATCATACAAAGTGCGAAGGATATCTTGACTGAATGTTCCATGCACTACGATTATTCTGTGATATATTAAAAAATTGTCAAACGGTTCACCGGGAAATTACCGCTGTACTGTCGCATCCTGTGGCACCCTCGCAATGTCGCCGGGGTCGGTCGGGGTCTCTGTGGAATGGGGGATCGCAGGAGGCGCACGATTAAAAGGGAAGGCAGATCGTTGGATGCATGTATCAGAATGCCGCATCACCTTTATTTTACTTTTCATTGACGAGATCCATCACACCGATACGCCGGTCCGTGATGGAGTGGCAAAGTCCGGCAATCCCGGAAACGGGTTGCACAGACCCTTTTTCATCATCTTCCTGAACTAGATATAGTTCCGGCACAAAAATAACTCATGTGAAGTTCGACAAGCGGTACTGGGTGTTTATTGCAGCTGCTATGTTTTTTGCAAGCGTTGCGTCTGCCTGCACGCTCTACATGGCATCAGTCAATACGCATTTTAAGGAATGCAACTCCCTTGCTGCAGCCTGTTTTGCCCAGATTGGTATGGTGCCCAGCATGGTTCTTGCAGTACTGGCCCTGCTCCCTGTCATGGTTGCAATTCCCTGTATCTTCCGGCAGAACGAGCAGCCGGGCGTTCTTTCGGTTCTGGTCCTGAGCTGTATTGTTGTCTACACGGCATTCGATGCCGTGAATGATGTATCGGCTGTCATGGGATACCAGCATGCGTTCCTGCTTGCGCATGCGGTGCTCGATACCACCAATAATGTTACCGGGCATGTTGTAGGTACCGGGGACTCGCTCTGTTAACCGGCTTGGGACGGGTTCTGCTCCTGGGGAGGCCTGATAAAAAAAAATTTTCGCTGGCACGAATCTGGCGGTGAAATTAGCGTGAGGATAGTGAGGGGCTCCTCCCGCACATTATTCTGCAGGCCGGTTCCTGATTTCCCCTGCAGAAATAACCGGTCAATACCCCAGCAGGTCCCACGGTACTCATCAACCTCCCCATTCTTAACGTGTCCGAACCCAAATGTTAACAAAATCTCCCGGCATATGTCAATCTGCTGATACCGGTGAAAAAACGCTACCCGTTCCTGATCTCCGTCCCCCACGGAGGGACAGAAGTCCCCGACACTATCCGCCCGCTGCTTCTTCTTTCGGAAGAAGACCTCCGGTATTATTGTGATCCATCAACCCGGGTTCTCTTCGGGTACCAGGACCGGGTTGCGGCATATATCGATACTCCCGTCTCCCGTATGGTCGTCGACCTCAACCGTCCCCCGCTGCCACTCCCCCTCCGTGATCCTGACGGGATCATCAAGCTGAAAACGATCGATCGCGGGGATGTCTGGCGCTCCGAAAAAGTACCGGACATGCATCTCATCCACCGCCTGCTTATGACTCACTATTTCCCGTACCACCAGCAGATCGATGAGCTCATTGACCGGCACCAGATCCGGGTGGCGTTCGACTGCCACTCCATGCTCCCGCACGGTTCAGAAAACCAGAAGGATGCCGGGAAAGCACGCCCTCTGATCTGTCTCGGGAACAATGGCGACCGGAAGGGGAGGGCAAAAAAGGGCAGCATCACTACCTGTAGTGAGGAATGGATACACACCCTCGCCGGTGTTTTCAGGAAAGAGTTGCCGCAGGAAGGAGCGGTTGCCATCAACGATCCGTTCTCCGGCGGTTTTATCGCAAATGCCCATTACTGGCATAAAGGTATTCCCTGGATCCAGATAGAAGTCAACCGGTCACTGTATGAACCGGCTCCATCCTCTCACCAAACAGGACCTGGTATGGAAGACCGTACGATCATCTTAAAAGAAAAAATTTGGCAGGTTCTGACGGTTTTCTGGGATTGTATCCGTGACTGACGGGATACACCGAGATCTTTAAAAAAAACATCACCAAATATTTTAATTAAATATCAGTTAGTTGTGTGTTTTCATGAGAATTCTTCGACATGCGACAGGACGTAAGTCCTGGTGCAGAGGAAGAAACTCCTCAGAATTCTTCGACATGCGACAGGACATAAGTCCTGGTGCAGAGGAAGAAACTCCTCAGAACTCTTCGACTAAAAAGAACTGAGTCTGGAAAGATGGGGGCCTCGTCCCCCCCAAAACCTTATGAATCTGCCGCCACTACATCCCTGTATGCCAATACTGGATATGAAAACAGCACTTCTCCTCGTGCTGGTTGTCCTCCTCGCAATACCTGCCACGGCCCTCGTTGCGCCCGGCAGGATTACGGTCTACTCAGTACCAACAGGGGCACTCGCCTGCGTCGACAATGCGGAATGCGATACAACGGGCGCGACCTTCACGGCCGAAGGCAATGCCTATCACACGGTCGTTGTTACGGAGAAAGGGTACCTGCAGTGGACCGATAATGTATATGTTACCTCCGACCAGGCCAGCGTTGTCAATGCCTACCTGGACCTGAACCCTGATGTCACCGGTGTCCAGGTCTTCGTGACGCCGGGCGGCGGGACGATCTGCCTTGATAATGGCGACTGCCGCGCGAACGTGGGAACAACCGGCAGCACCGGGAGCACACAGTTTGCCGGCGTGAGCGCCGGGTATCATACCATCTCGGTCGAGAGCCCGGCCGGGTACGAGGACACATCGAAGCTCGTAAACGTGGAACTGGGGAAGATCTCCGATGTCAGCATCGCCCTGGACCCGGTCACGACCCCGGTTGCCATCCCAGTTACCAATCCGGCAACCGGCTCGATCCGGGTTTATGTTGACCACACCGGCAGCACGATCTGCATCGATGGCGGGGACTGCTTCATCAATGTGGGCGGGACTCCCGGGCCGGGGACCGGCACAACGGTCTTCAGTGAAGTGACTGCGAATGAGGCGCACACCATCAGCGTTACCGAGGACGGGTACCAACCCGTCTCTGCAAAGGTTGCAGTTGGCGAGGACCAGATCAGTACCGTGGACGTTACCCTGCAGTCGCTCGGGGAGGAGACAACGGTTCCGCCTCTTACCCCCACATTCACCCAGACACTCCAGCCCACGGAACCGACCCCTCTGCCGACCCGGGCCGGGCTGGATGCCATACCGGTACTCGGTGCACTCACCCTGTGCATTGCGCTTTTCCTCTTCCGGAACGGCACCTCATAATCCTTTTTTCCGGCGGACTACCGGACTCTTGAGCTGATCAAGGTCAGCATCAGAACCCGGCGTGCCATAGTTCCTTTGTTTTTTATTCCCGTGTCCGGCCGTGATTTTTTGAGGCCTTCACAGGCCGGGTGCTTTCCGGAGTACCGGTTATCCCGACTCTGATACTAAAAAAGGGTGACCACTCTGAAATATTTACCATAAAATATACATCAATTCTTGCTTCTATCTGACAACGCTGCGGGAAAAACGCAGGAATGGAAAATATAAAACCATAAATACGCCGCCGCTATACTACTGCCCATGAGGGAGCTGAAGAACAGCATACGGAAGGTCCTGCGCCAGAAAAAAGAGGCAATGCACCCGGAAGAGCGGCTGGAAAAAAGCCACAGGATCTGCCGTCATCTCATGGGGCTCATTAAGACTGGGGAGACCGTGATGGTCTATACTTCAAAGGAAATGGAGGTCAATACGAACCCCCTGATCGCAGCACTGTTCCGGCAGAAGAACCCTGTAGTTGTGCCGATCATTGTCAAGGAAGATATCAGTCTCCGCCTCTCCTACCTCAGGGATTTTGCCGCCCTTGTCCCGAGCACGTTTGGTGTTCCCGAGCCCATCGGGAGCGAAATTGCGGCGGCTGCCGAAGATATTGACACGATCGTACTCCCGATGCTCGGTTTTGACCGGAAGGGGGGGCGGATCGGGTACGGCGCCGGCTATTATGACCGGTTCTTATCCAAAAACCCGAACTTGCGAAAGATCGGGATCGCCTTTGCCTGCCAGGAAGCAGAGAACCTGCCCGTCGATGAAAATGATATGCCCATGGACTTCATCCTAACCGAGGATGGCATTGTGTATCCGGACGGAGGGACGAGCCGTGGAGATCAACGGCACCGTCATACTTGACACCTTTGCCGAGGCATTCCCGGTCTGGCTCTCGCGGGTCATCATTACAGCCGCGACACCGGAATGGGCGTACAGGGCAGCGGTTGAGGCAACCGGATTTGCGACATCGAAGATCGGATGCCCCTGCGAGGCAGGGATCGAACGATCGCTCTCTCCGGAAGAGACCCCGGATGGCAGGCCGGGGTTTGCGATCCTGATCTGCGCTGACAAGAAGAACATGCGGTCCAATGTAGCTGGCAGGATCGCCCAGTGTATCCTTCCGGCACCGACCGCTTCTGCCTTTGATGGTCTTCCTGATGCGGCGTCCCGGTTCTATACCCGGATGCACTATTTCGGGGACCGGTATGAAGAGCGGTGCATGGTCGGCGACAGGAAGTGCTGGAAGATCCCGGTCATGGAGGGTGATTATGTGGGAGAGGAACGGTTCGGAACCGTGAAGGGCATTGCCGGCGGTAATTTCCTAGTCATGGGCAAAGACCGGCGGTCAGCGCTTACCGGCGCAGAAGCGGCAATCAAAAAAATCACCGGGATGCAGGGGGTCATCACCAGTTTTGCCGGTGGTATTGTTGCCAGCGGTTCCAAGGTAGGGTGCAGCAATTACCGGTTCCCGATGCCGGCAAGTACAAACCATGCATGGTGTCCGTCCCTCAAGGACCGGATCCCCGGTTCACTGGTCCCTGACGGCGTGGCTTCTATCTATGAAATTGTCCTCAACGGTATCGACGAGCCCACCATCAGCAACGCCATGAGGACCGGCATCCGGGCTGCAGCGGAGACCCGGGCTGTCATGTATATCGGGGCATCGAATTTTGAGGGAAAACTCGGCCAGTACCGGATAAATCTCCACGATCTTTTCCGGCTATAGGGTGTTCCAGTATTTAGGATGACAAAGCATATGAAATGATAAAGATGCAATAATTGATCTGACCCTTATGAAAAACAGCAGCCGGATGGCAGTGATGCTGATAATTATATTCTTTTTTGCCGGGTGTGTGTCTCCCGAACGGAATCGCGATATCACAGTCGATAACCTCGATTTTGGCGGGTTTACCCAGGATACGGTGGGTAATTTTGATGTGTATACCGGAAATTTTCTGGTCACCAACCCGACCAATATCACCTACGATAACATCGAGGTGGATATATCCCTCGCCCCGACCTCCGCGTATTGTCACGGGCTTACAAAAACCTTCAGTATCCCCCAATTATCCCCCCTTGAGAAAAAGAAAGTACAGCTGTCCATTGCTGAATTTGGCAATCTCGATTGCCAGTATAATTATACTTACCAGATTTATACGAGGAACACTGTATAGCCGGCAGTTCCCGAAAAACCTGGCCGGATACACGGTGAAAGTAATGCAGGCACTACGTGGCTTTTCTGGCCAGCTCTTCCATCAGTTCCATCTGGATATTCTGGATTTCAAGAAGCCGCTGCCCCTGGCCTGCCACAAGATGGTCAATTTTCTTGTGGAGCCGGTGAATTTCGAGTTCCGTATGGATGCTTACCTGGTAATCACGTTCGGCATGGAGCCGGTCCCGTATCTCCTGCCGGTTCTGGCTCATGATAATGACAGGCGCCTGAATTGCGGTAAGGATTGAAAGGACGAGGTTGAGCAGGATGAAGGGATACGGATCAAAGGGACGGGATAGTAAAATCCAGGTATTCAATGCCACCCACAGGAAGACCAGGCCGGCAAAAGTGGCAATAAACGACCAGCTGCCGGCAAAACCTGCGATCCTGTCGGAAAGGTGTTCACCAACGGTCAGTTCCCTCTCATATTCAGTATAGTCATTTTTCGGGAGGTGATCCTCTTCTTTCCGGGTATATCCGGGGGTTTCTTCGAGCGATGTATACTCATCTCTCTCTTTTTTAAGAACATCCCGGACATACGCAGTCCTGAACCGGTTGAGGTCAGTATGACAGATGTACCCTTCGGATGACCATTCCGGATGTTCCCGTACGATCACACCAACAACCGATGCACAGATAGACGCCGCAGGTACTACATCCTCCTGTTTTTTCTGTTCCCCGCAAATCTGACAGGGAACCGTTTCCTGATCTGTCACCATCATCGTTTCCTCGTACAACCATCTATGGATGCAGGATCGATATATAGGGAAAGGAGCATCCGGGAACCTGCCGGCCGTGCGGCACACACCCGTGCGGGCCAGGGCCGGATGAATATCACCATCATGTCCGAACCGGACCTCAGGAAGATCACCGGATGGGATTCATCATCATCCTCAATAATCCGATACGGGCTATTATTGGTTGCGGCTTTCCCCGGGCAGGTGACACGGGGACCTGGGGTGAAAACCGGTTCCCATAGTGCAATGCAGGTCCGGGCCGCTTTTGCAGGGGATGGTTGGGCGTATCGTCGAAAGACCGGTTCCCGGGATCTGACCGGTCATACTCATTTACCGGCATTCACGATAGCCGGATCTGCAGGCCCTGTGTATACTCCGGAACCAAGCCACCAGGTATCGTCCACTTTTTCCGCATATCCCAGTTTCGATTCAAGCGTCCGGTTGTGTGCGGGGTTGATGTAATAAAACCGGTAGAAGCCGTTACCGTTCCTGGCCATTGCACTCATGTTCCTGAGTATCAGGCCCACGTCCCCCGCGGTCTCATTCAGGCGGTTGACACCGATCTTTTCCGGGTTGACCGGGTGTGCGAGAGTCGTGCCATTGAAATCATAGGCATAGATATAGAGTTCGCCCCTGACAAACGAACCATTCGGGTTGGAAAATTCCGCAAGAGCTTTTTCTTTGCCATTCGTTTTTACATAGGCTACCGCACTGTCGACAAAAGCAACGAGCGTCTCATTTGAAATATAATTCACCTGCAAGGTAGTAACGGGCGTAGCCTGTGCCGGCGTGGCCGGACCGGGCTGGTTCTGGGTGCAACCGGCGATAACAAGGAACATGCCGATAACAAGAATGGCCAGGAATAAAAAGCTCCTTTTTTCCATCCTAGTGGGTAAGATCTCATTTCTGATAAATCAGGCATTTTTTTCCCGATGGTTTTATAGGACTGAGGTCCGAAAATGAGAAAGGTGCAGGCCCGGGCCCCGGGTGGCAGTGCTTGCCGGGGGCCGGTGAGAATGCCCTTTTGCAGGGCTCCCGCTGGAGGAGCAGTTCCTTATAAAAACTGATTCTCGGCGTTACTATTATTATCTTCGACGGTGAAGTGCAGGTGTCGATATCCATCAGGATGGATCGAATCGTCGCAAGGTGAGAGAGATGCAAAAAAAATATCCGTACGGGAAAGGTGACGGGGCTGTTCAGTGGGTATCTGCTGAATGGCTGGAGAGTCACCTGCAGGACAAGGGCCTCCTCGTCCTTGACTGCCAGCCGAATGTCCACGAATACATACAGGACCACATTCCCGGGGCCATGTATGCCCATGAGAACCTGTTCCGTATTCATGAAGGTGCAATTCCCACGCGGTGGATCCCGGCTTACGCAGCCGAGTTCCTTTTCAGGACGCTCGGACTGGAACCGGATAAACCGGTGGTAGTATACTCGAGCAGCGGCCCTCTGACCACGTGCGGCAACTATATTGGAGACGGTCTTGAACAGACCATGGTTGCCTACACGCTTGCACGCTATGGTCACCGGAACGTCTATGTTCTTGATGGCGGTCTGGAAACATGGAAAGAAGAAAAACGTCCGGTCACACGCCAGTTTGATCTTGCGAAACCGTCTTCGTTTACCGCGAACCTGCAGAAGGACTTTTTCGTGGATTACTATGAATTTCTCCGGATGAAGGACCGGCCGGATGTTGTCGTGCTGGACGCCCGCCCCTCGCCGGTGTATGAAGGTCAGGGACCCTGGATACGGCCCGGTCATATTCCCGGTGCCATCAGCCTGCCCTGGAAGAGCCTGATGGATGACAAGAACAAAAAACTCATGAAACCCGATGACCAGATCCAGGCACTGGTCAGGGCTGCCGGGGCAACGCCGGACAAAACCATCATCTGCTCCTGCGGGACCGGGCGGGAGGCTACCAATGAGTTCCTCCTCTTCAGGTTTTACCTGGGATACACAAACGTCGTCCTGTATGAAGGCGGGTTTACTGAATGGTCTTCCTACCCGGCCAACCAGACCGTGACCGGGAAAAATCCCCGGTAATCCGCACTTTCTTTTTTACGGTATGCACTGCCGGACAAGACTGGTTTCCGGATCCGGGCGCTCAGTGCTCTTGTCGGCCGGCACGGTCTTGAACCGGGGCACCGGTGAGCACCGGAGGGCATACAGATCAGATCCTCTCTGGGCTCCTTACCGGTTGTGGAGCTCCGGTCGCAATACCGGAGGTAAAGTGGTTCCGGGAAAAAATACCGCAATCATCCCCGTTTTTATATTCTGCCCTGCCCTGATTTGGTACTGCGCTGTTCCTGCACATATCCCGGGTACCAGATCGTGAAGATGATGCCGGCAACGAGGACAAGGTACGTGAGCGGTGAGGTTATCCACCCGAAAGCGTCCGGGAATGCGAACGTGAGATAACTTAGTACAAGGTTGATTACGAAAACACCGGCCCACACTCCGGTCATCAGGACGTTGACCCGGATAAAAAACGGGTTCTCCCAGAGCGAACGGTCCACCATCCCGCGGGCATACTGCAGAGTGAATGGGATTTTTGCGAGGATGGACCCGAATGTGACAATGGCAAGCACGGTATAAATGATGATCCCCATCAGGGGAATTATCCCGGTCACGCCCAGGACTCCCACCGCGATAAGTGCGCTGCCGAACAGGACGAGCGTTGTCCACGTGAGGATCATGCGTTTCCTGAGATCGCCAAAACCGGCAAGGACCGTGATGAATGTTGCAGCAGCGAGCGCAATGACTATGCTGGATACGGAACTTCCTGCAAGTATCCCGTACACGATCAGCGGGACAAATCCCAGCAGGATGCCCACGCTCTTTATGATGTTCACCTAAAAAGCTCAGGCATCCCTGAGCACCGGTTTGAAGGGCTCTATCATATGGCGTTTCATATCGGCGAACACTTTTTTCCGGAAACCCGGGATCCCTGTCAACGGGATGATGATTGCATTGAACAGCCGGGTTTTTATGTCAGAACGCGGGAAATCGAACAACCCGTGCTCCACATAGTACCGGTAATCTGCCTGGAACGGGAATCTCATTCTCCCGTAGATGCTGTCCCGAAATATCTTGTGGCCGCCGACCGCATAAAAGGTTTGCGGCGGGATGTAGCCGGTTTCCGCTGCCTGCACAAGATGTGCTGCTAGGGTATCGAGCAGGGCATCAAGCTCGCCGGAACTCATAACCTCATCTGTGACAAACCGTGCATGACACCCGCCATTGTCCGCCCATGCGGTGAGTGCCTCTTTGAGGTTTGGGATCTGCCGGAGGGGTCCTGCGATCACAAAGCCGATCTGTTTGCCCTTGAGGCCGGGGGTATGTCCTTTGAAAAAACTTCTGTCGAAGAACTGTTTCCATGCCGATGAGAGATACCGGTCGTGCACCGTGCCTGCCATGAAGATGATATCCGCAGGCACCAGTCTGTTCTTATAAAAATCCACGTACCCGTCGGTATATACACAGGTATTGTCATAAGCGCACTGGCAGCACCCGAGGCAACCTCCCTTAATATTCACATCGTGGAGATTGATCACCTCAACGGAACCGGAATAAATCTTTTTGAGCCGGTCGGTCATTGCGGTAAGGTTTGGGGAACTGCCATCGTCATCAGTGAGGATGACGACCTTTTTTGCACCGGTGCTAATGTTTTTTTGTTCTTTACCCTGAACATATGCGAGGGTCGGCCGGACAAGCGGGGCGTTCTCCCGCTGGACCGGCACCTTTTCCTGTACTGCGGTGACAAGAAGGGAGGTAAATTTCTCTAGGCGCGTCCGTTCCTCCTCCTTTAAGAGATCCCTCATTTCCGCGGAATAAAACGTGAGGTACTTCATCCCGAGATCGTCGCTGACTGCGTGGATGTAGGCATGGGCGGTCTGGTCAAAGAAATGGATCGATGTTGAGAGCGATGCAGCATACTTCCCGGCAAACGCGTCCTGTCCCTTCCGCTCGAAGATAAGTTCGATAAACCGTTTGTACTGGGAGCAGACAAGCAGGAAATAGAGCGGAAAGGCCCAGAGGATCATATCTGCAGACCGGATGCTCTCCAGGGTTTTATTCCAGAGTCCGGTATCGTTCTCGATCTTTTTTATTTCATGAGCAACATTGAGAATTTCATACGTATGTTCCGGGAATTTCTTCCGGATGTAGGCAACATACTGCATCGTGATACTGATATCTCCTTTCGGGCTGCCGTTCAACATAATAATTTTCACGATTGTCACATCGTCTGCACTTATTCGTTATTCGTCCGGCCTGCTTGTGCTGTCCAGGATTTTCCGTGCAAACTCCTGGAGGGCATCGGCTTTTACGAGCGCTATGCCGCGTTCCACATCACCGAGCACTAGCAAGATATCTCCCGGCTTGATGTCAAAGATCTCCCGGGCTTCCTTAGGGATAACGACCTGACCGCGCTCACCAACCTTCACACTGCCGAAGAGATGCTTGGTCTTCTCCTGCCTCGGCGCAATCATATCGCTCACCAGATCGTTCTTCCCGCATTTCGTACTTTTCATACTTATCATATTTGTATAACTAATCGTATTTATCATTTTTCCTGCATATAAAAAATAAGCCTGTATCTCCGGAATCTGCATTTCACCCCCATGCTTTCTCCCGGGAGACAATGGAGAAAGTGCGATCCCCTTCCGGGGATCATTAAAAATTTTCCGGAGTCAGCCGATTGAGAAAAAATTCCATAGAAAATGCGTTGTAAAAAAAATAAATTTTTCTGGAAAAATTCCTGCAACATTCGCATGAATATTTTTCATCAGAAGCCGGGGCCATTGCAGGAGAATTCCTGGTGAAGTAATTTATCCGACAACCTGTTTTGTCTGGAACTTTGGCCGGACCTTCTCGGAAAAGTATTTGCCGATCTCTCCTGAATGCATGAGATCAGCATAGACTTTTGGCGGGACACCCGAATACTGGTACACAAGTCCTGTGTGAAATTCTATTTCCAGGACTTTTGTGCTGTCATTATATCCAACCGAGCGCAGAATCCGGGATTTAACGGACAATCTTTCCACGAATATCACCATTCTCTTACACGTGCGCTGAATGGTTAAGAGTTTTTATAAAAAATAGTTGCCAGGTGCCGCTGCACCGCCTGTTTGCATTCCCCGTAGTAGCGCGGCCGGGAGCGGATGCGGAGAGCCGGAACTGCCCGAAGGGCAGTTGAAGCATGAGAAGAATTCCAGGGGAATTCTTCGAAATGCGTATGGCCGGATGCGGAGAGCCGGAACTGCCCGAAGGGCAGTTGAAGCATGAGAAGAATTCCAGGGGAATTCTTCGAAGAGGGATTTCGTCGCCGGCGTTCATATCAGTGCGCCGGGTGGAAACAGGGAAAGCAGACAGGGATATTTGCATTTACCTGATGCTGTCAAGCTTCTGTTCCAGGGCGTCAAGTCCTCGTTTGACATCGTCAAGGTTCTTCCCCCCGGTGAGAATGATCTTCCCGGACGAAAAGATAAGCACAACGATCTTCGGATCTTTGATCCGGTATACCAGCCCCGGGAACTGTTCGGGTTCATACTCCACATTTTCAATGTTGAGTGTGACGGCCATCTTGTTGAGATTGATGTATCTGTCGAGGTTATACGAACAGACCATATTGGTGATCGCAATCCGGGGCTTGCTGAGGGGAATGATCCCCGCATCTTTTAACGATTTGATGACAATGGCAAGACCGTCGGCGAGCGCCTTGTCGTTCCTTACGCCAGTGATAACGATCTTTCCCGATGAAAAGATCAGGCACGCAATCTTGGGATCCGCGATACGGAAAACGGCACCGGGAAACCGTTTTTTATTCAGTTCACAGTTCCCGGTTTTCTCTGAAAAATCAACAAGGTCAATGGATTCCGCGATGACACCGGATGCAACGATGTTTTCGATCTTCAATGATTCGTACTTTTTATCGACCATCTTCTTTCTATGACGTTCCCCGGAGCATAAGATTAATGGATAACCTTTATGAGATGCTTTCCGGATGTTACCGGAATACCCCCCCGGTTTCCTGTACGGGATGCCGGCCGGTCCCCTGGCTGGCGGTATGGCCGGGTACCGGTCCGGCGTGTGGCGCCCCACAACTGGCTGGTGGGAAGGACCGGGGAGTACCCGGTGCTGATGGTGGGTTGGGTACTCCGTGGATTTGTTCCGGTTCCGGGGCACAAAAAAAGGCGGGAAATACCATAGTCCGGCAAGTGCACAAGGATGAAATCCACCGCGGCCCTCGGGGAAATACTTCCAGAAGATGGAACCCGGAAAAACAGGGATTTTTTATTATCCCCCGCCCTCATGCAGTATCTCCGGGGCCACGGCAGAGTTTTCCAGTTGTGCCTGGAGGGCCCTGAGGCGATCGGTAAAAGGCGATGGTCCGGCCAGCATTGGCCTGACATCAGGTTCGCATGCGATCAGGCTCTCATCATACGGGAGATAATACTGTCCTGCAAAGAGGTCCAGGGTATCTCCCATGAGTTCCTGCACTTTGCGGACATCGTTCTCCGATCGCACCCGGTTGATCACGAGATAAATCGAACGGATGCCCAGCTCCTTTGCGAGCGATGCCGCGTGCCTGACCACCTGCACTGCATTGAATGTCGGGTCGGTGACCAGCAGTGCCTGGTCGAACCCCCGGGCAATAGTCCTGCCGAAATGCTCCACCCCCGCCGGGGTGTCCATCAGGATCACTTCGTTTTTCCCAAGGCTGATGTAGTAGATGACGGCTTCGAGGAGCGTATTTTCCGGGCAGAGACAGCCGCCGGCTGCCTGCTCGATCGTGCCCATGACGAGGATGTTCACCCCGCCCGGGCCCTTTGCCCCGAACCGCT